>Ga0335075_10000958_pt1 | contig 48678 bp, 39 predicted proteins | sample Lox_Sample_24_FD_206723 | JGI IMG/M metagenome (GOLD analysis project Ga0335075, IMG submission 206723) | Soil microbial communities from Loxahatchee National Wildlife Refuge, Florida, United States - Lox_Sample_2.4 | ecosystem: Environmental > Terrestrial > Soil > Wetlands | place: USA... | reverse complement strand
ATTCCATCTTGGGGGACGTCATGGTCCACGCCCAACGGGCGTCGGGATTGTTGGAGTAGGCGCCGGTCTGCGATGCACCATCGCCGATGAACGTGTACCACTTCAGGTAGGGCGATTGGATGCCCATGAAGGGATGGCCGACCGCGCGGATCTGGGCGAGGATCTGAAGGACACCGTGCTCGACCTGCTCGACGGCATCGGGGACGCCGTCCGGCCGGTGCATCTCCACCGCCCGCGCCTTTTCGTTGACCGAAAGCTCGTCCCACTTCATGTGGAACGTGTCGTATGCCAGGGCGAGGTTCAGGATGGTTCCATACTGGCCGAATGCATCGTTATCGAAGTCGCCCGCATCGAACCAGCCGCCGACGTTGAGACCCGGGATGTGCTGTCCGGGTTTGTAGGGGGATTCGGTGTCAGGACCCATCCAGTAGCCATCAAAGTGGGTCAGGTTCGGCGGAGCCTGTAGAGCGTCGGTCGTGTGCGCAATGCCGTGCCATACGCGGTAGGCATCGCGCACCGAAACGTGATCCATCTGTACGGCCAGGAAGCCATCGAGCGTCGTCTGCCAGGTGTCGCCATAGACGTCCCGTGCAATGGGGAATACGTCCGTGCGCTGCCCGGCATATTCGATCACGTACAGGCCGGGCTCGTTGACGGATGAGAAGTCGAACTTGGCGTAGTCATAGCGCAGCCAGGATTTGGGTGTCGACACGGGACCTTCGAAGACCTTCCGGTAAGTACCATCATCGGCCAGCCGCAACACCGCCGCCATGCCGGGCGCCTTGAATCGGCGGTCGAGCTCGATCACCGCCACCTTGGGGAAGCCGGCGGCATATCCCGCCTGGCTGTGCGCGATCATGGGCGGCCGCGTCCAGTCGGGGATATAACTCGGGCGGATGTGCCAGACCACGGCTCCTTCCGTCCTGCCCGCCGGTATCAGCGTGCGCAGGACATACCATCCGTTCTGCGCTTCGTTGCGCCCGTCATAAAGGAGGAGGGGACCGGTTTCCGAGGTCACGCTGAGGCGGTCGAGCGGGTCGTCCACGGCCATGGTGATGCTCCGGCCCGTGGCGAACGGCAGAGGCTCCATGTAGCCCTTGTCCTTGTGCCACTGCGCCACGTACCACAGGCTCTTCGGGTCTCCCGGTTTCGGAGCGGCCACGGTCATCCGGCTCTCGGGACTGCGGGGGAAGACGCCAAACGCCCTGTCGTCGACCGAATAGGCCTTGTCCATGTAAATGGAGGGCAGAAGCTCGAGGTTGAATCCGGCCCGGCCGACCAGCGTCGGCGGCAGCGGTTTGTCCAGGTTCACGCTCACGCGCATGCCGCCCGGCTCGGCGGCGACCACCACGTGGTAATGGAGGTGGTAGGCCGGATAGGACTCCGAGGCGATGAGGCTGTCATGCGCGCGGTCCGCGTGGTGCGCGATGAGGTGCGGGATCACGTCCCACTGCTCCGGTGTGGGCAGAAGACGCACGCTGCCATTGGTGGCGATGCGATGGTCATGCAGGATGATCTGCATCGCCGCGTCCTTCTGGTCGAAGAAGATCGGGCTGTAGTTGTCGTCGTACAACATGACGCTGACGCCCGGTGCCTCCAGATAGCCGCCGTCGGTGACCTTCATCGTCAGGGTGTTGCCGGATGCGGCGAGGCATTGCAGCGGCGCGATCAGCAGCGTCAGCGCCAGGGCGGTTCGCAATCGTGAGCACATGCGGCAACTCCGGACTGGTAACGGTACCGTTAGACTGGTACTTAACCCATCGTAAGCCGCGGCCCCCGGGTTCCGCAAGGATCGCGAACTGCGCTATCCTCGCGCTCGCAGTCATCGGGAGGTCATGAGCCATGAAGACCCAGATCAAAGGCACCACGATGCCCGTCCTCGAGATAGGCCTCGAGCCGAGCGATCGGATCGTCGCCGAGCCCGGCGAGTTCTCGTGGATGACCGACGGCGTGCAGATGAAAACCACCGCCTATACGGCCGGTGCGCGCGGCGTCTGGGGCGCCATCGGACGCGCCTTGTCGGGCGGCGGGCTCTTCATGACCGAGTACTCGGCGCCTTCGGGCCGGGGCGTCGTCGCCTTCGCCGCGAAAGTCCCTGGCGCGATCATGCAGATCGACGTACCGGCCGGGCATTCGTATCTCATTCATCGCCACGGCTTTCTCTGCGGCACCGAAGGGTTGCAGCTCGCCACCGGGTTCCAGCGCTCGCTCGGGGCCGGGATCTTCGGCGGTGACGGCTTCCTGTTACAGCGCCTGACCGGTCCCTGCACCGCCTGGGTGGAGCTCGGCGGGGAAGTGGTGCCCTACGACCTCGCGCCCGGGGAGACGCTGCAGGTGCATCCCGGACACATCGGCATGTTCCAGGACAGCGTGAATTTCGACATCACGTTCATGCGCGGATTCGCCAACGCGATCTTTGGCGGGGATGGCCTCTTCGTCGCGCGGCTGACCGGACCTGGCAAGGTGTGGCTGCAGACCCTGACGGTGCCGAATCTCGCGCACGCCCTCGCGCCCTATCTGGGCGGGGAGGCGCGGCAGAACGTCCAGAGCGGCGTCGCCGGCGGAATCGCCGGCGCCGTGCTGCGCGACATGTTCGGCAATCGCTGACACCGCGCCTGCCTTCAGCGTCTGACATTCTCGCCGACGGCGGACTACGCGACGGTCACGCGGTTGCGCCCCGTGCGTTTGCTTTCATAGAGCGCGGCGTCGGCTGCCCTCGTCAGGATGCGGGGGGAGACATGCTGGTCGCCCCGGTGGGGCTCGAAGCCGGCAATTCCAAAGCTTCCGGTGACACGGAGCGGCCCCACTGCAGTCGGGCAGGGGGTCTGGGCGATGCGCTCGCAGAGGCGCCGCGCGACGAGCAATGCCTTGGGTGTCGCGACCTCCGGCAGGACGATCGCGAACTCCTCGCCGCCGATGCGCGCCACCCAGTCCTCTCCCAATCGCAGTCCGTCCGTGAGGCGCGCCGCGAATTCGCGCAGAACCTCATCGCCCACGCCATGGCCGTGGGAGTCGTTCACCTTCTTGAAGTGATCGATGTCGCACATGATCAGCGACAGCGGCCGGCGCAGCCGCGCGGCGCGCTCCACCTCGCGCGGAAACTCGTGCTCGAAGAAGCGGCGGCTGCCGCAGCGCGTCAGCTCGTCGATGGTCGAGAGGATGCGATTGTCCGTCAGCGCCAGCTGCAGCGCGGCGGAGAGACTGGCGATACGCCGGGCCGTGGTGAGGTGCGCCCAGAACTCCTGGCCGCCGGCTTCGGCAGGCATGCAGTCATTGGCGCCGCGGCTGAGCGCCTCGCGGGCGTCCGACTTGCCGTCGACATCGACATAGACCACGTGCGTGGCGGAGCCCGCATGGAGCTGGCGCATCGCCTGCACGAGGTCGAGCTGGTCCGTGAAGAGCAGCGCGTACGTGCGCGCTTCCAGGCTCGTGAGCGCCTCCGTGGTCGAGTCGACGGGCTCGACCTCGATGTTGGCATTGAGAAGCCACTTGACGAAGCGCTCGCGCACGTCGTGGGAGCCGAGCGCGAGCAGCGCGACCGGAATGGGCGGATGCCGCCGCAGCACGTTCGACAGCACGGACCGGTCTTCATGCCTCAGGGCGCGATCGAGAATCGCCTGGCGCTCGATGAGGTAAGTGGCGGTGCTGCTTGCATCGACGTCGGCCTCGCCCTTGCGGCGATCAGGGCGGCGCTCGCGTCCGGCCTCCTTGCGCTCATCGAGCACGGAGCTCACGACAGCCGCCAGCCGGTTGAGCTCCGCTTTCGCGAGGTACCCCGCGGCGCCGTGCTCCCGGGCCACTTTCGCCGCGGACGGGTCGGGATTGCCGCTCACGAAAATGAACGGCGTACCCGGGGACTCCGCCCGCACGATGGCGAGCGCCGACAGGCCGTCGAACCCCGGGACGTTCGAGTCGGAGAGAATCAGATCGGGAAAGCGCCCGAGCGCGCGGCGAAACTCGGACTCGCTTTCCACCCGCTCGAACGCGCAGTCGATACCGGCGTGCTTCAGCATTCGGCAGGATGACTCGGCCGCCGCGGCGTCATCCTCGAGGACCAGCATGCGAATCATTTCAGTTTCGTCGCCGCACGAACGTCAATAACGCTCCTGCGATCTTCCCGTGCACGGGCCGCCGGGCAATAATATGTAAAGTCGCCGAGAATTGCATCGCAGCGCGCAGTTTTTGCAAAGCTACAGTCGTGAGCCTCCGGGCTCCTTCCGGCAGATCCCGCAGCGGCGCTTCCATTCCGGTGCCATCTTGCATTAAGCGTGCCCGACCTTCCGATCGCCGACATCCAACAGAGCTGTCGCCGGCCGGAGTCAGGCCGGATGTTATTCTTCGGATCACGAGCCTTTGTTGGGGGAATCCATGTCGAAGTCGCGACGCGAGTTTCTGGTCACGTCTGCCGCGATGCTCGGGGCCGGCGGTGCCCCCTCACTTGGCGCTACAAAGCATCCGGCGCACGGCGGCGCCCTGCCGTCGGGATCACCGCCGGCATTCGGGACGGCGCAGGGCGTCGGGCCGGAGGTGACGGCCGCCACTTTCGCCGAGGCCGAGAAGCTGATGCGAGTGCAGCTGAGCGCCGCAGATCGTGCACAGGCGGCATCGAACTGGCGCGAGAGCATGGCCGGGGTCTACGAGCGGCGTGCGGGTCCGCGCAAAGTCGACCTGCAGCCCGACCTCGCGCCGTACTCGCGCTGCAATCCCGTGCTGTCGGCCGGCGCTCCCTTGCCCCGGACCGACGAGTTCGCCGGCAGCGGGCGGGACCCCGGCAAGCTGCCGGCCGACGATGCCGACCTCGCGTTTGCGCCGGTGTGGAAGCTCGCCCGCTGGGTAGAGTCGCGGCAATTGTCATCCGAGCGGTTGACGGGCCTCTACCTGCAGCGCATTCAGACCTTCGACCCCCGTTTGAGGAGCGTGATCACCGTGACCCGTGACCTCGCCCTCGAGCAGGCGAGGACGGCGGACCGGGAGATCGCCGCGGGACGTTACCGCGGTCCGCTGCACGGCATTCCCTGGGGACCGAAGGATCTTCTCGATACCGCCGGCATCCGCACCACCTATGGCGCCGAGCCCTTCAGGGATCGCGTGCCGGCGGCGGACTCGGCGGTCGTCCGGCGGCTGCACGAGGCAGGGGCCGTACTGGTCGCGAAGCTGAGCATGGGCGCATTGGCGCTGAACGACATCTGGTTCGGCGGTCAGACGATGAACCCGTGGCTCCTGGAGGAGGGATCGGGCGGCTCCAGCGCAGGGCCCGGCGCGGCGACGGCGGCCGGCCTCGTCGGCTTCGCCATCGGCAGCGAAACCGAAGGCAGCATCGTGGATCCGAGCACGCGCTGCGGCGTGTGCGGCCTTCGCCCCACGTTTGGACGGGTGCCTCGAACGGGAGCGATGACCTTGTGCTGGTCGCTCGACAAGCTCGGGCCGATCGCGCGCAGCGTCGAGGACACGCTGTTGGTTCTTAGGGCGATCTCCGGACCGGATCCCGGCGACCTCTCCAGCGTCCCGAGCGTCCTCGATTTCGATGCACGGAAGGACGTCAGAGGGCTGCGTGTCGGGTATTTCCCTCGCTGGCAACACGAGGCGACGGACGTCGATCGGCACGCTCTGCAGCAGCTCAAAGCGCTCGGCCTCGAGACGATGGAGGTGGAGCTCCCGGACTGGCCCTACGACTCCCTGAACGTCATCCTCTTCGCCGAGTCGGCCGCGGCTTTCGAGGAGCTCACCCTGAGCGGCAAGGTGGATCAACTGCGCGTGCAGACAGCCGATGCCTGGCCCAACACCTTCCGCCAGTCGCGTTTCCTGTCCGCGGTCGATTACGTGCAGGCCGATCGTTTCCGCCGCGCGGTCGCGCAGCAGATGGACCGGCTGCTTTCGAAAGTCGACCTGCTGCTCGTGCCCTCGCTGCGTGATGAGATGCTGACGATCGGCAACTTCACCGGCTACCCGTCGCTGACGCTGCGGGCGGGTTTCATTCAGGTGGCGCAGGCCCGCAGCGACTGGGCCCCGGACCCGAGCCGGCCGCTGCCGCGCTTCGACCCGCCGCGCCGGGTCCCGCAGAGCGTCACTCTGGTGGGGCGACTGTTTGATGAGGGAACGCTGGGGCGTGTCGGACTGGCGCTGGAGCATGCGCTAGGGGTGGCGGACGAGCGTCCGCCGGGATTCGGTTGAGCGTGAGCGGACTCTGCATCGCATCCTCGAGCTGTCCCAGCGCCTGCTGGGCGCGTACCAGCGCATCCAGTCCGTTGCGCGCGCCGGCCTCGTAGGCCAGGCGGGCGTTCACTCCGTCGAGCGGTTGCAGCTCGCCGGCGGCGATCTGCGCGTCGACGGAGCGCTGCTGGCGCTCGAGATCGCCGAGCAGGGAGTCGGCCGTCACGAGTTGCCCACGGGCCGATTCATAGCCGGCGAGCGAAGCGTCGATCCGGGTGACGGCTGTCGTCTGTACGGTCAGGAAGTGAGCGGCGGCGAGAGCGCGTCGTGCCTTGGCCTCGGCGATCGGACCCTGATTCCGGTTGAGCACCGGCAGCGGCAGCGACAGCCCGAGCTCCCACTCCCGGTCGCCGGCGAGCTGCTCGTTCCAGGCGAATCCGGGGCCGAGATCGACATCCGGCCACTGGCGTGCGATCTCGAGCTGCAATGCCGCCTGGCTGGCCGCATAACGCTCGAGGGCGGCCCGGACATCGGCGCGCCCGAGCAGAGCCTGTTGCCTTGCCTGCGGGCGGGTGAGCTCCAGGGAGAACGCCTGCAGACCGGCCAGCGACAACTTCGTGCGGTCGAGCGCGCGAAGCGGCACCCCCAGGGCGCCCGCGAGGGCGATGCGTGACTGCTCCAGCTGACTTGCTGCAGCCTGTCTCGCGAGGATCGCGCGATCCAGCTCGATGCGAGCCTGTGCCACCTCGTAGCTCGAGACATTTCCCGCGGCAAGCTGGCCTTCGAGCAGACGTACGACCTGCCGCCGTGTCGACTCCTCCCGTGCGAGCAGCGACTGCGATCGGCGCGCGGCGTAGATCCCGAGGAGCGCGGCCCGCAGCCGGCTGCGCACCTGCCAGACCGTGCCCACCAGATCCCAGCGCTCCGCCGCCGCGAGATGTCGAGCCTGCGCGATGCGGTAGCCGCGTTTGCCGGCGGTTTCGAGAGGCCAATCGAACGACAGCGGGACGATCCAGGGATGGACGGCGCCGGGGACCGGCGCATCATGCGCGGGTGCGATCGAAAGCGACGGGTTCGGACGCTCGGCCGCCGTGATCCGGCCCGCTCGTGCGGCAAGCAGGCGGGCGCGCGCTTCGGCGAGTGCGGGCTGGTAGTAGAGCGCCGCGAGTGTCAGCGTTCTGAGGTTCCACGCTGCCCCGGGTGCCGGTGCCGCGACCTGATTGGCGGCCATGAAGGTCCGCAGCCCCGCCGTATCGAGCGACCGCGATTCGAAGCCGGCGAGGCTGGCGCGGGGGGAGAGGGGCCGCGGCTGATAGTGCGCGCACGCCACCAGCTGGGCTGCGCAAATGAGGATCGGGAAGCTGCAGGCAGCCGTCCGCGCTCGGATGACCATGGAAGAACTATACTGCACATCAACCGAAATGCTCATCCGGATGCTGCGATGGAACAGATCCCGGGTGTTGTTCCATTCTTCGGGCAGTCATCCTGCACCCGCGTGCCCGGGGACGCATATTCCCTGTTGCTCTGTTAGGATTTCGCGGATGAGGCGACCGAAGCACCTGCTGCTGCCCGTCTGCGCGATGCTGCTGCTGTCCGCCTCGATCCGGGCCGCCGATGACGACACCCCGGCGACCGCAGGGGGTCGGAGCCCGCCGCCGGCGCTCAGCGCCGCGCAGGAGCACGCGGTCGGCATCGTCATCGCCCAAGCGCCCGCGGCAAGATTGCCGCTGCGTACCGATGCCTACGGCCAGGTGCTCGATCCCTCGCAGGTGGTGATGGATGCCGGCCGGGTCGATGCCTCGCGGGCCGCGGCCGCCGCCGCCGCGGCCGAGACGGCGCGGCTGAAGGGACTCTATCGCGGCGCCGACGCGTCGCTGAAGGCGTTGCAGGCGGCCGAGGCGGCCGAGACCGAAGCGCAGGCCCGCGCGCGGGAGGCGCAGGCCGAGTTCATGCTGCGCTGGGGCCCGCTGTCGCGGCTCGGCGAGGCGCAGCGTGCCCGGCTGATCGAACAGCTCGCCGCAGGCCGTCAACTGTTGCTGCGCGCCGATCTGCCGGGCCGCCACAGCCTCGGCACCCTGCCGGAGATGGCGCTGGTCGATGTCGACGGCGTCGAAGTGCCGGCTCGCGTGCTCGGGCCGCTGCCGCAGGCGGCGGCGCAGATGCAGAGCACCGGGCTGCTGCTGCAGATTCCTCATTCTCCCGCCGGCCTCGGCGCGAACGCGCGGCTGCCGGTGACACTGGAAGGCAAGGATCAGGACGGATACGTAGTGCCGGATGGAGCCCTGATCTACGGCGAAGAGGGCGCTTACGTCTATCACGTGCTGCCGGACAAGACCAAGGACGGCGATACGCAGTTCGCGCCGTCTCCGGTGACTCTGCTGCAGCCGGTCGGCGACGGGTGGCTGGTGTCAGGGCTCCACGCCGATGACCGCATCGTCGTCCGCGGCGCGGGCGTACTGTGGTCGCTGCAGGGGGTCGGCAACATCTCCGACGAAGACACCGACTGATGCTCAGCGCCACCGTCCGCGCTTCGCTGGCGCATCCACGCATCGTCACCGCGCTCTCGATACTGATCACCGTCGTGAGTTTCGGCGCGCTGCTCAACGCGCGCTTCGACGTGTTCCCGGACTTCGCACCACCGCACGTGCTGGTGCAGACCGAGGCGCCGGGACTCGACGCGCAGCAGGTCGAGGCGCTGGTGACACGGCCTCTGGAAGGTCTGCTGGCCGGTACGCAGGACGTCGAGACGGTGCGTTCGACCTCGAGCCAGGGTCTGTCAGCCATCCAAGTCGTGTTCGACCGTCGCGGCGACCCGTACCGGCAGCGCCAGGTCGTGACGGAGCGGCTGGCGGAGGCTGCCGGCGTCCTGCCTGCCGGCGCAGGTCCGCCGCTGCTGTCGCCGCTTTCCTCTTCGATGGAGTATCTGGTGCACTTCGGTTTCACCACCGACCGGCTGACACCGGTGCAGTTGCGTGGGCTGGTGCGTTGGGTGGTCGAACCGCAGATCCTCGCCGTACCCGGGGTCGCGCAGGTGCAGCTGTTCGGCGGAGCGGAGCGCGAGCGCCAGGTGATGGCAGACCCACAGAAGCTGGCCGACGACGGGCTGACGTTGGATGATGTTTTCGCGGCTACCCGGCGTGCGACGGAGCTGATCGGCGGGGGCTACATCGAGACGCCGTCGCAGCGCATCGTGCTGCGCGCGCAGGCGCCCGGCGCAACGCCGCAGGAGCTCTCGCAGGCGGTGCTCGCCATGCGCGGCGGCCTGCCCATCCGGCTGGGTGATGTAGCGACGGTCCGCGATGCGACGGTGCCTCGCTTCGGCGATGCGATCATCGGCGATCAGCCGGGGATTCTGGTCGAGACCTCGACACAGTACGGCGCCAACACGATGACGGTGACCCGCGCGTTGGAACAGCGGCTGAACCAGCTCGCGCCGGTGCTGAAAAAGGCGGGCGTCATCTACCACCCGGCGCTGCTGCGGCCGGCGAGCTTCATCGAGACCGCGCTGGTCAGGCTGCGCGCCTCGCTGCTGATCGGGGCGGTGCTGGTGGTGATTCTGCTGCTCGTGACCCTGCGGGACTGGCGCGGCGCGCTGATCTCGTTCGCGTCGATACCGATGTCGCTGCTGACGACCGTATGGATCCTCGAGCTGTTCGGACTGTCGCTGAACACGATGACCATCGGCGGCCTGGTGGTGGCGCTCGGCGTGGTCGTCGACGACGCGGTGATCGACGTCGAGAACATCACCCGCAGGCGCCGCAATGCCGGCGCCGCGGGTGCGGAGCTCGATGCCCGCCAGCTGTTCGTGGAAGCGTCGCTGGAGGTGCGGCTGCCGGTTTTCTACGCGACCACCGCGGTGGCGGTGGCGCTGTTGCCGATTTTCATGCTCACCGGCATCCAGGGCACGTTCTTCCGGCCGCTGTCGCTGGCTTTTCTACTCGCCGTCGGCATCTCGCTGCTGGTGGCGATGAGCGCCACGCCGGCGCTGTGCGCGGTGCTGATGCGCAGGCACAGGCCGCGGGCCGAGGCGGGTTTCCTGCTTGCCTGCAAGCGCTTGCAGCGACGCACGATCGAAAGGCTCTACGGGCATCCGCGTGTGGTGCTTGCGGCGTTGCTCGGCACCGGGCTGCTCGGCGCGCTGCTGCTGCCGTTGTTCGGCCAGCGGCTGCTGCCGGATTTCCGCGAAAACTATCTCATCGCCCATGCGACCCTGCGTCCGGGCATCTCGCTGCGCGAGACCACCCGCCTCGGCGAGCAGATCTCCAAGCGGCTGGTGGCGATCCCCGGCATCGCGAGCGTCGCCGAGCAGATCGGCCGCGCCGTGAACGGGCAGGACCCGGACGCGCCGAACGAGAGCGAGTTCGATATCCACATCAATCCGGCCCAGGGCTACACGGCAAACCGGATCGCCGCGGCGATCCGCAAGGTATTCGAGAACTTTCCCAACCAGCTCACCGAGATCTACTCGGTGCTGGCCGAGCGCATCGGCGAAACGCTGTCGGGGGAGACCGCGCCGTTCTTCGTCAGTGTATTCGGCAACGACCTCGACACCGATGATGCCGTGGCCTCGCAGGTCGCGGCGGTGCTGCAGAAGCTGCCGAGCTCGGGCGAGGTGCGGCTGGAGGTCCCGCCGCGCCAGCCGGAGCTGCACGTGCGGCTGTTGCCGCGGCGGCTCGCGCTCTACGGGCTGCAGCCCAGCGATGTCCTGCAGGCGGTCAACGCCGCTTACCAGGGCACGATCGTCGGCGAGCTCGCGCAGTCCGATCGCAGCATCCCGGTGGCGGTGCGCATCGCCGGAGCCGGAGCGTCGCCACAAGCCGTGGGCGCGCTGCCGCTGCGCGGCTCCGACGGCGCGGTCGTGCCGCTGTCCGCCGTCGCGACCTTCGACGTCGATTCCGGCCGCAGTCTGATCGACCACGAGGACGGGCTGCGTCGCCAGGTGGTGACCGCGAATCCCACCACTTCGGATCAAACAGGCTTCGCCGACGCGGCGCGGCGTGCGATTGCCGCGCAGGTGCGGCTGCCGGCCGGAGTGTACCTGCGCTATGGCGGCGCGGCCGAGGAACAGGTCGCCGCGGCGCACGAGCTCTATCTGCACGGTGCCGCCGCCCTGATCCTGATCGTGATCCTGATGGGGCTCGCGTTCGGCCGTGCGCGGCACGTGATGTTGGTGCTGCTGGTGCTGCCGAGCACGCTGATCGGCGGCGTCGCAGCCTCGGCGATGACCGGCGCGACGCTGACCCTGGGCGCGATGGTCGGGTTCATCGCGCTCTTCGGCATGGCGGCGCGCAACACCATCCTGCTGGTGTCGCACTACGATCACCTGGTTCGTGCCGAAGGGCAGACCTGGGGACTGCAGACCGCCCTGCGCGGGTCCGAGGAACGGCTGACGCCGGTCCTGCTGACCGCGCTCATGACCGCGCTGGCGCTGCTGCCGGTGGCGGTTCAGCTGCACCAGCCCGGCCACGAGATCGAAGGGCCGATGGCGGTGGTGATCCTGGGCGGCCTGGTGTCATCGACGATCGTCAGCCTGCTGCTGGTGCCGCCGCTGGCCGCGCGCTGGCTGAAGCCGGAGGCGTAATATGGGCCCCGATGTTCCATCTTGCATGGCCGTGGATGGCGCTGCTGCTGCCGCTGCCCTGGATCATGCTCAGGGTGCGCCGCATCGCTGAGCCCGACGGCTCCGCGCTTTACCTGCCGTTCGCGGCATCGATCGAAGTGGCCACCGTTGCCGCAACGCGGCCCCGCGGTGCGCTGGCGCTCCTGACTGCGGTCTGGGCGCTCATGGTGCTGGCCGCCATGCGGCCGCAATGGCTCGGGCAGCCGCTGCCGGTACCCACCCAGGGCCGGGAGATCATGCTGGCGATCGACTGCTCGGGGTCCATGGCCACCGAGGACATGGGAGGGGCGAGCCGGATGGAAATCGCGCAGATCATCGCCGGGCGCTTCATCGAGCAGCGGCGGGGCGATCAGATCGGGCTGATTCTCTTCGGCACGCGTCCCTATGTACAGGCGCCGCTCACGAGCGACATTGCGGCGGTGCACCAGTTTCTGGACAAGGCGGTGGTCGGCGTGGCGGGCCCACAGACTGCGATCGGGGACGCCATCGGGCTGGCGATCAAGCAGTTGCGCGAGCGTGAGCGCACGCACGGTGCCCCGGTGCAACAGTCGGTGCTGATCCTCCTCACGGACGGTGGCAACGATGCCGGCGTCATCCAGCCGCTCGAGGCGGCCCGGGTCGCGGCACGGACGCGCCTGCGCATCTTCACGATCGGCGTCGGCGCGGCCGCGCAGCAATCCCTTTTCGGGCAGACCACCGGCAACACGGAGCTCAATGTCGGACTGCTGAAGAAGATCGTGAGCATCACCGGCGGCGAGTATTTCCGCGCCACCAGTCCCGAGGCGCTGGCGGCGGTTTACCACCGGATCAACGAGCTCGAGCCGACCCCGGGGCGCAACCAGTGGCTGCGCCCCGCGGCCGAATGGTTCAACTGGCCCCTGACGCTGGCGCTGCTCCTCAGCGTCCCCGCCGCGTGGCGGATGGCCGAGCGCTTCTGACGTCATGAGTCATATCAGGCTTCCCGTGCTGTTGACGGCCGTACAACTCTGTTGCGCCGGAGTCGTGAGTGGAGCCGCGCACGCCGGCGGCTGGCCGACCGTGTGGTCCGACCTCTGGCACACGCCGGACCAACAGGGCGAGGCGATGCTCGAAGCCGGTCAGCCGGCGCAGGCCGCCGCGCGCTTCCGCGATCCGCGGCGGCGCGCCTACGCCGACCTCGAGGCCGCGCGTTATCCCGAGGCCGCGAAGCTGCTCGGGCCGTTCACCGATGCCGACTCCGAATACAACCAGGGCAACGCGCTCGCCCAATCCGGTCAGCTGCAGGCGGCCCTGGCGGCGTACGATGCAGCGCTGAAGCGGGCGCCCGCCGATGCGGATATCCGCCACAACCGCGACCTGGTGGAGCAGGCGCTGCGGCAACGGCGGCAGTCCTCCCGCAATCCATCGGGATCACGGCGGCCCGGCGGCAGCAGCCCGCAATCCGCAGGCGGCGGCCGCAAGGGCTCCAACGGCACGCAGGGCAACGCCGGTCATGCGGGCAGCTCCAGCCAGCAGGCCAACGCGCCGCAGGCGGAGGCCGGGCGCCGCGGCGCCAGTGCCGGGGATGCCGCCGGCGAGGCGCGGAGTGATGCGGCATTCGCCGCCGCCAACGCGCGTAAGGAGCAACGGCAGGGCGGATCGCGCCAGGCGAGTCAGGCGCAGGCCCCTGATTCGGGCAGCCTCGTTGCCGGAGGCGCACGGACGCCGAAGGAACAACCGCAGAGCGAGCGGCAGCTGATGCTCGATCAGTGGCTGCGGCAGATTCCGGACAGTCCCGCCGGCCTGCTGCAGCGGCAGTTCCTGATCGAGCACATGATGAGGCAGGAGAATGGCGACGGCCCGGAGGACGGCAGCCCGTGAACGACGGGACCCGATGTTAGACCGGAGAATCAGCGTGGCGCCGATGATGGGACGCACGGACCGTCACTGCCGCTATTTTCTCCGTGGATTTTCGGCGCGGATGCTGCTCTACACGGAGATGATCAACACCGCCGACCTCCAGCCCGGCGACCCGGAGCGCCTGCTCGAGTTCGATCCGGAGGAACATCCGGTCGCGCTGCAGCTCGGCGGCAGCGACCCGCGGGAGCTGGCGGACGCCGCGGCCCGCGGCGAGCAGGCCGGGTACGACGAGATCAATCTCAACTGCGGTTGCCCGAGCGACAAGGCGACCGGCCGCGTGTTCGGCGCGTACCTGATGCAACGGCCCGGGACCGTCGCGGCTTGCCTGACCGCCATGCGCGCCGCCGTCCGCGTGCCGCTGACCGTCAAGATGCGCATCGGCGTCATCGAAGGCCGGGGCAGGGCGGCGATCGAGGCGAGCCGCCGCTTCGACGAAGCGGAGCTCGCCGGGCTGCACCGATTCGTCGGCATGGTGCGCGACGCCGGCTGCGAGGCGGTGATCGTCCATGCGCGCAAAGCGGTGCTCGGCGGACTGTCGGCGCAGGACAATCGCGAGATCCCGCCGCTGCAGTACGATGTGGTGAGTCAGGTGAAGCAGGCCTTTCCCGGCCTCCAGGTCGTGGTCAACGGCGGCCTGCGCGAGCCGGGCGCGATTCTGCGGGTGCTCGATGACGTGGATGGCATCATGCTTGGCCGCGAGGCGTATCACCGGCCCGTCGTCCTCGCCCGGCTCGATGCGCTGCTGACCGGTGCGGAGCAGCCGGTCGATGAGGTCGTGCGCGCGAGGGCCATAGAGCGCATGCAGCGCTACACCGAGAGTCAGCTGGCGCGCGGCGAGAAGCTGTCCGCGGTGGTCCGCCACATGCAGGGTTTGTACGCCGGCGAGCCTGGCGCGGGCGAATTCCGCCGCATCTTGAGCGAGGGAGCGCGCCTTCCCGGCGCCGGCGCCGAGGTGTTGGCGGCCGCCGTCGCCGGCACCGGGGGTGTCTGAGCCGGATTTCCCGACTCCAAAAGGCGACGGATCAGCCACTGGACATATCGCGCTCGAGGGGCCATGCTTACGTGAGCGTGTTCTCGGATGTACTCGTCTCCAATTAGAGACATCCTGGGGCGCGAGCTGAGACAAGGGCAAACCCGTCGAAAGGCGGGGACGCAAAGCTACCGGTCTAAGGGCGTAACAGTCTATGACAGCGGGGTTGCCACTCCACCTCCCCACGGGTGAGCGTGCAAGCTCCATTGCATCGGATCCGACGCCCTCCCGGCAGCGATTGAAACGTTCACCTCCGGGGGGAACTCATGACTGTGACATCGCCGGGATCCGTTGGCGCCGAGAGCGCCAACATCGTGCATCGGGGTGAAGGCGGCGCCGGCCCTTTCATGCTCACGCTGTGCCGGCTGGTCGAGCCGGTCTCGATCCGGCCGCCCCAATCACCGCACCTCAGGCCCTTTACGTTCTTCACCAGCCGCACCCGGCTGCCGGATGGCAGCGATCCGCTGTGCCTGCACATGGGGTTCTTCGAGACAGTGGCCCATGCGGACAGATGGGCGCGAGCCGTGCGCGGCCGGCATCCCGACGCCATGGTGACCGCGGCGCCGGCAGGATTTCCGGACCGTCAACACTTCGCACCGGTCGACAACGTATCGTTGACCGACACGCAGGTGCTCAACATGCTGGAGATGCGTCATCCCGCTCCGGCCCGGAACGAGCCCGACGAGGGGGCCAGCGGGCAGATCGAGCTGCTCCGTCCCGATGACACTGTCACGCGCCTCGCCTTGAAGGACGCCGTCGTAAAAGGCATGCCGGTGTCCTTCGCCGTGCAGCTGGAATGGTCGGCGCGGCCGATCGACAGCAGCGGTCTGCCCTCGCTCGCGATATTCAAGGCGGGCACGCTTTACGCACTCGAGAGCCGCAGCGCGAGCCGCTCCTGCTTCTTTCTCCGCTTCGGGTTCTTCGCCGATCCGATCTCGGCGAAGCAGGTTGCCGCCCACGTGCGCGGGAGCTTCGCTTCGGCGGCGGTCGTGCCGGTCCTCGACGAGGAGGTCATGCTCGCGCGCGAGGCCTGCGCGGACACCTCGCTCATCCCTTGTCTCCTGCGGCAACGGGCCGATCAGGCGCCCGAGTCAGGCGGCAGGTCCGGCTGGGCGGGCGTGTCAGGACCCGAGAGCCGGCGCCGCGGCGCTTCCGGGGGCACCGAGACGCTGGAGCAGACGCTCTCGCAGCTTGCCGAGCGCGAGATGTTGAATGACCCCGACATGCTGAGCGATACCGGGGTCCGGCACCTGAAAGTCGAGGTGCAGAAAAAGCTAGCGGGCGGCGGGCGGCACTGAGACGCCGGGCGGTGCGGTAGTCCAGCTCGGTGCTCACCGGTTTGGCTGCTGTCGGGTACGGATCAGACGCGTTCCCGGCCCGGTGCCGGGCCGATTGCGGCCGCGAGTTGCTCGAATGTAAACGGCTTGATCAGGGTCCGTGCCGTTCCGAGCGTGGCGACGTCCGTACCTGACGCTTCGCCGGTGGAGAAAATCACGTTGAGCGCGGGAAAGCGGGACTTGGCGTGGCTCGCGAGCGTCGTGCCGGGCATGTCGGGCAGACCGACGTCCGTCAGCAGAACATCCACGGGATTGGAAGTCAGAATGGAGAGAGCGGTGTAGGCATCGCTCGCGGACATCGCATGGTGTCCCATCGCCGACAGCATGTCGACGGTGGTGTCGCGCATGTCCGTGTTGTCCTCGCACACGAGGACCCGGATCGGCTTCGTCGGTACGGTCGGCGGGCGTGGCGCCGGCAGATAAGCGCTGGTCACGATCCGGGACTTGCGCTGCGACGCATCGGCCAGCATCTGGCGCAGCTTGCGTGCCAGCGCATCCTTGGAGTAGGGCTTGCTCAGGAGCTCGACCGACTCGGCCGGAGCGCCGGAGCCGGCGAAAGCGTCCTCCGTGTACCCCGAGGTGAAGAGCACTGCCAGGTTCGGCATCCGCTCCCGCGCCTTGCGCGCGAGCTCGGTGCTCTTCATCGGGCCGGGCATGATCACATCGGTGAAAAGCAGATCGATCGGCATGCCGCTCTCGATGATGCTGAGGGCGCTCGATGCATCCTTGGCCTTCAGCACCCGATAGCCGAGATCGCTCAGCATCGCAACCACGGTCTCGCGCACGTGCTCATCGTCTTCAGCGACGAGAATCATCTCGTTGCCGCCGGTTGCCGCGACGGGACCGGCTTCGTTCGACTCGTCTTCGGACTGGGTCGAGCGCGGCAGGTAGAACTTGATGGTGCTGCCTTCACCGACCACGCTCTCGATATTGATGTGGCCGCCGGATTGCTTGACGAATCCATAGACCATGGAAAGCCCGAGGCCGGTGCCTCTGCCTTCCGGCTTGGTGGTGAAGAACGGCTCGAAGGCCTGCTCGATCACGTCGGCGGACATGCCCGATCCGGTGTCGGTCACCGCGACCATCACGTATTCGCCGCGCATCACGGTCTCATGCGCCGTGGTGTAATCCGAATCGAGCACGATGTTGGCCGCTTCGACGGCCAGGCGGCCCTGGCCCTCCATGGCGTCGCGTGCGTTGATCGCCATGTTGAGGAGGGCGTTCTCCAGGTTGCCGGGATCGACCAGCGTATTCCACAGATCCTCGCCGATGACGGTCTCGACCGCGACACCCTCGCCCACGGCCTTGCGGATGATGTCCTCCATGTCGCAGATGAAGCGGCCGAGATTGATCACTTTCGGGGCGAGGGGCTGTCGCCGCGCAAAGGCGAGCAGCTGCGAGGACAGCTTGGCGCTGCGCGAGACGCCGTCGAGCGCGATCTGGACGCGTTTCTCCGCGACGGGGTTGCCGGCGACATAGTGCTTGAGCAGATGCAGGTTGCCGCTGATGACGTGCAGCAGATTGTTGAAATCGTGCGCGATGCTGCCGGTGAGATTGCCGATGGCCTCCATCTTCTGGCTGTGCCGCAGGGCCGCCTCGGCCTTGACCAGCTGCGCGGTGCGCGATTGCACGCGCTCTTCGAGAGTCCGGTTGAGCTCGGTCAGGGCCGTTGCGGCGTTGCGGGCTTCGCTCTCGCTGTGCCGCAGGGCGGCGACCATGGCCCGGCGCTCGGTGACATCGCGCAGGATCACGGTGGCAAAGAGGCGTGCACCGCTTCTCCAGCGGGAGGCGGAGGCCTCGAAATGGCGCAGGCTGCCGCCCGTGTTGGCCGCAATCAGTCCCTTGGACTGACCCGCTCCGGTGCCGTCGATGGCCCCGAGCCAGAGCGCCGCCCATTCGTTCTGCGTCTCGAAGAGCTCGGCGGCCTTGGCTCCCACCAGATTGGTGCCCGGACGGCCGAACCGCGTATGGGCGGCGGGATTTGCGAATTGGACCAGGCCGTCTTCATCGACGGTAATGATGATGTCAGGCGCGCTGGCGACGACGGCGTCATACCGGGCATCCTGCTGATCGCGCAGATAGCGCACCCGTCGGGTTTGGGCCGTGACATCCGAAACGGCGACCACGCATCCTTCCGGAGGCGCCTCCCCGACGGGCGAGACGGTGATGTCGTGCAGCAACGGTTGCCGCGAGCGGGTGTGCAGCGGGAGGAGCGCCGGATTCAGCGTGTGGGTGATGATCGTCGAGGCGCCGACGGTCAGTGCGGTCTCGATGGCCGCCAGCAGCCGCGGCAGCTGGGCGTGCGGAAAGACCTCACTGAGCAGTTTGCCGTGCGCGTCCTCGGCGCCGATCCCGGAGCAGAATTGCATCCAGGCGTTCCACAGAGCAATGCGGCCGGTCCGATCGAGAACGATGAGGCCGCCGTTGATGGCATCGAGGATCGACTGGCTCGAGATCGCTCTATTCGACATCGTTCGCGGCTGCGCTCTGACCGGTCGAGCGCTCGATGTAGGCGTCCAGCAGCTTCTGCAGCATCACGAGGGAGGGCAGATCGAGGATCATCGCGAGAAAGCCCTGGATGTCGCGCTGCTTGACCAGGAAGTTGATGTAGATGAAGAGCACCGTCTCGTGCGCGGCGGAATGGTGGCGGAAGAAGTCCGAGCCCTCGCCGTGGATGACCTCGGGGAGCGAGATCTTGAGGTTGCGCTGCAGGCTGTTCGCCATGGTCGAGAGGCAGCCGTTCAGCAGGACGTTGCCGGTCTCGGCGAGGGCTTCCTGCTCCAGCTCGATGATGTCGTCCAGCGACAGCTCCACGCCCACCAGGGCGCGGATCAGCTCCATGCTTCGCGCCTCGGGGAAGATGAGCAGGGCCCGCCCGCGGATGTCGCCCTCGAAATCCTGATGGATGCCGACCAGCCGCTTTGCATCGTGCTCCCGCAGGTTCGCGATGGCCTGCTCCCGGGTGACGACGACTGCCTTCGGCACGGACAGCACGACTTCCTCGCGAACGAGCTCGCTCAGATTCGTGGCCGCGCTGCTGACGCCGAGGTTCACCAGCTCGGTCAGGGCGTCGAGCTGCAGCTCGGTCAGGGTGACACTGTCGCTCATCGGGAGTCCGCCTTTTGCCGCGCCATGGCCGAGCTCAGAAAGTCGGCCAAAGCGCTTTCGGTCACGGGCTTCGGCAGAAAGGTCGCCCCTGCGGCCTGAGTGCGCTTGATCACTTCCACCTGACGATTGGCCGAGACCACGGCAACGCTGACGCCGGGATCGAGGGCACGCAGCTCTGCCGCCAGGGTGACTCCATCCTGGCCGGGCATGTTGAAGTCGACGAGCACGATCTGCGGCGAGAGGTCCCTGGCCTGCTGCAGCGCCTCGGTGGCGTTGGCCGCCTCGATCCGCTTCCAATCCGGGTGCAGTGTGCTCAGCACCTTGGCCACCGACATGCGGGCAAGCTTGCTGTCATCGACGATCAATACCGTGTACGTCACCAGATCTCCTCTACGTGATGGCTGGCGCCACCCAATCCTTCAGCGGGGCGCCGGCGGGCGGCCCGAGCAGCTTCGGCCTGACCGCCATCAGGACTTGGACCACGGCCGTATGGGCGCCGCGGCACTCCCGCCAGTCGACGGTCGTCCCCGGGTCGGCGAGCAGCAGTCGCAGCAGGGCTTCGGCGTCCCCGCTGGGACAGACGCCGACGAGCTCGATGCGGCCGCCGCCGGCAATCCGGACCGTCATTGGAGTATCTCCCCGACATCGAGCACCAATAAAACCCGTCCGTCGCCGAGGAGGGTCGTGCCCATGATGCCCGGCGTGCCGGCGAGCAGGCCCTCCAAGGGCTTCAGTACGAGGTCCAATCGCTCGACTATTCGATCCACCCTAAACGCGGCGCACTCTCCGTTGGCGGTCGCAACGACCAGGTTCGCCCCATCGTCATCCGCCAGCGCCCCGCCCACCCCCAGGACGCTCGCCAGATCTATGACCGGCAGGGCGCGATCCCTCAATACGACGACCGGCGCGGCACCGACTTTGGAGATGGCGGCTTGCGGAACACAGGTCATTTCGATTATAGCCTCTAGCGGCAGCCCGAACAGCTGGCCCCCCGCCTCGACCGTCATCACGTGCGTCATCATCACGCTGAACGGAAGCGACAGCTTCACAGCGGTCCCCTGGCCTGCAACGCTCGAAATGGAGACGTGACCACCGACCCGTTCGACCGCACGGCGCACGGCGTCCATGCCCACGCCGCGGCCCGATATCTCCGTGACACGGGCGGCCGTGGAGAAGCCCGGGGCGAAGACCAGGTCGAGCGTTTCGGCTTCCGTGAGCGTGAGCAGGCGCTCTTCGGTCATGATGCCGCGCGCCACGGCGGCCTTGCGCAGCCGCGCGAGGTCGATGCCGGCCCCGTCATCGCTGACCTCGATGAGGACCTGATCGGCGTTGCGCTTCGCCTTGATCTCGAGACGGGCGGTGGGCGCCTTGCCGGCCGTGGTGCGCCCGCTTGCGCCTTCCACGCCATGATCGATCGCATTGCGCACCAGGTGGAGCAGAGGCTCGAACAGCATCTCCACGATGGTCTTATCCGCCTCGGTCTCCTCGCCGGTGATGACGAGCTTCACCGGCTTGCCCAGGTTCGCGGACATCTCCCTGACCAGGCGCGGAAAGCGCTGCAGCACGGCGCGCAGCGGCCGTACCCGCATCCCAACCACGGAACGGCGCAGCTCGGCGACGAGATGCTCGAGGGCGCCCTGGCGATCCTTCAGAAGGTCGGGAACGACTGGGTCGCCCGCCCGGGCAAGCTTGGCGACATGGCGGATCGCGTTGTTGACGACCGTGAGCTCGCCCGCCAGTCGGACGAGGGCGTCGATCTGCCCGGCATCGATCCTGAGCGTGCGCGCCAGGTTCTCGGGCGTCCGCACGGAATCGGCGCTCGCCGTTTCCGCCGGAGCATCCTCCGCCAGCAGTTGCGCCAGGGCCTCCCGCAGGGGCTGTACCGAGAGCGCAAGCAGGCTCTGATCGGTTGCATGGGAAATCCGCTCCGACAACTCCATGCGGCCGCAGAACCGCAACGCATTGGCGGCGACCGTTCCCGCCGATCCTGCCCTGCCCGCGAGGCTCTGCGGGGACGCGTCCTCGAGAAGGGCCTGCTGTGCCTCGATGACCCCCACCACGTGCGGCGGGAGCGACCGCGTGGAATCCCCGCTCCCGGTGGTGATGGATACGATCCCGCATTCGCCGCTGTGGCCCTGCAGATGCACGTACAGATCTGTAGCCGGAGCCGCGCTGAGCGCGGTCAGAATGAGGTTGCAGCGAAAAGGATCGAGCGTGTCCAGCCCTCCCCAGGGCTCGCGCGCGCTCAACTCGAGCGCCAGCAGCCCGGGCAGCGATGTCATGCGCTCCAAGGGATCTTCCCCGTGGTACAGACAGTCCGTGCCCGGCACGAAGCGGACGGCGGTGAGCGCCCGGCCGGCGGCCGCGCGGTGCCCATCCACGAGGTCGGCAACCCAGGCGGCGTCGGGATGGTGCTCCGCGGGGCTCGGCGTGACCTCGACGGGCCGCGCGCCCGCATCCTGTGGGATCCGCCCGGATCGCTCGATGGCATCGAGCCATGTAGCCACCTGGTCGAGCCGGGAGAGGCACTGTCCGATGCCCGCGGAGTTCAACGGCTGCCTGCCGGCGCGTGCTTCGGTAAGGATCTCTTCCGCGGCATGCATCGCGGTTTCCATCCCGGGGAATTCGACGATCGCCGCACTGCCTTTCAGCGTGTGAAAGGCGCGGAAGACCTCGTCCAGGCGCTCGGCATCCCGAGGCGACTGCTCGAGCGCGAGGAGACCGTCGCTGGCCGCCTGCGCCAGCTCCCGCGACTCGATCACGAACTGCTGCAGGAACTCGTTCACGGACAAACACCGCACAACATGCGCGCGAACTCGACCAGCTGCCCGCGCTCGACGGGCTTCACCAGATAGTAGTTGGCGCCGGCGGCGCGGGCGGCCGCGAAATCCGTTTGCGCGGACTCCGTGCTGGTCACGAGCGCGGGGATGGCGGCAATGGGACCGTCCCTTTCCCGCAGGGTCCGCAGGAACGTGAAGCCGTCCATCTGCGGCATGTTGACGTCGACCACCAACAGGTCGACCGGCCCGGCAAGGAGAGTCTCAAGCGCCTCGAGCCCGTTCAACGCTTCCTCGACGCGAAACCCGGCCTCCTCCAGTATCGAGCGGTAATAGACCCGCACGAGCGCGGCATCATCCACTACCAGTATCGTCTTCGGGCCGGTCATGATCTGGTGATCCCGGGTCGTTGATAGACGACGGCATCGGCAAATCGCCGCACGTCGAACAGCGGCGAGATCCGGCTCATGGATTCGCTGTGACCGAGGCAGATGAAGCCGCCCGGGAGCAGGTTCTCGTAGAGGTTCTCGGCCGCGAGCCGGCGCGAGGTATCGTCGAAATAAATGAGCACGTTGCGGCAGAAGATGACGTCGAACTGTCCGTGTGCCCGGGTCTGAGCGGGGTCCAGCAGGTTCACGGAGGTGAAGGAAACGGAGTCGCGCAGCTGCGGGGAGATCTGCCAGTGCTCCGCGGGCAGCGCATCGAAGTATTTGCCGATGAGCTCCGGCGGCAGGCGCATCAGGGCGCGTTTGCCGAATGTTCCGGCGCGCGCGAGCTCGAGCACGCGGGTGTCGATGTCGGAGCCCACGATCTCGACGAAGTATTCATCGACCCTGGGCCAGTTCTCGAGCAGCCAGATCGCGATCGAGTAGGGCTCCTCGCCCGTGGAGCACGCGGCCGACCAGATGCGTATCGGGTCATCCGCATGTCTTTCGTGCAGCCGCTCCGTCAGGAGATCATTCGTCAGGCACTTGAGCTGGTAGTCCTCCCGGTAGAAGTACGTCTCGTTGACGGTGAAGGCGTTGACGAACTGCTGGATCTCGTCCCGGGTGTCGCTGCGCAGGTGCGCGAAGTAACCCGCAAAAGACGGCGAGCCCGTCTCGGCCATGCGCTCCCACACGCGCCGCTCGACGTAGTATCTCTTGGCTTCCGTAAATACCATCCCGGTGCGTCGATACAGGTATTCGCAGAGCCTTCGAAACTCGTCTTCGGTCAGCGTTGGGCGCTCAGCCACGACTGCCTGCGGCCGTGATGCGGTCCGTGGCGAGTCTGATCGCGAAGGTGAGGAAAGGGACCTGCGGAAAGCGCTGCGCGCATCGCTCGAGAGCCGGCAGCGCCGTATGATTGCCTACCTCGGCCAGCACCTCGATCGCCGCCGCGCAGACGTTGATCTCGGCCTCGCGGTCGAGCAGCGCGCTGAGGCTGCGGTTGGCCTCAGCGCTGGGGAGGCTGCGCGCGAGCTCGCAGCTGAGTATGCGAACGTCCACATCCGGATCGCTCAACAGTTGCGGCAGCAGCTCGTGCGCGGCAAGGACCGAGGAGCACAGGGCATCGAGAGCGCCCGTACGCAGGGCCGCATCGTCGGAGCGCAGCATCGGCAGCATGGCGGCGGCGCTTTCGCGCGTGCCGATGCGCGTGAGGCTGGTGAACATCGCTTCCCGCACCCGGGAATCGGTTTCCTGCGGCAGTGCCGCCGCGAGCGCGCCGGTCGCATCGGGCAGCTCGGCCGCCGCCCGCGCGGCGCTCCACCGCTCTTCGGCATTCGCGCTCGTGAGCCCGGCGAACACTTCGCCGGCGCTTGCTTTGGGGTGCCCGGCGGGCTGAGTCGGCTTACGGACAAGCGGCACGGGGTACCAGCCTCTGTAGACGTTGGGCAATGCCGGGCAGGGGCAGAACATAGGCGGCGCCGCCGGCGCGGACGAGCTCGCCGGGCATTCCCCAGACGACTGCCGTGTCCTCGGCTTCGGCGATCGTAGCGCCGCCCTGAGCATGCAGGCTCGCCAGCGCATCAGCCCCATCGTTGCCCATGCCGGTCATCAACACCCCGACCAGCTGGCTGGCCGGCAGATACTGCATCGCCGAGCGGACCAACCGGTCCGTGCTCGGGTGCCACGGGTAGTCAGGGTTGGCGGGGACTGTCATCGCGACGAGGCCCGAAGGGCGTCTGGAGACCACCAGGTCGGCGTCCCCTCGTCCAATGTAGACATGACCCGCTTCCAACCGGGTGGGTTGCGTGACTTCCAGAACGGAGAGCGCGCAAAGGCCGCCCAACCTCCTGGCGAGAGGTCCCGTGAACCCCCCGGGCATGTGTTGGGCGACGAGAATGGGCCACGGGAAGGTCGACGGCAGCGGCGCGAGAAGCGCCTCCAGCGCCGGCGGGCCGCCGGTCGAGGTCCCGACCAACACGAGTCCGTCGCCAGTGGCAGGTGCCGTATGATCATCGATCGGCTCGACGACGGTTTTCGCGCGTCGCCGGGTCACGCCGCCGCCGATCCTGAATTGCACCCGCTCGCGCAGTCTGTGGCTCGCGGGAAGCCGCGCGGCCGCGGCGGTTCGGACCTTCTCCTTGAGAGTGGGGCCGAATTCCTGCATCCGCAGGGAGACGGCGCCGCTGGGCTTGGGGACGAAATCCACCGCCCCCAAACGCAGCGCTTCCAGGGTGGCGTCGGCGCCTTCCGCGGTCACCGACGAGACCATGACCACGGGGCACGGCCGTTGCACCATGATCCGATCGAGACACTGCAGCCCGTCCATCTGCGGCATTTGCACGTCCAGGGTGATGACGTCCGGCGCGAACGCGTCGAGCCGCCCCAACGCCTCGAGGCCGTTGCGCGCGACCTCGACGCTGAAATCCGCGTCCTCCGAGAGAACGTTGCTGAAGAGTTTTCGCACCAGAGCCGAATCATCGACCACCAGAACCTTGATCACGCATCCGTCCGCTGTCGCCGGGCCTCGAACTTATCCAGCAACCCCTGTTCCGCCCGAGTCAGCAACTCCATCGGGTCGAGCAACAGCACGATGCGGTTGGCGGAGGGCAGGTTGATGAGGCCACGCACCAGCCGGGACGTATCGTCCGTGAGCTCCGGTGCGGGATCGATCGCGTCCGCGCTCGAGCGCAGGACATCCGAGACGCCATCGACGATGAGGCCGGCGCGATGGCGCTCCGTTTTGACCACGATCAGCCGGCGTCCGTCGCCCTTTTCCAGCGGCGGCAGGTCGAAACGCCGGCGCTGGTCGATGACCGGCAGTACCTCGCCGCGCAGGTTGATCACGCCTTCGAGGAATTTCGGCGTCCTGGGCAGGCGGGTGATCTGGTCCGGAACCCGGGCGACCTCCACGACCGTATCGATGGGAAGACCGAACTCGTCGTCCCCGAGACGAAACACGAGAAAGGTCAGCTCCTGGTGGGCGGTCGGCGCCGCGGGCTCCTCGCGCCCGGTCTGCGATCGCTGCTCGGCGGCCAGTTTCTGCATCACGTCATCCCGAAAAAGCTGTTGCGGGGAGAGGATCGAAATCAGGCGCCGGCCGGACTCGCCGCGATAGACGGATCGGATCCGCGACTCGCCTCCCGTGCGGGCCGCGAGCGAGGGGGGGATCGGGTCGAGGAGCCGGGTCTCCGCGGCCACGATGGCGCGCGCACGATCGGCGACGAGTCCCACGCGCGCGCCGCCGACCTTGACCACCAGGACCTTCTGCCGATCGGTTGCCTGCTTCGAGGAGAAGCCGAGGAGGACCCGGAGCGACAACAGGGGCAGGAGCATGTCGCGCACGGCCGTGAGGCCGAGGACCACGGCCTCGGAATGAGCCAGGGCGGTGACGCTCGCCGGGGCCGGAATGATCTCCTGCACATCGGAGAGCGGTAGAGCGAACTCCTGTCCTGCCACCTCGAAAGTCACCAGGGTCTCGGTCGCCTCCGTCCCGCGCCGCTCGCCGCGTGCCTCGGCCGCGACCCTCGATTTGATGTCATGCGGCCGCGCACGGCCGCGGCTCGCGAACGCGGCCTCCAACATCGATCTGATGTCGAGAATCTTCGCCACGCCCCTGTCCCCGGCGAGGGAAAGAACGCCGAGCAGCCGCTCCGGGCCGTCGGCGCCGACCTCTTTCGGGCGCGTGTCTATCTGCGCTTCGCCGGCATATTCCAGAGCGGCCACCCCATCGACCAGGATGGCGATCGGCGAGCCGAGGTCGAGCACGATCGCCCGGGCGCTCGGGCCGCCCGCGGCGGCCGGTTTGCCGAGCAGTTGGCGCATGCCCGCAACCGGCAGTACGGCGCCACGCAGGTTGCCGATCCCGAGCAGTGCGGGCGGACTTTGCGGCACCCGGGCCACGGGCGGCATGCGGATCACCTCCAACACCTCCTCGGACCTCAGCGCGTAGAGCCGGCCGCCGACGTCGAAGGTCAGGAAGCGCCCGGAATGGAATCGAGGCTGGGGTTGCACGCTGGATCACGCCGTCTGGCGCCGCATCGCGTCCGCAAGCGATGCGATCTCTTCGACGGCGGCCGCGAGATCTTCCGCGCCGCGCGATTGCTGCGTCGCGGCTATGGACGCTTCCCGCGACGATGCGCTCGCCTGCTCCGCCGCGGAAGCCACCTGTTGTGCGGCCTGTGAGATCTCCGTAGTTGCCGCCAGAATCTTGTCCGCGCCCCCGAGAATGGACCTGCTGGCCGCCCCGAGCGCGGCCACGTCCTCGGCGAGCTGCGCCAGGCTGGCGGCGACGATCTGGTTCTTCTGCACCTCTGCCTCCGCGGTGGCGGTGATCTGCTGCAGATCGCTCTTGAGAATGCCGATCTGATCCAGGATGCCGCGCACGGTCTCCTTGGCCCGCTCGACGTTCGCCGATGCATCGCGAGCCAGACCGCGAATGTCGTTGGAAACGACCGCAAACCCGCGTCCGGACTCTCCGGCCCGCGCGGCTTCGACCGATCCGCTGACCGCGAGCATGCTCGTCTGGACGGCGATCAGGGTGATGGTGTCGATGATCTTCTCGATCCGGCGCCCGACGCCATCGAGGCGGGTGATGGCAACCACGCTGGCTCGCGTGTCGTCGAGGGCGCCGGAGACCCCCACTATGAGACTTTCCACCGAGGTCCGGCCCTCCTTGAGGGCGACTTCGAGGTTCATCACCCGCTCGTCGCCGGCCCGCGCGCTGGTCTGCGCGAGCCGGGCATTGCGCTCGATCAGACTCAAGGCGCCGGCGGTCTGATGCGTCGCCAACGACTGTGTCTGCGCGGCCTTGCTGATCTGCTCGACCGCGGCCATGACCTGGGTCGCGGCGCTCGACAGCTCCTGGACCGCGGCCGACAACTCTTCGGCGCTGGCGCTGATCTGTTCGAGGCTCGAGGCATTGGCTCTTCCGGAGCGCAGCTTTTCGGCTAGCGCCGCCAGCCGCTGTGCGGCAACCTGTCCTTCGTCCAGCGATTTCGATTGTTGGTCGATGGCGCTCTGCGACTCACCAGCGGCGGATGATTGCTCCTCGGCCGCACTCGCGATCTGTTCGGCCCCTTTCTCGGCCTCCATCGCCGAGCGCTCGGCTTCCAGAGCGGCAGTCAGGATGGCGCGGCTTCCCTCGGTAATCTTCGACATGTCGTTGCGCCTGGCCTGGAGAGTGTCGCTCACGCGCGCGGCCGAGCGCGCCTCGCGCAGCGCGCGCTCCGCAGCATTTCGCAACGCTTCGCCAACCTGCTGGACCTCCTTCTGAATGGTGGCGCTCAGGGCCTGAACCTCCCGCGCGCTCTTATCCGAATTCTCGGCCAGACTGCGGACCTCATCGGCAACCACGGCGAAGCCGCGCCCGTGCTCCCCGGCGCGGGCCGCTTCGATGGCCGCGTTCAGAGCGAGGAGGTTGGTTTGATCCGAAAGGCGGCTGACGGTCTGACTGACCTCGGCGATCTCTTTCGCGCGCGTGTCGAGCTCCGCCAGGAGAGTGACCGACGCGCCCTGGCGCTGTGCGCCGTGCTCGATGGCTTTGGTCGAGCCCGCGATCTGCACGGAGGCCTCCGCCAGGGCGACGGCGACCGTATCGGTCCGCCGCGTCGATGCATCCGCCTCGTCCCGCGCGGCCGTCAGAGTGGCCACCACCTGCTTGATGGCGGTGGACTGCTGCTGGCAGGCGCCCGCCGCCGTTTCGGCGCCGCGGCTGATCTGCTCCATGGAGCGCCCCAGCTCGCGAGTGGCCGTGGCGGCCTGTGACAGGCCGCTGGCCAGTTGCTCGGTCGCCGCGGCGAGGCGTTCCGCGGCCGTTTCATCGGCCGCCGCCGCCTTGGAGGAGTGAGTCGCGGTCGCCGGAGCGGCGGCGGCCTTGGAAGCGGCCGGTCTGGTCGGTCCACCCTGAACGGATCCGATCTTCGATTTCTTGACTAAAGCCATTGTGCCCCTCAGGGTGGTCGACGCCCGCTAACGCTCGGAATGCTATGAAATTTCCCGCGGTTTCGCCAAGACTTTCGCCGCGCGTCTGGGTCCTCACCGCGGCCGTGACCGTGACCTCTTGGAAGGCCACTGCCGTCATCATCCGGTCAGCCGGCTCAGGCTGACAAGCGAAGCAGTCATGGCCACGCCCGTCGCGATGTACAGCGCCGCCTCCGAGCCGTGCTGCGGATAGCTGCGAAAGAGAATGGCTACGCCGGCCGCGCCGACCGTCTGTCCCAGGAGGCGCGCCGTGCTCAGCATTCCCCCTGCCGCGCCGCTGCGCGCTCGCGGCGCGGACGCGAGCATGGCGCGGTTGTTGGGTGATTGGAAGAGCCCGAAGCCGGCGCCGCAGATGGCCGTGCGCCAGATGAAGTCCCAGGCCGTGCCCGGATGCGGCACGGTGGCGAGCAGCAGCAGACCCACCGACAAGGTCACGAGGCCGGCCCCGCCGAGGGTCCCGGCGTGATGACGATCGGCCAGCCGGCCGGCAACGGGAGCGGTGAGCGCTACGGCCACCGACCAGGGTGTCATGAGCAGTCCGGTCTGCACCGGACTGCGGCCCAGTTGCTGCAGCTCGAAGGGCAGGGCGACCAGCGCCGCCATCTGCGCGATGAAGGAGCAGATGGAGGTGGCGACCGACAGCCTGAAGAGGCGGATGCGCAGCAGGTCGAACGGCACGAGCGGGACGGCACTCCCCAGCTCGTGCCGGACCAGTGCGTACGCGCAGATACACCCGCCGGCGATCTGCGCGATTGCAAGGAGCACCGTCTGCTCGTGTGCGAATGTCTGCATACCGGTCACCAGCAGCACGAACGCTGCGGCGCTCAGCGCGGTGCCGACGTAACTCAGCTTGCCCGCTACGCGCTCGGTCGTGGGCAGAGCCCAGACCGCGATCGCGATCGTGACGATGCCGATCGGCACATTGATGGCGAACAGCCAGCGCCACTGCGCCACGGCCAGCACTGCGGAGGCGACGGTGGGTCCGATCGCGGCGGAAGTCGCGACGACGAATGCGTTGATTCCGATTGCGCGCCCGAGCATGTGTTGCGGATAGGTGAAGCGCACGAGAGCGGCATTCACGCTCATGATGCCGGCGGCTCCCAGTCCCTGGATCACACGCGCCGCGCTCAGCCAGGCGAGTGAGGGCGCGAAGGCGCAGGCGAGCGACGCTGCGGTGAACACCACGAGGCCGGTCTGCGAGATGCGGCGGTAGCCGACGACCTCTCCGAGGGAGGCGAGCGGCAGCAGGGCGACGAGGATGGCGAGCTGATACGCATTGATCACCCACACCGATGCCGCATGCGTCGCCCGAAAGCCGCGGGCGATGGAAGGCAGCGCGATGTTGGCAATCGTGCTGTCGAGCACCGACATGGAGATGGCCAGTACGATGGCGGCGATGGCCCAGTACCGGCGCGGAACGGGCAGGCCGTCCGGGTGCAATGCCGGCGGCGGGCGGGGCCGCCCGCCTGTCTCATCCAGCAAGGGCATCCTCGATTATCATTTGACCGCGTCACATGATACGAGAAAAATCGGCGTCATTCCGCGGAGGACACTGAACATGCCATTGCGTGAGTTTCTGGTGAGCGCCGGGGTTGCCGCGGCCGCGGCCTTCGCACATCCCTTCATTGCTCAGGCGGCTCCGACACATGTGTTCGGGGTCGACGATCTCACCCATCTGCGCAGCGCGCGTGGGATTGCCATCGATCCCGCCGGCACGCATGTGCTCTATTCCGTGGCCTATTTCGGGGCCACCGGTCCCGAGAGACAGCAGGTGCACGAGATAGGCATCGCGGGCGACAGTGACCGCGTACTCCCGTTGCCGGAGCAGTTCACGCCCGCGGGCTTCATGGCCGACGGAAACACCCTCTATGGGGGTTACGACATCGACGGCAACCAGCAGCTCGCGCTCGTATCGCCGGATCACTCGCAGCCCATGCGCCTGTTCGTCTTTCCGAACGGCATGCACGACCCGATGCTTTCCCCCGATGGCAGGCATCTCGCCATGTTGATCGATCCTAGACCCAAGGACGCGCTGCAGGGCGTACGCGAAGTCGTCGAGAACGACGAATCACGCCTGTACGTGCTGGATGCGGACGGCGCGCATGGCGGTTGGTGGTGCTCCGATCTCGACTACGTCGGACAGGCGGCCTGGTCGCCGGACGGCACCCGCATCGCAGTCGTGAGTGAGATGCCGAAGATCGGCCATCACGACGTGCACGACTCGATCGATGTCTGCGACGCGGCGGGCGCCAGGCATGTCGCGGAGCTCCCGGCGCCGATCAGCGGCATAGCGTGGACCGACAATGGCAAAACCCTGGCGTTCACCAGCACTGCCACCCAGGTGCTCACGCCTGATCATGTGTGGACGGTGCCGGCAGACGGCGGTACACCGCGTGACCGCACTCCGAAGCTGGACGCGTCCGCGCTGACTCTGGTGGGCGATCCGCATGGGAATGTCTGGGTGGAGCTCCACAAAGGCGTTTCCATCGAGGTCGATCGCTTCCAGCACGGTCATCTGAGGACCGCTTACACGTGGCCCGGCGGGATAGCCGCACAGCCCGTGCTTCCGATGCTGGCGAGCTCGCCCCAGGCTCTGGCCTTCGACGTCGCCGATCCCACGCACGCCACCAACGTTGCCGTGGTGCACGACGGAAAGTTGCAGCGCATCACACACGAATCCGACGATCTGATGTCGCACCTGAGCCTGGGCGAGGTGCGCGTGGTCGATTGGACCGCGAGGGACGGCACGCATCTGCAGGGAATCGCGACGTTTCCCGCCGGCTACCAGCCGGGCAGGCCAGGGCGTTTCCTCGTGCTGCCGCATGGCGGCCCGGAGGGGAACGATGCGCTGTTCTTCGATATCTTCGCGCGCTACATCGCGGGTCTCGGCTACGTCGTCCTGCAGCCCGAATATCGCGGCTCGACGGGCTACGGCTCTGCATTCATGGACGCCATCTATCAGCACTTCGGCGACCGCGCCTACAGCGACGTCGACAGCGCGACCGACTATGCCATCTCGCAGGGCTGGGCCGATCGCAAGCAGCTGGCGATTTTCGGCTGGAGCGCCGGCGGGTTCATGACTGCGTGGACGGTGACCCAGACGCATCGCTACAAGGTGGCGGTCGAGGGCGCGGGAATCACCGACTGGCTGAGCTTCATCCCGGAAAGCGACATCGCGCAGGTGGACTACGATGCGCGCTATGAGGAGCGCGACGCGTCGCCCTTCCTCAAGTTCTCGCCCGTGATGTATGCGGACCGGGTGACGACTCCCCTGCTGATTCTCGACGGTCAGGCCGACCGCCGGGTGCCGATGCTGCAGGGCCGTGAGCTCTTCATGCTCATGGCGGAGCGGCACGAGACCGTCCGCATGGTGACGTATCCCGGCTCGCCGCACTTTCCTTCGTTGATCGAGCAGCGCCGCAACGTCTTCCAGGAACTCGCCGACTGGCTCGACAAGTATCAGCCCGCTCAACCCCGATGACACACCTCGAAGGCCGCGCGCGGCTGGGCGCATTGCGGAATCAGCAGATTCGGGAAGTCGCGAATACGGCGATGGGCTCGAAGGACGTGCTCGCCTTCTGGTTCGGCGAGGCCCATCTTCCCACTCCGGAGCCCATCCGCGCGGCCGGCGCCGCCGCCCTCATGCGGGGCGAGACGTTCTATACGCCCAATCTCGGCCTGCCGGAGCTGCGGCAGGATCTCGCGGCCTATCTTTCACGCTGGCACCGGCCGATCCCGGCCGACCGCGTTGCGGTCACGAGCTCCGGGGTGTCGGCGCTGATGATCTCGTTGCAGGCCGTAGCCGGGCCCGGCGCGCAGGTGGTGGCGGTCACGCCGGTGTGGCCGAACCTGTGCGAGATACCCAGGATCCTCGGCGCCGAAGTGACTTCGGTACCGCTGCAGTTCGGGCCGAAGGGGTGGAGGCTCGATCTCGATCGGATGATCGGGGCCATCCGGCCGGGCGTGGCCGCGGTGGTGATCAACAGCCCGAACAACCCCACGGGCTGGACGCTGACCCGGCCGGAACAGGAAGCCATCCTGGCCCGTTGCCGCGCGGTCGGCACCTGGCTGATTGCCGATGAGGTGTACGAGCGGCTGTACTTTCAGGCGCCGTGTGCGCCGTCCTTCCTGGATATCGCCGACCCCTCCGATCGAATCATCTCCTGCAATTCGTTCTCGAAGGCGTGGCGGATGACGGGCTGGCGGGTCGGTTGGGCCGTCATTCCGCAGGCGCTGGCGGCGAACTTCAGCAAGCTGATCGAATACAACACGTCATGTGTGCCGGGCTTCCTGCAAAGCGCGGCGCGCGTCGCGCTGACGGACTGCGAAGCGGACGTCGTCCAGCAGGTCGGCCAGGTCAGGGCCAATCAACAGCGCTTCTACGATCGCCTGGCCGCGTTGAGTCAGGTGGAGCTGGGTGCGCCGGCGCCAGGCGGGATGTACGCCTTTTTCCGGGTCAAAGGGCTGACCGACAGCCTGTCATTCTGCAAGCGTCTGGTGGCGGAGGCGCGGCTGGGACTCGCGCCCGGATCGGCGTTCGGCGATGACTCACCGGAATTCCTGCGCTGGTGCATCGCCGCGGATGCGGCGAAGCTCGAGACCGGGTTGGATCGGTTCGTATCGGCGATGCGCTGAGGCGCCGAGGCGGGGCAGGCGGGCGCTTCAGCGGGCCGGTCCGCGCCGCGCGGCTTCGATGAGTGCGATGTCGATCTTCTTCATCGTCATCATGGCATCGAATGCGCGCTTCGCGGCCGCGCGATCGGAGTCCTTGACCGCCTCCATCAATGCCCGCGGGGTGATCTGCCAGGACAGGCCCCATTTGTCCTTGCACCATCCGCAGGCGCTCTCGGCCCCGCCGTGGCCGACGATGGCATTCCAGTAGCGGTCGGTTTCCGCCTGATCCTCGGTGAGGATCTGAAACGAGAAGGCCTCACTGTGCTTGAAAGCCGGACCGCCGTTCAGGCCGAGACACGGCACGCCCACGACCGTGAACTCGACCGTGAGCACCTGTCCCTGTTTGCCATCCGGGTAGTCGCCCGGCGCCCGGTGAACCGCGGTGACGGCGCTGTCCGGGAAGGTCCGGGCGTAGAATCGCGCGGCTTCTTCCGCGGTACCGTCATACCAAAGACAGATCACGTTCCTGGCCACGGCGCACCTCCGTTCGTTCACCGGCTAGGCGAGTCCGGCGAGCCTATCATGGTGTGGGCTCCGGCAGGAGGAACGTACGCCGGGCCGCGGCCGTCGCGAGCCGCCCGGGTGGATACCAGCGGGCGAGGGCGGACTTGTCGAGCAGGTCGGGGTTGGTGTGTGCGAACGACTCGAAGTCGGCGTAGTCGCCGCCGGTCATGCGCTCCGCGATCAGCGACAGGAAAGCGATCGTGACGGTCTGATGGAACGCCTGCGGCTTGCCCGCTCGCGTCGTCATCGTTTGCAGCGTCCGTGAGTAGTGAAGCGCCGCCTCGACGAAGTCATGGCGGCGCAGCATCTCGAAACCCATGCGGACATGCTCGCGGTGAGGGAATGCGGCAGCGTCCAGTTCGCCGCGCATGAACCGATCGAGATCCGGGCAACTCTCAACCATGGCGCTCCGTCCCGATCCGGGTAGCAGGCAGCCAATAGTACCAGGGTACTTATGTACCTACAAGCGCGACTTTTGACAGGAATTCAGCCGTCGCAGGGATGCGGTCAGGCTGTGCCTTTCACCGCGTATTGATGCTCGGCGCGGTTGCTCCAGCGGTACAGATTCTCGTCCCCGCAATGCGGGCACTTGAGGACGAGCTGGTCGTCGGCGTCGGCCGAGGCGGCCTTGCCTCCCGTCGGGGGGAGCGCAATGGCGATGACGAGGCCGCATGTCTTGCTCTTGCACAGCCAGCCGGAATAAGGGTTTCCGGCCACCATCTGGCGTGGGGATATAACGTCGACGTGGCGCACGCCGGGCGATGCCACCGGCTTGCGCACCGCGGTTCCAACGCTCTTGGATTGACGTTTGATCGACATGGCGCTTCTTCCGCAACGGGACTGGCGAGAGGGTACCCCCGCCGCCCGAACACCGCCAGCGCAAGTCGAAAATTTGCCGCCGCCGGCCGTCGCAGGCAGACTCAGCCGGCCAGCAGTCCATTCACTACGGAGACGAGGCGCAGACCATGTTCGACATGAAGAATCTCACCCGGCTGAAAAAACTCGACGAGAACGCGCCCGAGGCGACGAAAGCCTTCTGGGCCTTCGACAAGGCGGCCTTCGCGGAAGGCGCGCTCACCGCGCTGCAAAAGCAACTGATCGCGGTGGCCGTGGCCCTGACCACACAGTGCCCTTACTGCATCGAGATCCACAACAAGGCGGCCCGTCAGGCCGGCGCCACCGACGCGCAGCTGGCGGAGGCCTCGTTGGTGGCTGCTGCCATGCGGGCGGGTGCCGCCGTCACCCATTCCACGCACCTTTTCGGACCTTCGGGCTAGCGCACTGCCATCCCCTCGGTGACAGGCCCCGTGCGGGATAGCGGGTTACGTCGAGTCTGGAAGGCGCTCGGTCCTGGCCTGATCACAGGGGCTGCCGACGACGATCCCAGCGGTATCGCGACCTACTCCCAGGCCGGCGCTCAGCATGGCTATGCGCTCACCTGGACGATGGTGCTCACCATGCCTTTCATGGCGGGCATACAGACCATCAGCGCGGTCATCGGCTGGCGCACCGGCGCGGGTCTCACGCGGAGCTTTGCGGCGCGCTTTCCGCGGCGCATGGTACAGCTGCTGGTCGCTTCGCTCGTCGCTGCAAATACCATCAACGTCGCGGCGGACCTGGCCGCCATGGGCGAATCCCTGCGGCTGGTGATCTCCGGCTCCGCGCTGGCGTATGCAGCCGTGTTCGGTGTCGGCTGCCTCGTGGCCCAGATCCTGGTGCCTTACCACCGGTATGCGGGCTACCTCAAATATCTGACCATGGTGCTGTTGGTCTACGTGGGCGCGGCGCTGACCTTGCGCGTTCCCTGGGGCAGGGTCGTCTTCGATACGCTGGTTCCCTCCCTTTCCTTCAGCCGCGACACCCTGTTGACGATCCTGGCGCTGTTCGGGACGACCATCAGCCCGTACCTCTTCTTCTGGCAGGCTTCACAGGAGGCGGAGGAGTCACTGCTGAGCCACCGACGCGGGCACCGCAAGTCGAGCAGAACGTTATCCGGGCATTTCCACCATATCTCGGTCGACACCTGGATCGGAATGGCAGTGTCGAACGTCACGGCTTTTTTCATCATGGTGACGACGGCCGCAACGCTTCATGCCCACGGCATTACCAACATCGATACGGCATCCCAGGCGGCCGAGGCTCTGCGGCCGCTCGCAGGCCAGCTGACGTTCGCCCTCTTTGCCGCCGGAATCATCGGTACCGGATTGCTGGCCGTCCCGGTCCTGACCGGATCGGCCGCATATGCCCTCGCCGAGGTGTTGGGAATCAAAGGAAGTCTGGAACTGACTGCGCGACAGGGCAGTGGCTTTTACGCGATACTGACGTTGGCAACCGCTGGCGGCATGGCGCTTGCCGCCCTGCATCTCAATCCCATCCGGTTGCTCTTCTGGGCCGCGGTCATCAATGGAGTGGCCGCCGTTCCGATCATGGTTGCGATGATGGTGCTGGTCTCCGATCGCCGCGGGATCGAGGCGTTCGGGATCCCCGGATGGCTGAGAGTCCTCGGCTGGCTCGCGGCGGCGCTGATGGCCCTCTCGGTCGTGGTGTGGTTCGGCTCCCTGCTCGGATGAGGGAGATGCGCCAGCCTGCCGGGTCCTGACGCATAATGCGGCCGTGCGCCCCGCTCCCTCCTGGTCACCGCTGCGCGTCTGTCTCGCCGCTGTCGCCCTGGTTGGCCTGGCGGATATCCTGGGATTGGGCGCCACACTTGGCTGGCTGAGATGGCACGAAGACGCGCTTGTCTTCGAGACTGCTCTCAGCCGCGCTCGAGCCGATGCGCCGCTGCCTCCCTTGCGTTGCTGGGGCCCCCGCTCGACGCGCTGGCCCGGATCGATATCGGCGGCATCTGACGATCTGTCCGCAGAAATCCCCGGCTGCACCCCCTATATTGCGGGGCGCAACCCACAAGGACGGCTACGACCGGTTAAGTCAAGAAATGACCCTGATTCAATCTTGGAAAGGCGGAGCCTCGCCTTAGTCAGCCCGCGTAGAGCTTGTCCATGACGGCCACCGACCGGCTCAGCTTCAAGGACCGCCTGACATTTCCGACTGTCGAGGCGCTGGCGGCGGCTGCAACGTTCATCGCCGCTTCGGTCTCCATCATCCTGACCCGCCTGCCCGGCGTCCGGGGCATCTCCCTGTTGTGGCCCGTATGCGCCATCGCGGCCGCAGTGCTGATCCGACTTCCGCGTGTCCGCTGGGTCAGCGCGGGTCTGCTGATCCTGGCGGCCATCTTCTGCGCGGACGTTCTGGTGGCCCACCGCTCCGCGGGAGTCGGCTGTTGGTTCGCGCTGATCAACCTGGCGGAGATCGCCCTGATGGTCGGCGCGTTTCGGTTCGTGCGCAAATACCCGTACCCTGATATCACGGTGGAGCAGGCCGCGATCATGACCGCGGTCTTCGGCATCGCGATCCCCGGCGTCGGCGCATTGGCCGGCGGCGCTGCGCAGGTGGTCAGCTTTGGAACACCGTTTGCGGCAGCCGCGCTCCTTTGGTGGTCGTCGCACGCCCTGGGCGCCTGTCTCTTCGGGCCACCGATCATCCTCTTCAGCCGCGAGGGGCTCGCGCGCCTGCTCCGCAGGGGGACTTTCTGGGTCACCCTCACCGCACTGGTCGCGAGCGCCGCGCTGACTGCGCTCATCATCGCCCATCTGAAGTTTCCGTTCGTGCTCATGGGCTTGCCGTTGCTCATTGCCGCCTTCCGGTTCGGCGGCTTCGGCACCTCGGTGCTGGCACTCAGCAGCGCCCTCACCATCGCTGTCCTCTGGTCCTTTGGAATCAAACCGGTGGGACTGGAGCGCTTGGATCCCGGGGGGGCGCTCGCCGATCTGCCCGTTGCCGCGATCCTTGCGAGCGTCATGCCGGCAGTCGCCGTCGGGCTCGGGACCGACGCGCGACGCAGGCTCGTGCGGGCCCTGAGGGAAAGCGAACGGCACTTCCGCACCGCCCTGGAGTATTCACCCATCGGCATCCTGATCGCCGATCTCAATGGAAAGTGGGGCTATACCAACCTCGCGCTGCAGAAGATGCTGGGCTACAGCGCGGAGGAGCTGCAGGCCATGCCTCCCGGCGGCCCCTCTTCCGTGGTCGACTGGCAGGAGAGCAAAGCGCGGTGGAATCGCCTGGTGACGGGCGAGATCGACTTTTACGACGGCGAGCGACGCTTTCGACACAAGCGCGGGCGCTGGGTCTGGACGCACGTGGCCGTCTCCCTGATGCGCGATGCCGCGGGACGCCCCACACAGCTGATCGCGCAGATCGAGTCTCTCGAGGAGAGGCTCAAGGCCGAGGAGCGGCTGCTCGAGGAACGCGAGAAGCTGAAAATCACCCTGAAATCCATCAGTGATGGGGTGATCACCACCGATGTCGCCGGCCTGATCACCTATGCGAACACCGCCGCGGAAACGCTGTTGGGCCTGACCACTGAGGCCATGACCAACCGCCATCTCGATGAGATTCTGTCGCTGCGCGACGCATACACGTCCAAAGCCGCCGTGAGCCTGATCGCCAAGACCATCATGTCGGGAAACAGCTTCCAGCGGGAGAGTCCCTGCGAGCTGCACCGGCCCGACGGGACCGTCTCTTACATCACCGACACCGTGTCGCCGGTGCTCGACCAGGCCGGCCGGCAGAGCGGCATCGTCGTGGTGTTCCGGGATGCCGCGGGCGATGTAGCCCGGGAGCGCGAGTTGCGGCGCAGCGCCCTGCATGATTCTCTGACGGGCCTCTTCACCCGGGCCGAATTCCACCGGCAGCTTCGCCGGGCGTATGAGAAATCGGCGCACCTGGGCCGTCCCGCGGCGGTGATGGCGATCGACCTGGACCGCTTCAAGGCATTGAACGACGCTGCCGGTCATGCCGGTGGCGATGCGATGCTTTGCAAGGTCGCCGAAGCGCTGCGCAGCGCGGTGAGATCCAACGACACCGTCGCCCGGCTCGGCGGGGATGAGTTCGGCATCGTGCTGGGGGAGTGCTCGGCCGAGCGTGCATCAGCGATCGGGCGGCAGCTGGTGGAGAGTCTCAACCCCATCGAGCTGGAATGGAAGGGCTGCCGCCATTCCGTCGGCGCGAGCGTCGGGATCGCCCTGCTCTCCGCGGACTATCGCAGCGAAAAGGAATGGCTGGCTGCCGCCGACGAGGCGTGTTACACCGTCAAGGCCGGCGGCCGCAACGGGTTGCACATCGCGGGCGCCGCGGCGCCACCGTAAAGGCGGGGCTCTTCGGATTCGCCTGCAGCAGCGGCGTGGTGTGCAGGGGCCCTTCGCCGACCAACATGAGAAGACACGGTCCGGTACTCTTCTTCGTCCGGCGAATTCTACGCTTGCCCGGCTGGCAGGCGATCCCAATCGATGCTGACGCCGGGAACTGCCGTGATGGCAGTTTGCCCCTTGAGGTCGAGCACGACGGGTTGAGTGTAGCGGCCGGCGGCGAGCCGGTGGATCGTGACGGTACGATGGACCAGGTCGATCAGCCAGACCTCAGGGACGCCGGCGCGTTCGTAGGCAGACAGTTTGGTGGTGCGATCGTAGCGAGCGGTGGAGGGCGAGAGGACCTCTGCAATCCAGTCTGGAGGCCCGCACATCCCGCGGTCGTCGAGCTTGATCCGGTCGCGGGCAATGAAGACGTCGGGCTGCACCACGGTGTCTATCTGATCGTCGTCGGTGCCCTTATCTTTCGGCAATCGCACGTCGAGGGGCGCTACATATACGCGGCATGGCGTGCCCTTCAGTGAAATGGCAAGCTGCGCACAGAGCTCAACGACGATCTGCTGGTGTGCTGCCGTGGGCGAGGGCGGTTCTCGAACATACGCGACACCATCGATGACCTCGTTCCCGCTGGTGGCGGACCAGATGAGGTAGTCGGCGTACGTGTGATATTGCGCATCGCGCTCTCGCATGGGATGCATTTTACCAATTGCGGCTCGGGTTGCTGCGTTCTGTAATATTTCTCACGCGTAAGTTGGACGCGTCATCCGACGCGTGTAACGCGCGAATCCGCCTACGTGCGGCCGCGTCGCCCAATGGAGGGATCGCATGGTCAATTTCGGACCGTTACACCATTAAGTGCGTTAGCATCATCATTTGATGCTAACGCACTTAATCAGAAAATCATCACAGTTGAGGGTTGAAGGGGGGACGCCTCTTTCGCCAAGGCGCGCCCGGCGGGGTCTCTGTGTCTGACGACCCGATCGCTAGAACAGCTGTCGGGTGACGGCGAATGCGGAAACTTTGCCGTCGGACGTCAGAGGACCGACTACCACCTGCATGTTGCCGTGTGCGAAGGTCGCATCGTAGATGTCCAATCCGGTCGGTGCGACTTTGTTGAACTTGAGCGATTGCAGAGGGCCGAGCGACTGATACATGCGCTGCATGATGGAATTCTGCAGTTGGGCCATCGCGGCGAGGTTCGGTGTCATCAGCGACGAATCGGCATGACCGGCCTCCTGGGTGTCGATGATCCGCCGGGCGGCGGCCTCGGTGCCTGGGCTGGGCTTGTCCTGTTTGATCCTCTCCTGCAGTGCGGCCTGCACTTGCCGGGCTTTGTCTGCAGAGATCCTCTCGAGCGTCTGCAGAAGGCCGCCGTTGTGCACCACCAGGCTGGTCGCCTGGCCGCCCTGACCGACGTTGAAGCTGATCTGGAGGGGAGCCACCTTCACGAAGAACTCGGTCGGGCTGTCCGGGTAGATCTCGACCGGAGCGACCGAGAGGCTTCCCTGCATGACGAAGTCATCCCCCTGCCGGTAGACGTGGAGGACCTGATCCATGTCCGGCACCAGGTAGTAACCGGCGAATTTGTCGAAGTCAGAGGGTTTGAACGGTATGGCAGTGCGCGGCCGGGCCTGCTCGTACCGACGTTGCAGGATCTCTTGGGGCGTCACGGTGCTGGTAGACGACGCAGCCTGAGCGGCTGCGGCCGGCGCCGATAGCATCCCGAAGAGCAACGGTACGATCGCCACAGCGGCAAGCGTCATGACGAGCAGCGCCCGCTTGGCGGCGGTAACGCGGGTCACGGGAGCTCCGCTCAGGATGGCTGCAATGCGGGTCTTGAGGTCCGAGCCCGCGGCGCCGGCCACCCAGCCGTGCGAAGCGGGCAGGTGAAAGCGACAGACCTTGAGGATGCTCTCGCCATACATCTGCGCATCGTGGCCGGCGCTCAGTACCGCCTTGTCGCAGGCGCGCTCACGCTCGAGGAGCAAACGCCTGCCCAGCCACCATGTCGGCGGATAGAACCAGAAGAGCGCCTCGATGAGCATGTGCACGGCGAACGTCAGGTTGTCCCGCCGGCGAAGGTGGGCGAGCTCGTGCGCAATGATGGAGTCGAGCTCCCGGCGACTCAGGCGCTCGACGAGCTGCGCGGGCACGAGCAGCACGGGACGCAGGATGCCCATCAGTCCAGGCTCCAACGATGTGGCCGTCATGCGTATGGGAACAGCCGCGTCGAAAGGCAGCGGGCGGGCCTCGTCCACGAGCCGGCGCAGCCGGCGCCAGCGCAGCCACCAGTGTCCGGCCAGAAGCAGTACCCCAAGCGCCCACACCACGGCAGCCACCTGACCGGCGGAGAGCGCCATCCGGGCAGCAGTGGGCCAGGGCGCTGTCGTAGCCTGCAGCGGCTGCGCGCCGGCGGTGAAGGGGGCGGCAACCCACTGTGCGGCGAAGGCTGCGGGCGGCATGGCGGCAGGCCGGATTGTCGTGACTCGAACGGGCGCCAGGGCGTGCCCGAGCCATACGATGGCCGCGAACGGTACGAGGAACTTCACCGAGGCTGCCAGCCAGATCCGATAACGGACTGCCGCCCCGTTCGGGCGGAGCAACAGGGTCAGGGCCGCGGCGACCCCCAGGCAGAGAGTCGACTGCCAGAGGTGATTCAGGATCATGAAAGTCATTTGGACGTTCTCCCCTTGGTCAGCTCTTCCAGCATGCGCTCTGCATCCTCGATGTCCTTGAATGTCAGGCGGCCGCTCTCGATGAGCCCGGCCATCAAGGGCTGCGTGCGGCCGTCGAACAGCGCCAGGAAGTCATCGATCAGCCTGCGGTGCACCGCGCCGCGGCTGACGACGCCTTCGAAGATGTGCGCGTTGCTGATCTTCTTGGCCCGACGCACCGCGTTCTTGGCTTCCAGCCGATAGACGATCGTCTGGACCGTCGAGTACGCCGGGCGGCTCTTGGCCGGAAAGGATTGTTGCAGCTCGCGAATCGACGCCGGCCCGATCTTCCACAAGGCTTCCATCACGCGCAGCTCGAAAGGGCTCAGCTTGGTCATCGACGTCGACGAACCTACTACAGATGTAGTGGATACTATTACGGCAGCAGGACGTTGGCAAGTTTCGCGGCCTCGACGGCGGCCCATTCCCCGACAGCCGCCAGGTTGCAGAATCGCAGCAGGCGCCTCAGGATGTACGGCTGCATTGATGTTCACGGGAAAGTCCTTTCATGAAGAGCCGCTGGTCTGATCAGGATGCGAGTCGGTGCGCGGGCGATCTTGCCTCGCGGGTGTACACGTCCCGGCTGCTCGGGGCGGAGTCATCGCTCGTTCTGCACGGCGGCGGCAATACCTCGGTCAAGAGCAGCATCAGCAATATCTTCGGCGAGGAAGAGCGCGTCATCTATGTGAAGGGCAGCGGCTGGGACCTGGAGACCATCGAGGCCGCCGGCTTTTCCCCCTGCCGCATGCAGCCGCTGCTCGCTCTGTCCACGCTCGAAGTCCTCTCCGATCCACAAATGGCGGCGGAGCTCAGGAAGAGCATGACCGACGTCGGTGCGCCGGCGCCCTCCGTCGAGGCGATACTCCACGCCATCCTTCCCGCGCGGTTCGTCGACCATACCCACGCGGATGCCATCCTGACGATGACCAACTCGCCGGACGGCGAGCGGCGGGTGCGCGACCTCTTCGGGGACCGGTTGGTCTATGTTCCCTATGTGATGCCGGGATTCAAGCTCGCCCGGTTGTGCGCCGACCTCTACCCCGCTCGAGCAGGCCGAAATACCATCGGCATGCTGCTGCTCAAGCACGGGCTGTTCACGTTCGGCGAGACCGCCAGGGACTCTTACGAGCGGATGATCGAGTTGGTGAGCCTGGCCGAGGGATATCTCGCCAGGCAGGGAGCGCGAATGGGGGTGTCCATTGAGCTGCGCAAGGGCTCGGCGGCTGCGCCGGGCTCTGCGGCTGAGCCGGACTCCAAAGCGCTGCGTGCCGACATAGCAGCTCTTCGCAAGGCGGTCTCGGATACCGCCGGGTCGCCGATGATTCTCAGCGTCCATGCGGACGCCGAGGCGCTCGCGTTTGCGACTCGCCCGGACGTCCGGGAAGTTTCGCAACGAGGACCTGCAACGCCCGATCACGTCATCCGGACGAAGCGTCTCCCCCTGGTCGGCCGCGACGTGACGGCGTACGCGTCCACCTATAAAGAGTACTTCCGAAAGCTCGGCAACCCGTCGCTCACCATGCTTGATCCTGCGCCCCGGGTCATTCTCGATCCGGAGCTCGGTCTGGCCACGATAGGCCGCACGGCGAAGGACGCGGCCATCGTCGAGGATATCTACCGCCACACGATGCAGATCATCTCCGAGGCCACGGCGTTGGGCGGCTGGGAGGCGCTGCCGGCGCAGGATATTTTCGACGTGGAGTATTGGGATCTCGAACAGGCCAAGGTCCGCAAGGGTGGCTCGCCGCCGGTTCTGACGGGCGAGATCGCCGTCGTCACGGGTGCGGCTTCCGGGATCGGCAAAGCGTGCGTCGCCTCGCTCCTATCCCGTGGCGCCGCGGTGGTGGCGCTGGATCGCTCAGAGACCGTGGGCTCACTGCATCGGCGCAAGGACTACCTGGGGCTGACGTGCGATGTGACCAGCGAGGCGGAGATCGGCCGAGCGCTCGAGGCGGGCGTCCGTGCCTTCGGCGGCCTCGACATGCTGGTATTGAACGCCGGAATCTTTCCGCCGAGCGCCCCCGTGAGCGCTCTCTCGAGCGATACCTGGCGGCAGACGATGAGCATCAATCTGGATGCGAATCTCGTCCTCCTCAGGGAGAGTCACCCGTTGCTCAAACTGTCCCCCCGGGGCGGCCGCGTCGTGATCATAGGCTCCAAGAATGTGCCGGCTCCTGGTCCGGGCGCAGCAGCATACTCGGCGTCCAAAGCCGCCCTGCAGCAACTCGCGCGCGTCGTCGCGCTCGAGTGGGGGGCGGATCGGATCCGCGTGAATACGCTGCATCCGAACGCGGTGTTCGATACCGGCCTCTGGACTCCCGAAGTCATTTCCGCCCGAGCCGCCTCTTACGGCGTCAGCGTCGAGGAGTACAAGACGAATAACGTGCTCAAGGTGGAAGTGGCGAGCCGGGATGTCGCGGAGTTGGCCGCGGAGCTTTGCGGGCCCCTCTTCGCCAAGACGACGGGCGCGCAGATACCGGTGGATGGCGGCACGGTCAGGGTGATCTAGAGCGCCAGGGGCGGTCGTCGGCAGCGGCAGATCAGGTGCCCGGCATCTCGAGCCACGGCTGGGCCGACTCGATGAGCGGCTGAGACAGGGCCACGCCCCGGCGCGCGGTCAGGTCGAAGCGCGCGATGATCGCCTGCATCCGCGCACAGGCCTCGTTCGAATTCGCCCGGCGGAGTTCCGCGGCAATCGTGAGTGATTTCGTTCCGATCCGGCGAATCGCCGCAAACACATCGACGACGGTACCGGCCGTGACCTCGGCGAGGAAATCGATCTCGTTTCTGACATCCGCCCAACCCAGACTCGAGTCTGCGTCTGCGGGCCGGCCCACGATCCGCGCCAGCAGCACCTGGTTGGCATCATCGAAGATGCCGACGTAATGGCGTGTGTTGAGGTGCCCCTGGGCATCGCAGTTCCACGGATGAATGACCGCCGAAGTCAGTTGCCGCATTGCATCATCCGCGTGGTGGCAGGGATATCGTCTGCCACGTACCGCTTGTCTCGCTGTCGTAGATCGCAAATAAGGCCTGCAACGTCCGTATCCCGGCCGCGGATCCGCACGAAGGATCGGCGCCGGCGTCGAGCTCCTGGCAGAACTGGTGCATCTGTGCGCCAAAATGCGCGGGCGTCGCACGCCGCGGCAGCTCGCACTCCTGCAGCCCGCCGTCACGGCTCAGGAGGAGGCGGTTTGCATAATGATAGATGCGAAGGGATCCCTTGCTGCCGTACACGCGGATGTTGCCGGGATGGGCGTCCCAGAGGCCGCGTGAGCCCACCCATCCCCGTCGATCGACCCACTCGCGCCCCTCGCTGAACAGGCCCTCTGACGGCAGTTCCAGGGGCCAGGTACTGCCGTCGTAGAGGAGCACGCCGAGTGCCCCGTTGGTGAGCCCGAGGAGGGCGAATTCGGGGCGCGCGGCGGCGCCGGTGCGGTCTCCGCGGCCGTTCAGGGTCGCGATCGGGCTGTCGCACAGCCAGGGCAGGATGTCCAGCATGTGGATGCCGTGATCGACCAGTCCATAGCCGCCTCCGCCGGGACCGCCGACCGGGTAGTGTGTCGCCGACAGGGGCCGAAAAGACGACTCGCCTTCGCCGGTGATGACCTCTTCGACGAGCAGACGTACGGCGCCGATGGAGCCCTCCGCGATCAGGCGGCGCGCCTCGATCACCGCCGGCAGGTGCCGGTAGGACGACCCGTAGCAGAACCGGACCGAGTGTTGCCTGCAGGCGTGCTCCATCGCGTACGCATCTTCCAGCGTGTGCGCCATCGGCTTCTCACAGAGTATATGCGCGCCCGCTCGAGCGCCTTCCTCGACGATCCGGCGATGCGTGCTGGCGGGCGTCAATACACAGAGGATGTCGGGCCGTGCGGCGGCCAGAAGCTGCGCGCAACTTTCAAAGGCCGGAAGACCAAAACGTCCGGATACGGCCTCGCGCCGCTCCGCGGCGGGCTCCGCGACGCCCGTGATTTCGACACAGTCGAGCCGCAGATACGCCTCGATGTGCGGCTCCGCAACCGCACCCAGTCCGACGATGCCTAAGGTGCGCCGCCCCTGCGCCACTAGAAATAGTATCCGATCTGCCCCATGAACCAGCGCGGTTGACCGTAGGCCACCTGCTCTTCACCGAACAGCCCGGCGATATCGAACCCTACCGTCTTGTAGCGGACGTCCGTCAAATTGCTGCCGTTGAGAGAGACGCTCCAATGGCCGTCCTGGCTCATCCAGGATATGTCCGCACCATACAGGGTGAATTGCGGCTGCTCCGTATCCGTGTAGTTGGTCAGCGAGAAGTAGTAGGTACCGATGAACCGGGCGTCGCCCTGGACGGCGAGCTTGCCGCCGAAGAGCGGCCATTCGTAGCGGACCGTCGCCGTACCCTGCCAGGGCGAGGTGAACGGTGCTTCCTTGGTGTAGTAGTAAGGTGCCCCCGAGAGCGCGGCGATATCGACGTCCTTGACCTGATTGTGCACGTAATCCGCCGACAGTGACACCGTGAGCCCCTTGAGAGGCTTGGCGATCAGGCTGAGCTCCGCGCCGCGCGTGGTGGCCGGATTGTTCCGCAGGTAAGTGGTCAGCGGCGGCAGCAGAATGAACGACTGGAAGTTCTTGTAGTCGTAGTAGAACGCATCGCCGTTGAGCTGCAACGTGCGATCCAGCCATTCGCTCTTGAAGCCCGCCTCGTAGTCCGTCAGATACTCGGGCTTGTACGGCAGCGTCGCGGGCGGTTGTGCCGTTGGCGAGGTGCTGCTGAGGGGATAATTGAAGCCGCCCGATTTGGCGCCGCGGTTGTAGCTCGCGTAGACCAGCATCGATCGCAGCGGGTGGTAATCCAGCTCCGCCTTGCCGGTCGCCAGCCCGTCGTCGCGGCTGAGGTATTGATTGGGATAGAAGACGTTGCCGCAGATCGCGCTGCTGGTGCAGAGGTACTGGACGTAGTGGTATTGCTTGCGGTCGTCGGAATAGCGCCCGCCGAGGATGAAGGTCCAACGTTGCGCGAAATCCCACTCGGCCTGACTGAACACGGCATACGAGTTCGTGTTGAGGGAGGCATAGCCCTGGTAGTACGCCGGACCGCCGAGATCCGGCTCGATGAGCTGCCCACCCGGATCCTGGTTCGTATGCATGTAGAGGTAGTACGCGCCATCGGTCAGCCGCAGGAAGCCCATGTCGCGATAGGCTCTGACCTCCTGCGAGAAGCTGGCGAAGTGGGCATAGTCGGGCGTATCGAACAGCGACAGCGGCAGCGCGGTATCGTCCAGCAGCAAGGCTGACCCATATGCCTTGTAGTCGCTGATCGAAGTCAGCGTCCACCCGGCGCGGCTGTAGGTGGCGCGCATGTTGCCGCCCTCCATGGTCTCGGAATCGCCATGGCTCTGCGCATCGTGAGCATCGAGCGTCAGCGTGTCCGGGTCCGAGGTGTTGGTCGGCCACAGCAGGCTGGCGCTCGCCGGCACGGAATTGATCTGGCGTTCGTCGGGTCCGGCACCGGTGTAGACCGGCGTCTCGGGCAGGCTGAAGTACGGTCCCCAGGATGAGGTCCACCGGGTCAGGAATCCGGTGAACAGAATGTCGAGATCGCCCGATGGCTTGAAATCGACTTCGGCCCGCGCTCCCCAGTTGGTGGTCCCGCCGAGGTCGCCGCCCGTCGGCGCGAGGTTGGTGACGTAGGCGCCGTTGTGGTCGTACATGACGGCGAGGCGGCCGGTCAGCGTATCGCCGAGCAGGGGCCCGGTGATCGCGCCGTCGAAGCGGTTCGAATTGTAGGAGCCGTACGAATATTCCGCGTAGCCTCCCGGCGTCGCCGAGGGAGCGTTGGTGGTGATGCTCAGCACGCCCCCGGTGGCGTTGCGTCCGAAGAGGGTACCCTGGGGACCCTTGAGAACCTCGACGCGATCGATATCGAACAGGCCGACCGACGCGACGTTGTTGATGCCGACGTAGCCGCCGTCGATGTACACGGCGTTAGGGCCCTCGGAGATCGCATTGAAGTCCTGCTGGGTCACGCCGCGAATGGAAATGGAGGCGTTCTGGCCGGCGAAGGCACCGGAGAGGCCGAGTCCCGGCGTCAGGTGGGCGAGATCCGTGAGGTTCTCCACACCCGCGGCCGCGAGATCCTTCGCGCTGTAGGCGGCGAGGGAGATTCCCACGTGCTGCGCGTTCTGCGCGCGCTTCTGCGCGGTGACCACGACCTCCTGCAGCTGATCGCTCGGTTGCGCACTGTCCTGTGCGAGCGCCGTTGGGGGGCGGGCGAGGGCGAGCGCCAGTGCGATAAATCCCAGGCTGAGGCCTGCGTTTCGCCGAAGACCCGGAGCCGAAATCGAGCTTTCAGGACGCATATTCGTAAATACCTATGGATTTGTCGTAATACACCCCTTATATGGATAGAATGTTCGAAGATTATGTCGGCGTCAAGTTCCTTGCGGAGCTTGGCATTGCGGCGCGGCGCCCGTACGCTGCGCCGCGCTGGAGGGCTCAAGGCATGAATGAACGACCGACAATGGCCGACGATCTGGAGCTGCGCGAGGACGGAAAGCGGGTGCCTGCCGCGGAGCGCGTCCTGGATTTCATCCTGGCGGAGATGGATGCGGGCCGCCTCGGGCCGGGATCGCGCGTCAACGCGGCGCGTATATCGGCGACGCTGGATCTGAGCGCGGCACCCGTCCGGGAGGCGTTGAGCATTCTGGCCGGGCGCGGCGTGCTCGAGTTGTTGCCGGACCGCGGCGCGATCATGCGCCCCTTCTCGGCGCAGCAGGTGAGTCAGATGTGGGAGGTGATCGCCGCCGTTGGCGCAGTGGGTTTGCGCTCCGCCGCGCGCGCCGCCGCGGCCGGCGGCGATACCGGCGAAATCGTCGCGCGCTACCATGACATCGGCCGGGAGCCGCTCGCCATATCGCCCGTCGCCTTCCTGTTGCATCTCAACGGATATCACTGGGCAGTGCACCGCCTGGGCGGGAATGAGTTCGTGACGCCGGCGCTCGAGAGATTGGGCGTGCCGTATTGGGACCGCTACCTGGCCGAGCTCATCGACGTTCACGCGAACATCGACGGTTACCTCACCAACTACCGCCGCATGCACGAGGCCGTGATGGCCGGCGACGGTGAGGCTGCGGCGGCGGTCATGCATTACCACGCCGACTGGTCGATCCGGCTGATCCGCCAGCGGACCGAGCGCGACGGCCACGGCAAACGCCGGCGCCGCAGGGCGGCCGCGCCCTGACTTCCCCCGTGCCAGCCCTCGTTGGCTTGAATATTCGAAGATTTTGC
>Ga0335075_10000957_pt1 | contig 48697 bp, 53 predicted proteins | sample Lox_Sample_24_FD_206723 | JGI IMG/M metagenome (GOLD analysis project Ga0335075, IMG submission 206723) | Soil microbial communities from Loxahatchee National Wildlife Refuge, Florida, United States - Lox_Sample_2.4 | ecosystem: Environmental > Terrestrial > Soil > Wetlands | place: USA... | reverse complement strand
TGATTCTGCTCTGACGGCCGGTTACATGAAGTTGCGGGTGTGAAGGGCGGAGAGCTCGGCGGCTTCACGGGCTGGGAACCCGATGTATGCCAGCCGTCGGCGGCGGCCCTCGTCCATTGTCTGCTGCAGGAGTTGCACCGCTCGCCAGCCACGGCTGATGGCCTGGGGTTCCCACGAGCCCGCTGCGAGCAGGACCAGCGCGTCGAATACCTCGCTGCCCAGTCCAGCAGTGTCCAGCAGGGCGGCGTGCCGCCGCTCCACGGCCTGCCGGAGTGCGCCGAGGTAGGCGGGATTAGCGCGGGCCGCGTGTGCGGTGTGGGCTACCCCGAACGCGACGTGCCGCGCCTCGTCGCGCAGCGCGAGCCTGGTCACGTCCGCGGTGACTGGATCGGGGGCGTGTCGGTGCAAGAAGCGCAGCAGATCGACAAAGGTGCCCTCGCCGAGCACTGACAGCAGGAAGCTGGCGGTGGTGAAGTCTGGTTCGCTGAGCAGGGTCTGCAGCGAGGCGCGGCCGCCTGCGCTTGACGTGCCGAGTGGTCCGCCGCTGAGCAGTGCGCGGCGGGTGAATACCTCGACATGACGCGCTTCATCCGCAGCCTGGGTCGCGAGCAGCTGCATCACTTCGCGGAAGTGCGGGTGGATCTGGCTGAGAAGCCGTGCTGGGATAATCAGCGCTGCCTGCTCGTTTTCGACGAGGTAGGTCATGATCTGCACCACCGCGTGCTCCACCTCCGCCGGCAGGGCGATCGCGGCCGACCAGTCGGTAGCGGTTGCCGGGTCCCACTGGGTGGCCGCCGCGGCGGCGTAGAGTTTCGGCGCGATGTCGGCCCAGAGGTGATCCCGGTCTGCCCACTGGGCTCCGATCGGCGGGCCGCCAGCCTCCACCAGCGCACCCCGCGCCGCGAGCCCCCACTGCGGGTCGGCGCTGCGGCGTGGGGGGCCGGCCGCCTCGCCGGCCCGGACGGCGCCGTGCCAGCGCTGCTTCCCGGCCTCTCCCTTAGTGATTCTCGGTGGATCGCCGCCGTCGAAGCGATGTCCTTGCGCGCGGCACCAGGCCGCGAGATGAATGGATAGCGCCGGATCCCGCCCGGTGACCTTCAGCTGGTCACCGGGCGGCAGTGGCGCGAGCGCGTGCTCGACGAGCAGGTGGCCGCCGGTGTCGAGACCGAGCCCGTCAAGGTCTGTAGTTGGCATCGACATTGCCTTCGGCATCGTAGAAGCCGGACTCATCAACCGCGTGCTCAAGCTGCCGGTAGCCTTCAAGCCGCGGCGGCTGCCACTGCTTGAGCCCTTCCAGATCGAGCAGCGGCCGAAGCCGCGGGTCGGCGTAGGACATCCCGAGCAGCAGCCCGCGGAACTCCTCGACCAGGGCGGCATTGGCGGCCGGCCCAGCGGTCATCATGCAGTGGTCATAAGGCGCGGTCTGCGCGATGACGCGAGCCGTACCAGACGGCAGGACGCCCTCACGAGCGAACAGCAGCAAGCTGGCGTCGATCATGCAGGCGGCGTCGGCCTCACCAGCGGCGAGGGCGCGAGCTGCGTCACGCTCCCCCCCGATGTGATCACCGTGCAGGCCAATTCCGACGTCGAACCTCCGCACGTGCACGTCGGTGCCGGGCTGCAAGCCTGCGCCGCGCAGCAGCGACAGCGGCAGCAGCGTCGCCTGCGGCGAGTCGACCGCGCCGGTCGCGACGACCCGGCCACGCAGGTCCTGGGCCGTCTGCACCGGCGAGCCGCTTCGGGTGACAACGAGCGACCTCAGGTCACAGTCGGTGTCGCGCATCGTGACCGGCGACACGGTCACCCCAGCTGCCCGGGCGAGCCGCGTAGCCCGCACCCAGGCGAGCGGCGAGTTCCACGCCAGCTGGATCCGTCCGGCGACGAGCTCCTCAACCTGCCGTTCATAGTTCGAATACAAGACGTAATCGAACGCCAGCCCCTGCTCGCGCAGCCACACCCGAAAGCCATCCCAGATAGTGACCACCTTGGGGTCGTACGCCACCGCGCCCAGCAGCAGCCCGCTCACGCGGCATCACCCAGCAGCGGCAGGCCACACAACGCCCGCCCGACAAAGTCGTGCAGTGCCTCGGTGGTCGGTGCCATCACGCGCGCGGCGCGCGAGTCGCGGAACAGCCGCTCGACCACCGACTCCCTGCGGAACGCCGCACCGCCGCACGTTCGCAGGGCCAGATCGGCCGCGTCGGCGGCGGCCTCACCGGCTGCCGCCTTGACCTCAAGCACCAGCAGCTGGGCGTCGGCACGCCCCAGTTCGACCGCGGTGAGCGTGTCCTCGATCAGGCCGCGGGCGCGGTCAGCCTCGATGCGCAGTTTCGCCAGCTGGGCGCGCGGCTGGATCTGCTGGGCCAGCGACTGGCCAAGGTGCTGCAGGTAAGTGTGCTGCAGATGCGCGGCGGTCTCGTCAGCGAGGCGGCGCATCAGGCCCGCGCTCATGGACGCGTTGCAGATCAAAAACATCGGCAGCACGGCGGCCAGCGCCAGATCCAGGCCCGCGCCATCAGTACCTATCATCGCGCTGCGCGGCACGCGCACTTCCTGCGCTGTCATCGGCGAGGAAGCGTTGCCGCGCAGCCCCAGCCCATCGAACTTCCCCGCTACGGTCAGCCCGTCCGCGCCGCCCGGCACCAGCCACAGCGTCATAGGGCCCCCGGCAGCCACCGGCAGGCTCGACCAGACATAGCTGTCCGCCTCGCCTGCCGCAGTCACCCAGCTCTTCCGCGCATCCAGCCGCACGTCGTCACCATCAGCCGCCGCGGTGCTGAGCGGTGCCCAGAAATGGCTACGGGACCCAACCTCGGAAAACGCTAGCGTGGACAGATGCCGCCCGACCGAGATCGCCGCCAGCATATCTTCCCCGCCGCCCGCCACCAGCGCGGCAGTCGCTGCGTAGTGCATCGTGACGACCATCGCGGTAGACCCGCACACCGCACCAAGCTCACCCACCACGTGCGACGCGGCACGCAACCCCTCGCCGCCGCCGCCCAAGCGGGCAGGCACGGTAAGAGCCAGCAGTCCCGCACCGGCTAGCGCCTCGATCTGCCGCCTCGGGAAGACCGCCCGCGCGTCCACTTCAGCGGCGCCCGGAGCGATGACATCTTCGATAATGCGCGCGAGCGCATCCTGATACTGCATTGCTCCTCCTGCAGAAACGACATGGCCAGAATTGCCGCAGGAGAACGTCAGGTCAGCCTCGGCGCAAGCTCCTACGGATATGCCTCCCGCCCGACCGGGCGAGACAGGTACGGCGCAGTCATCGACGGACTGTCATGGGCCGAACCTCCTCTCTCCGCGAAGGCCGCCGTGCCGAGCGCGCCGAAGCGCACAAGCACGCAAGCATCATCATCCATCATGAACACGCGCTACCTCCGGCACCACCTGATGGATGCCGGCGAGCCCAGCTCACTGCTCACATCTCGCGTCGTGCCAGCAGGAGGCAGATGACCACGCTCTACAAGATCAATGGCAGTGTCGGATCGGAGCGCGACACCGGGTTCTTGCAGGTGGCGGAGGCGGACGGGAATCGAACCCGCCGACGACGCGGAACGCCGCCCACCGGTTTTGAAGACCGGGGGGGCCACCAGGCACCCTGACGCCTCCGAAGCCGACCCTATCGGCAGGTCACGCTACCCGCCGGGCACCGGGGCCAGGCACCGGCGTGACTTCGCGGGCCGATCCGAGCACGTGACCCTCGACGCAGGCAAGTTCGAGCGAGACCAGGGCGCCACAGTCGCGGTGCGTAAGTTCCACCGCTGGCCCGCCAGGCCAGGCAGCATACTTGTCGCCCCAGGCCAGCAGCGCCGCGATGACGGGGAACAACTCGATTCCCTTCTCAGTCAGTCGGTACTCGCTGCGCGGGCGCTGGCCTTCTTCCTGGTACGGCACCTTCCGCAGGATGCCCTCAGCTACCAGCCGGCCTAGCCGGTGGCTGAGCACCTGCCGCGGCGCACCGGTCCGCCGCTGCATGTCGTCAAACCTGCGGACGCCGTTGAAGGTCTCGCGTAGCACCAGGAATGTCCACTTCTCGCCGACGATCCCGAGGGCAGCCGCAATATTGCAGTTGGCCGTGTCGTAGTCGAGCTGCCAAGGCTTTGCCATATGTCCAGGCTAGGTCTACTTGACAGACTTAGCAAGAAGGTAGAGGCTGAGTCTATGGAGCGAACTCTGGATGGCGGCGCCGCGTCTGGCGCCACTGTGTTTGGCGGCACTGTTTTTGGCGCAACAGGCCTCCTGCGGGAGGCGCGCCCCGATGAGGACGCCGTCCGCATTAGCGATTTCGTGTGCGGCCTGTCGCCGGAGACGCGGTATTTGCGGTTCTTTGCCAGCGTGGCCCCGCCGACCTCGGGCCTGCTGCGAGCGCTGTCTGGCGGAACCGGCGCGGACGTCCTGCTGGTAACCGACGGGACGGGCACGGTGATCGCCCATGGAATGGCTGCGGACGCGAGCCCCGGTGACCGGCTAACGAGCAACATCGGCCTGGTAGTAACCGACCGCTGGCAGCAGCATGGGCTGGGAGGGCTGCTGCTGAGCACGCTCGTCGGCCGCGCGGCCCGTCGCGGTATCTGTTCGCTGGTCCTGGACGTCCTGCCGGACAACCGCCGGATGCTGGGCATCATCAGCCGCAGGTGGCCCGATGCGCCGTGGGAGCGAACGCCGGACGCTCTCACCATCAGGCCCGCGATCACGCCCTGGCAGGCAGCGGATGGCTGGCCGGTGCCAGCGATCGTGCGCCTGCCTGCCAGCCAATCCGGCGTCGGCCACTCAGGAGATTCTCGTGCAGCAAGCCAATCCGCAGCCTAGCCAGCTCTACCTGCACGACGAGCGCAGCCGAGCCCACGACTGGGATGATCCGGCGATCAGCGCGGCCGCAGCGCGCGAACTAGACGGCATCGCGTTCCTGACCGCGCTGCTGAACGGCAGCCTGCCGGCGCCACCGGTGGCCAGGACGCTGGACTTCGCGCCCGTCATCGTGGAGCCGGGCAACGTCGTCTTCGAGTTCACTCCGGCCGAGTTCCACTACAACCCGATCGGCACCGTGCACGGCGGGGTGATCTCCACCCTCTGCGACTCCGCCTGCGGCTGCGTGGTCCAGAGCATGCTGCCTGCCGGTACCTACTACACGAGCCTGGATCTCAGCGTGAAGTTCCTGCGCCCTGTCACATCCGGAACCGGCCGGATGACGTGCGCGGGTACCGTCGCCCACCTCGGCGGCCGCTCAGCGCTGGCGGAGGCACGGCTCACCGACGCGGCCGGAAAGCTGTATGCGCAGGCCACCAGCACCTGCATGATCTTCCGCCCCGCCGCCAGCTAACACAGGTCCCGCGGCGACGCCGCCCCCGGGCTAACGGGATGCGTAAGACGCCAGAACCCGGCTAGCGTGCGAAGCGTGACCACCCAGCCTGATCCGGCAGCCCCTGATCCGGTAACCCCTGATCCGGCTAACAAGGCCGAGATTGACCCGGTAGCCCACAACAGTGCGGCCTGGGACCGAGAGGTCGACACCGGGAACGAGTGGACGGTGCCGGTCGGGCCCGATGTGATCGCGGCCGCCCGTGCTGGCACCTGGTCAGTTGTGCTGATCGGGTACGACCCGGTGCCGCCCGACTGGCTCGGTGATCAGCTTGCCGGAGCGGATGTGCTGTGCCTTGCCAGCGGCGGCGGCCAGCAGGGCCCCGTGCTGGCCGCGGCCGGCGCCAGGGTGACCGTGCTGGATAACTCGCCCCGTCAGCTGGCGCAGGACCGAATGGTGGCCGACCGCGACGGCCTGGAACTCGTCACCGTACTCGGCGACATGCGTGACCTCAGCGCATTCGGCGACGGCAGCTTCGATCTCGTCTTCCATCCCGTCTCGAACGTGTTCTGCCCCGACCTGGCGCCCGTATGGCGTGAGTGCTTCCGAGTGCTGCGGCCTGGCGGCGTCCTGCTCGCCGGTTTCATGAACCCCGATATCTTCATCTTCGACGCCGATGCCGCCGACAACCGCGGCGAGCTGGTTGTCCGGCATGCTCTGCCCTACTCGGACATCACACACCTGAGCACGGCCGAGCGCGCGCGCCTGTGGGGCCTGGACTCGCCGGTCGAGTACAGCCACACGCTGGGCGAGCAGATCGGCGGCCAGCTCGAGGCCGGTTTCGTCATCACCGGCTTCACCGAGCGCCCGCATCACGTTGGGCCGACCGCCGAGTACATGCCCGGTTACTTCGCTACCCGGGCGGTCAAGCCGGCCTGACCGGCGGCCAGCCGAGTCGCGGCCGGGCCGGCCGTCTCGCTCTGGTGCGGTCTTCTAACTCTCGTAGAGGGCGTCGATGACGTCGGCGTACTTGGCGTGCACCACCCGCCGCTTGAGCTTGAACGTCGGTGTCAGTTCCGCGCTCTCCGGGGTCCACTCGACCGGCAGCAGCTCCCAGTACTTGATCTGCTGCACCCTGGCCAGCTTCGCGTTCGCGTCGGCCACCGCCTGAGCGACCTCGGCCCGCACGACATCGTTAGCCGCAAGCTCGGCCAGCGAGGTCTCCTCGATGCCCCGTGCCTTGGCCCACGCCGGCGCGACGCCGCTATCCAGGGTCAAGATCGCCACCAAGTACGGCCGCCGGTCGCCGTAGGCCAGCGCCTGGCCAATCAGCGGGTGCGCCACCAGCAGGTTCTCCACCGCTGCGGGCGAGACGTTCTCGCCGCCTGCGGTAATGATCAGCTCTTTCTTCCGGTCGACCACCCGCACGAACCCGTCCGCGTCAATGGCGCCGATATCGCCGGTGTGCAGCCAGCCAGCGGCGTCAATCAGGTCAGCGGTCTGCTCGGGCAGGTTGAGGTATCCGGGGGTGTTCAGCGGGCTTCTGGTGAGGATCTCACCGTCGTCGGCGATCTGGACCTCAATGCCGGGAACGGGCTGGCCGACAGTGCCGAGCCGGAAGGCGCTCGGCGTGTTAACGGTGAACGCGCCGGTCGTCTCGCTCATCCCGTACACGTCCATGATCCGCACCCCGAGGCCGCCGAAGAAGGCGCCGACCTCGGGCGGCAGCGGCGCCGCGCCGCTGACCACGATCTCGGTCTCGCCAAGGCCGAGCAGCGACCGGATCGGCCGCAGGACCTGCTCCTCGGCGGCCGCGAACCTCTCGGCTAGCTCGGGCGAGGTGGTCTGGCCGTACTGGGTGCTGCGCACGTAATCCAGGCCAGTCTCCATGGCCGCCGCCACGGCGGCCTTCCTCGCCTCGTCCTGCTCGCCCGCGAGCAGGGCCTGGATCCCCGCCATCACCTTCTCAAAGATGCGCGGCACGCCGAAGAACGCCGTCGGCTTGACCTCCGCCATCGTCCCGACCAGCTCAGTGGCAGCGTCGTGGCAGAAATATGTGTGCATGGCATTGCAGATCGCCAGGTAGAGCGTGAACATCCGCTCCGCGATGTGCGCTAGCGGCAGGTAGGAGACCCACCGCACATGCATACGGCTGATGTCGGCTGCACGGCCGGCCTCCACCTCGAAAAAGACGTTCGCGTGGGTGATGATGACGCCCTTGGGGTTCCCGGTCGTGCCGGAGGTGTACAGCAGCGTGACCGGGTCATCCGGCTCAATCGCCGCAACCCGCCTGCTGACTGGCCCGCTGTCCTTCGCCAGCCGCTGCGCGCCAAGCGTGGCGAACTCCTGCCAGCTCAGGTACGGCACGTCGGGCGGGCAGACGGCCGCGTCCCGGACGATGACCTTGCGCAGCGACGGCAGTTGCGGCAGGACCTGCTGCCAGCGCGCGAGCTCGCTGGCGCCGTCGATCACCGCGATCTTGGCGTCGCAGTTGCCGGCCATATAGGCAATCTGCTCGGGAGCGAGGGTTGCATAGAACGTGACCGGCACGCCGCCCGCGTGGAGCACGCCCATATCAGCGAGCACGTGCTCGACCCGGTTCGGCATCATCAGCGCGACCTTGTCGCCCGGTCGCAGGCCAAGTTCAGCGAACGCGGCAGCAAGCTGCAGCGCCAGCTCCCGCGTCTGCGCCCAGGTGATCGTCTGCCACGGGCCGCCAGCATCCCGGTCTGAGTAGGCCGGCATGTCGCCGTAGCGCTCAGCGGTGCTCGCCAGTGCGTCACAGAGCGTCTGCCCGGCCCACAGCTGCTGCAGCGCTGCCTGCTGGGCGACAATCTCGGCCGGCACTTCGGTACTGGTCACAGCACGACTCCATCCTTGGTCGGGCGCGCCTGCCCGCATCGACCCGGCGCAGACTCATACCGCATGGCACCACGCACGCTGTTGGGTTCGCAAGCCTGCCGGCGATTACAGTTCTGCTCATGGCCATCCAAGCTGCAGTCCGGCTCACGCAGTACGCCCGCGGTGGCGGCTGCGCCTGCAAGATCCCACCAGGCGAGCTGGAGGAAGCCGTCGCCCGGCTGATCCCGGCGCGCAGGCCGGCCGACCTGCTCATCGGCGTCGAGCACGGCGATGACGCCGCTGTCGTCCAGATCGCGCCTGACCGGGCAGTGATCGCCACCGCTGACTTCTTCACCCCGGTAGTCGATGACGCCTACACCTTCGGCCAGATCGCGGCGACGAACGCGCTGTCGGACGTGTACGCCGTCGGCGGCGAGCCGCTAGTCGCCGTCAACCTGCTGGGCTGGCCGCGGGATGTGCTGGACGCCGATCTGGCTGCCGAGGTGCTCCGCGGCGGGCTCGATGCAGCGACCGCGGCCGGATGCCACGTAGCCGGAGGTCACAGCATCGACGACCCCGAGCCCAAGTACGGCATGGCGGTGACCGGGCTTGCCGATCCGGCCAGGCTGCTGCGCATCGACTCCGGCCGGGCCGGACTCCCGCTGTCGCTCACGAAGCCCATCGGCAGCGGCGTGCTGAACTCGCGGCACAAGGCCACCGGCGAGGTCTTCCCGGCCGCTATCGAGGTAATGACCACACTGAACGCAGCGGCCAGCCGCCAGGCGCTCGCGGCCGGCCTTGACTGCGCGACCGACGTGACCGGCTTCGGCTTGCTCGGGCACTTGTTCAAGCTGGCCAGGGCGAGCGGCGTCAGCGCCGTGGTGGACAGCGCCGCCGTTCCCCTCATCGATGGCGCGATCGAGGCGCTGCGGGCCGGATATGTGCCCGGCGGCAGCAGGCGGAACCTGGACTGGGTCCGGCCGCACAGCGACTTCGGCGCCGTCAGCGAGGAGCAGCTGCTCCTGCTGGCCGACGCTCAGACCTCCGGTGGCCTGCTGGTCGCAGGCGAGATTCCGGGCGCGCCGGTCATCGGCGAGCTAGTAGCGCGCGGGCCCGCCATACTGTCCGTCCGCTAGCCGGTGGACCGGGACGATCCGGGTGCCGAGCGGCACGAGCGTCACTGGGATGATCTTGAAGCTCGCGATGCCCAGCGGAATGCCGATGATCGTCAGGCAGAGCACCAGGCCGGCGATGAGGTGTCCCAGCGCCAGCCACCAGCCGAACAAGATGATCCAGAGCACGTTGCCGATGACCGAGCCGATTCCTGCGCTCGGGCGTCGCTCGACTGTCCGTCCGAAGGGCCAGAGGACGTAGCCGGCAATGCGGAAGGCGGCGATCCCGAACGGGATCGTAACGATAAGCACAAAGCAGATAATTCCTGCTAGCACGTAACCGATAGCCATCCACAATCCCTCGAGCACGAGCCACAGAGTGTTCAGAATCGCGTTGAGCATGCATGTCCCCCGAGCCTGGTGAGCACGGCATGTCCCCGATGCCGCATATCCACGATCGCACGGTGACCCCCGGCTGGATTCACTCTTAGCGGGTGATGCCGGGCGCACGCCGCCTTGTTTGCGCGCGTGACCAGCGGGGCATGCCGCCGAAATGCCCACAGCACTACTTGATGCGAGCGTCATCGGCCCGGTCGACGTAGCCGTGATCCGCTTCGACTCCGACGAGTTCAGCGACGACGTGGCGCCAGCACTGGCGGAGCTGAACCGCAGCGGGACAGTCCACATCATTGACCTGGCGTTCGTGCGCAAAGCGGCCGACGAGTCTGTTTCTTGCCTCGAAGCAACCGATGAGCACGTCGCCCGTGCTTTCGCAGGCCTTGCCGACACGCAGTTCGACCTGCTCAGCGACTCCGATTTCGACAAGATCGCCGACGAGCTCGATCCTGGCTCGTCCGCCATGGTGATCGTCTGGGAGAACAGCTGGGCCGCCCGGCTCGCAGCGGCACTTCGCGGGTCGCACGGCCAGGTGGTCGCCCAGGAGCGGATCCCGCACGACAGCGTGGTGCGGGCGATCGCGGCGCTCGAGGAAGAGTAGGAGGCAGCCATGCGCAGGCGACCTATGGTGGTGGCGCCGGGCCGGATGGGACGCCCCGGCCTGCTGGGAACCATGGCCCGCACCGCGGTGGTGGCTGGCACCGCTACCGCGGTCTCCGACAGCGTGTCGCGGCGCGGCGCGCAGCGCGCAGACGAGCGGGCCCAAACCCAGGCAGACCAGTACCAGGCAGCCCAGTACCAGGCGGCCCAGAGCCAGGTACCACAGCAGCAGGCAGCGGCCACGCCAGGCGACACCATGGCCAAGATCAGGGAGCTAGCCGATATGAGGTCGCAGGGCCTGCTCACTGACGAGGAGTTCGCGGCGGCGAAGGCGCAGGTGCTCGGCACCTAGGAGCGGCCTAGGCGTTCGGCGAAGCTTCGCCGGCCTGCGCGGGCAGGAAGAAGACGATATCGCCCGCGACAAGCGGTGTTTCGCCGTCAGCGGCAATCTGGTCACCGTTCAGCGTCGCCGCGACATGCCAGTCGAGCATCAGGCCCAACGCGGCGGCGGCGGCACCCACGGTGGCGGCCCGCACGGCGCGCGACCCGCTCTGTTCCCCATTCCTGGCGAGGCTCCCGAGAAGCTGGACGGTCACCTCCGCGGCCGGCCGGGCCAGAGCCGCCCGGTAGTCAGCAGGCGTGTTGACGTTCACCATCGAGTCCAGGTCCGGGTCGAGCGCCGCGAGCACGGGGTCTTCCTTCAGCGCATTGTCGTCGAGCTGATCCACCGTGCACGTGTCGAACAAAAAGGCCGGCCGTAGCCGGTCCCCTTGCACCAGGCGTTCGGCGGTGTCCGCCAGCGAGACCCGGTACGCCGCGGCCAGCGGCTGGCTGAACCCACGGGCAACGGGCAGGGCCACGTCGGCGCTTTCGTTGTCACCGAGAACGCGCAGCACGCGGCGGATGAAGGCCGGGTGCAGGAAGGGCATGTCGGTTGCGCTGACGAACGCAATGTCGGCACGTCCGCGGAGCGCGGCAAGCCCGGCAGCGATGCCCTGTACCGGGCCCTTACCCTCTCTGGGGTCGTCGACCACCAGGATGCCCTTCGGCAGGACAGGGAGCTCCTGGCCAGGAGCGCGGACGACGACCACCGGGCCGCCGGTTGCGCGCGCCACGATGCCCACTGTCCGGCGCAGCAGCGTGGACCCGTGCCACTCCAGTGCCGCCTTGGGCGTGCCCATCCGTGCGGACTGTCCGCCCACCAGCACCACGCCGCCAGCTACCGCCACTTCCGCATCGTAAGCGTCGCCGGGCGGCAGCCGGTCAATTTCTGACTGCCCACTGCTGGTTGCTGCCCTGATGAACCGCCGCGTAGATACGATCGCGCAGCTCGTTGGCCTCCTCGTCGGTGAGCGTGCGCTCCAGTCGCCTGAGCATCACCCGCACCAGCAGGTTCCGCTGCCCCGGCAGCAGGCCGAGCCGGGCAATAGCAGCGGCTGGCAGGTCATCCGCGCCGGTTGCAGACAGTACCCGCAGGTCTTCGACCACATCAGCATCGGACCCGAGCGCTTCCCTGACGCGGTCGCCGAGTGTCTCGCCGTCGTCGCGGGCGGCCACTGCCACTGAGATGTCCCGCCGGATCGCCGGCTGACTGGACACCGGACGGTAGGGGGCTAGGTCCTCCATCTGGCTGGCCACGCGCGGGTCGGCCGAGCGCAGCAACCGGATGTCGGGAATGCCCTTGCGCAGCATGAGCAGCCGGTCCAGGCCCATGCCGAGCGCCAGGCCGGTGTAGCCGCGGAGGCCCGCCCCGGCGAGCACTTCCGGGTGGGCCAGTCCGCATTCCCACACCTCGACCCACCCGTTGCTGGCTTGGAGGTCCACCTGACTGCCGTGGGTGGTGTACGGATGGCGCCGCGCTTCCGCCCGGCTTTCCGCGCCAGGCACCAGCGCCGCGAGCAGCGCGCGGATCATCTCGTCCAGGTCAGCCAGGCCAAGCGGCCGCCGACTGACCCGCCACAGGTCGAGCTGGTGCGGCGTTCCGGTGTGCTGCCAGTCGATAGCGTCGCGGCGGTAGCTGATGCCGGGGCAGACCAGCAGTACGTCGCCGGGCGGATCAGCGGCCAGTTTGCGCAGGGCCGGCGGCACCATCGCGGTCGAGTGACTGCGCAGCATCTGGTGGCCATCGACATACCTGCTGTACCTGGCCGCTCTGGTGACATCTGCCGGCTGGTAGCGGAGGCGATCATAGTTGTCGGCGATGGGCACGACGCGCGCGCCCCGGCACCAGCGGACCTGGCCGCTAGTGAGGCTCCACCGTTTAGCCAGTGCTGTGACGGCGAGCTGGACAATCTGCTGAATCGCGTGCGGCCCGTCGGCCGGATCGGATAGGTCGGGGATGGCGAGATCGAGCTCAAGCTCAGCAGGGCTGAGCAAGATTCGCGCTGACATGGCTGCTCCTGAAGATCGAGTCGGGTACCGGACATCTCTCCCGGACTCCGGCGACTCGATCGCAGGTGGTCAGCCGCTGCGGCGCGGCGCTGCCTCCCGATCGCCCATGCCGGGCCGGGAGGCGGTAAATCGCCACTCAGCGTGCGCAGCCATAACTCAAGCGTAGCTTGGCCTTGCCGCTCACAGCCACTGAGTATGTCGGGCTGGCGAGTCATTCGCTGTCGGACCTGCAGGCCACCGCGTGTGCCAGACTGGCCACGAATCGCTAGCTCGGGGAGGACGGGCATGGCGCACGCAGTGGTGCATTTCGAGATCGGCGGCCCAGACGAGGAGCAGCTGGCCGAGTTCTATGCGGGCCTGTTCGGCTGGGGCATGACCCGGATTCCAGACGCCGGCTACATCCTGATCGACACTCGCGCCGGAGCCGGGATCAACGGCGGCATCGCGCGGAGTCCCGACCATGAATCCTCGGTCACCTTCTACATCGAGACCGATGACCTGCAGGCCGCCCTCGACAAGATCAACCTGCTCGGCGGCAAGACACAGACGCCGATCAGCGAGCTGCCCGGCATGGTCACCTACGCCAGGTTCGCCGATCTGGACGGGTTGCCGATTGGCCTGGTGCTCGAGCCGCCCAGTCCCGGCCAGGTGATCGCGCCCTCTGCCGGGACCGGTGCAGCCGTTGACTGGTTCGAAGTGCTCGGCGCCGACGGGGGTCGCTGTCAGCGTTTCTATGCCGAAGTCTTCGGCTGGAAGACCGCGGCGACAGATTCCCGGTACCAGACGGTGGACACCGGGGCTCCGCGCGGCATCCGCGGCGGGATCGGCACCGCCGAGGTCAGCAGCCGGGCCACGGTTTACGCCTCCGTCGCCGACGTGGCAGCCGCGCTCGACCGGGCCGAGGTACTCGGCGGGGCGCGCGAGCTCGGCCCGGCCGCGGTCGACGATCACATGCAGACCGGGGCGCTGCGAGACCCCGCGGGCAACGTGTTCGGCGTCTACCACCACGCGCCTCACTAGGCGGCACCGCGCCAGGCAGCACCGCGCCAGGCAGCACCGCGCCAGGTGACAGGACGCTGTGGCGGGACCGGCCTCGCGGTCTCGCCTCGTGCGTCCTGTCGTGCTCAGACGCTCGCGGGGTCCACCAAGCCCCGCCGTCGGCGCAGCGCCGTGTCGGCCTTCGTGAAGATCGTGTTGATGACAATGCCGATCACCAGAATCACGATGATCACCGTGCTCGCTCCGGTGAAGTCCTGGCTCTGCTGGTCGACGTTGAGCTGCTGGCCGATGGAGAACTGCCCGATAATGGCGACGAACAACTCGGCCGCCATCAGGCTGCGCCAGGCAAACGCCCAGCCCTGCTTCAGGCCCGCCACGAAAGCCGGCAGCGACGCCGGCAGGATGAGGTGGCGATACAGCGCGAACCCGCGCAGCCCCATGGTCTTGCCAGCGCGCAGCAGCAGTAGCGGCGTGTAGTCCACGCCCGTGATCACGCCGTTGGCGATCGACGGGGCGGCGCCGAGGATCACCACGAACAAAATGGCCGCGGTGTTCTCACCGAACAGGATGATCCCGAACGGCGCCCAGGCGACGGACGGCATCGTCTGCAGGCCGGTGATGATCCCTCCGACCGCCGCCCGCAGCGGCGGGATCCGCGCCACCAGCAGGCCAACGACCGATCCGATGATCAAGGCGGCGCCGTAGCCCTCGACCGCGCTGTACATAGTCCAGCCGATGGAGGACCACAGCATGCCGTGCTGCATCTGCTGCCACAGGTCGGAGAACACGGGGCCAGGGCCCTTGAAGACGTATGGCTTCCAGTGCGCGAGGGCGATCAGCTCCCAGACGATCAGTACGAGGGCGATCGCTAGCAGCTTAGGCCAGAGCGTCGCCCACGCCTTGCGTACGAGCCGACCCCGCTCCGGCTGGCCCTGGTCTGGCTGCAGCTCCAGGCTGTCAAGGCCACGCAGTGCCTGATCAGTGACCATGCCGCCCCACTTCCTCGCGCAGCCGGTCGGTCAGCCGGGCTGCTACTTCCGATACCTCTGGCGAGTCGATCCTGCGGTGGCCGGTCCTGGGCAGCCTGTATTCCTCGATGACCCGGCCGGGCCGGCTGCTCAGCAGAATGACCCGGTCACCGAGCCGGGCCGCCTCGCGGACGTTATGGGTGACGAACAGCACCGTCAGCGTCCGCTCCTCGCAGATCCGCTCAAGCTCGTCGTGCAGCAGGTCTCGCGTCATCGCATCCAGGGCGCCGAACGGCTCGTCCATCAGCAGCACGTCGGCATCCTGCGCCAGCGCCCGCGCCATTGCCACCCGCTGGCGCATGCCGCCGGACAGCTCGTGCGGCCGCTTGCCGCCGAAGCCGCCGAGCCGGACGGCCTCCAGCAGCTCTGCGGCCGCCGCCCGCCGCTCGCTCCGCGGAACCCCCCTTGCCTGCAGCGCCAGCTCGACATTGCGCTCCGCGGTGAGCCATGGGAACAGCGCGGGCTCCTGGAACATCAGCCCAACCCTCCGGCTGCCGGTCTCGACCTGGCCCGAAGTCGGCTTGTCCAGGCCCGCCACCAGGTTCAGCAGCGTGCTCTTGCCGCAGCCGGACGCGCCGATGAGGCAGACGAACTCGCCGTCATGCACGGTGAGCGACACCTGATCCAGCGCGAGCAGCTTGGTCCGGCCGGTCGTGTATACCTTGCTGACCTCGGTCAGCCGGATCGCGTCGCTTGCTCTAGACAGGGCTGACGCCCCCGGCGAGGTAGCCGGGGGCGTCACCTGCTCGCTGCTCACTCTCACGAGCCGACCTGTGACTGTCCGTCTGCGGCCAGCAGCTTGTTGAGCGGGCCGAGATCGTAGATGGCCGAGAGGTTCTTCACCGGGCTGTCCAGGCCTACTGCCGTGGCGTGAGCGGCGTCGGCGATCAGCGATGACTCGATCGGGTCATTGGTGAAGGTGACCTGCGCGAACGAGGCCGCCACGATGCTTGGCTTGAGGCTCTTGCCGCTGAGCGTCGCGAGCTCGGAGTTGGCCGCGGTCTCGGCGGCTGACTTGTTGCTGGCGATGTAGGAGTTGGCCTCGATCTGCCCCTTCAGCAGGTCGCTGACAACGGTCGGGTGCTGGGCGATGAAGCTCTGCGTCGCCACCAGCTCGGTGGTGACGAACTGGCCGTTCGGCCACCGGCTGGCCTCGTTAACCAGCACGTGGCCGCCGTCGGCAACCATCTCGGCGTCATACGGCGCAGGCTCCCAGCCGCCGGCGATCTGGCCGGACTTGAAGGCAAGCACGGCGTCGGAGTTAGGCGTAATCGGCGTGATCGGCACGTCACCACCGCCGGTCGGGCTGGTCGTCAGCCCCTCCTGCTTCAGCCAGTATCGAAGCGCTACGTCCTGCGTGTTACCTAGCGACGGCGTTGCCAGCTTCTGGCCCTTCAGCTGGGCTGCCGTGGTGATCTTCTTGCTGACCACCAGCTCGGCGCCGCCCGAGGCAGCGCCCGAGATGACCCTGATGAGCTTGCCACTGGAGGTCGACCATGCCTTGATCGCCGGGTTCGGCCCCACGTACGCCGCATCCAGCTGACCGGCCAGCAGCGCGGTGGCCTCCTCCGTGCCCGTGCTGAACGGGTAGAGCTTCAGCGTGACGTTCTTGCCGAGGTTCTTGGTGAAGAAGCCGTCTTTGACTCCCACGAGGGCACTGGCATGAGTGATGTTCTCAAGGAAGCCAAGCCGCAGTACCACCTTCTGCGCCGGATCGCTGGAGCCCGACCCAGAGTTGGCTGACGAGCTGCAGCCCGCCGCCAGCAGTGCCACGCTTGCCGCTGCAAGCCCGGCGAGTACCTTCTTCATTGTCCACCTTTTTCCGATCAGTTAACTCGGGTATGGGAAGTCTACAATACCCATGGGGATTAGTTATTAGGACGAGCAGTTCTGTGCAGCCTGCGGGCCGGCCGATAGCCGGCATCATCGGTATCAGCCCAGGTCAAAGCCCTCATATCGACCGGGAAGGTAGGGCTAAATTTGTCCCAGATCCCGCGGCATGCGCGGTCCGGGCTCGCGGCAGCACCCAAATCAGGCCCGCCTCGCGGCAGCACCCAGCTCAGACCGGCCTCGCGGCAGCACCCAGCTCAGGCCCGCCTCGCGGCAGCACCCGGCTCAGACCAGTTCCGGTGGTCATGGAGACTCATGCGCCGGCCAACGGTTAGGCCACCGATCGGCGGAAGGTCCGTCGCGAGCCGACCCTTTCGGCCCTAACGCCGCATCGATGGCCCGATCGTGACCCTTCTAGCTCCAGCGTGACCCTTGAGTAGGTACAAAAGCGAAAATTCAGGGCGCGATTTTGACGCTAACGGTCACGGTCGAGCGTTAAGGGTCACACCGTGCCGCGGCTGACCGCGAGGAGTCGCGTTGTACTTGAGGGGCTGCTTCAGCCGCCCTCGTCGCCGGTGTCCTCCGGGTCGAGGCCCTGCACGACGGAACCGAACTTCTGCAGGCAGGTCTGCAGCTGCGCCACGTTCGCAGGAGAGGAGTTCGTCGTGTTGTACCGCACGCCGTACATGACGTCGGCCACAGACAGCTTGCCTGGCAGTGCCATAGGCGGGGTGTTCTGGACATGCGAGCACGCGGCGCGGACATGGAGAGCGGTCGCGACCGAGGTGCTGGGGCTGAAGTCGACGATAATCCACTGCTGATCCAGCGCGCTGTCCATCTTCGCGCAGCCGGTAATACCCAGCAGCGCGATCGTCCCAGCCACTGCCGCGATTGCCCCGGCCACCACTGGGCCCCGGCGGCTCAGCCCGCCTCGCATCTCGACGCTCCGGCCCATCTTCCGCCGGCCCGCTAGCTCCTCTACTTGCGCGCGCACGCCGCCACTCTACGACCAGGCGCTATCGAGGCTGGTCCCGTGCCACGCTTAGTGTCGAAGCAACACGATCGCGAGGCTGCCGCCGGGCGGCCAGGCCGCTGCCAGACTTGGAGGCTTCGATGACGAGCCTGATTGAGGACTACGCGCTGATCGGCGACATGCAGACGGCCGCACTCGTTGGCCGCGACGGCTCCATCGACTGGCTGTGCCTACCGCGGTTTGATTCCGACGCATGTTTCGCGGCCCTGCTAGGCGATGAGCGCAACGGGAACTGGCGGCTTTGCCCGACGGTCAGCGATGGCCCGGTATCCCGGCGCGGCGACGTGCACCGCCAGTACCAGGGCGACTCGCTGATACTCGAGACTACGTGGACCACTTTCAGCGGCGTCGTGCGTGTGACCGATTTCATGCCGCCGCGTGACCATGGGGCCCCTGTGCTGATCCGGATGGTCGAGGGCATGGAGGGCACGGTGGAGATGGAATCGGTGCTGCGCCTCAGGTTTGGCTACGGGAAGGTCGTCCCCTGGGTCATGCGGCACGGCAACGACATCAGGGCCGTGGCCGGGCCCGACTCGGTCTGCTTCCACGGCACTGTCCACAGCGTCGGCCAGAATATGGCTCATCAGGCCACCTTCGACGTCAAAGCCGGCGACCGGGCGTCCTTCTCGCTGGCCTGGAAGCCGTCACACCTTCCCGCCGACCCGTGCATCGTCGCCGAAGCCGCCCTGGAGTCAACCAAGGCCTTCTGGTCTGAGTGGGCGTCGCACTGCACCTACAAGGGTCCATACCGAGAGGCGGTCATGCGATCGCTGATCACGCTCAAGGCGCTCACCTACGCGCCTACCGGTGGCATCGTGGCGGCGCCCACCACTTCCTTGCCGGAAGACATCGGCGGCGTTCGCAACTGGGACTACCGGTACTGCTGGCTGCGGGACGCGACGATCACCCTGGAGGCGCTGCTGCGGACCGGCTACACAGCTGAGGCCGACAGCTGGCGGCAATGGCTCGGGCGGGCGATCGCCGGGGATCCGAAAGACGTGCAGATCATGTATGGAGTGGGCGGCGAGCGCAGGCTGGCTGAATGGGAAGTCAGCTGGCTGCCGGGGTACGAGAGGTCCGCTCCGGTCCGGATCGGCAATGCGGCCGTCGAGCAGCGCCAGCTCGACGTATATGGCGAGGTCACCGATGCGCTGACGCTCGGCCGGCAGTCTGGGCTTGGCTTCGACAAGCACACCTGGAGCCTTCAGCGGCAGCTGCTCGACTTCCTCGAGAAGCACTGGGACGAGCCGGACGAGGGCATCTGGGAGGTCCGCGGCCCGCGGCGACACTTCGTGCACTCCAAGGTGATGGCCTGGGTGGCCTTCGACCGCGCGATTCACCTGGTCCGGGAGGGCAACCCCGGACCGCTGCAGCGCTGGACCCAGATCAGGGACCAGATCCATGCGCAGGTACTCGACCAGGGCTACGACACCGAGCGCGGCGTGTTCACCCAGTACTACGGCAGCAAGGAGCTCGATGCATCTGTGTTGCTGATCCCCGAGGTGGGGTTCCTGCCGCCGGACGACCCGCGCGTCGTCTCGACGGTAAAGGTAATCAAGCGCGAGCTGATGCGCGACGGCCTCGTGCTGCGCTATACCCAGCCGACGAAGGCTTCCAGCTCCGGCGGCCGGGCGGATGTGGATGGCCTGCCCGGCGCCGAAGGGGCGTTCCTCGCCTGCAGCTTCTGGCTCGTCAACGCGCTGCATCTGATCGGCGAGTACGACGAGGCGGTGGCTATCTTCGAGCGACTACTGAGCCTGCGCAGCGATCTGGGGCTGCTGAGCGAGGAGTACGACCCGCGGTACGGCCGACAGGTAGGTAACACACCGCAAGCCTTCAGTCACGTGCCGCTCATCCAGTCAGCGCTGAACCTGGAGGGTCACGCCGGGGACCACTGCCGCCGCACCGAAGGTCGTCGCGGGGTCTCCGGCCCGGGCTCGTCCTGACTGGCGGAGGGCCTTGGCGCGAGCCCGGGCACCTGGTGGTCAATGCCACACTGATGGATAGCCATGCCACCGCGCCCGCACATTCTGGTCGTAAACGGCCGTAAGGTCCGCCAGCCGGTTTTCGTGATCGGCGCCCCCCATTCGGGTGCGGACCTGCTCGGGCGTGCCGTCAAGCAGTCGCACGGCTTCCACCTGACGATCGGCCAGGAAGCTGTGCAGGGCGTGGTCTACGCCTTCGCCAGGAGCCCATCCATCCAGCGCGGCCGCAGCGAAGCGGCGGCCACTGTGCTGAGGGATGCGTTCGCCCAGGCCTGGCAGGTGACTGCGCACTGCTGCCTGACCTGCTCGCCGTTCTGCCGGGACGCTGGCCGGGTCGCCGGGCCATCCTGCTGCGTAGCTGAACGCGACATCCTCCGCTACGGCGATGCCAGCCCGGACCTGATGTACTGCGCCGACGCCCTCGTCGATGCCTTCCCCGACGCCCGTCTGGTGCAGATCGTGCGGGACGGCCGCGACGTGGTGGCCGCGATGCTGGCTGACCCGCAGGCGCTGGCCTGGTTCAAACCCGGCATAGTCAACGTAGAGACCGAGTTCCCGAACCCGTTCTTCGGCATCGAAACCGAGCATGATCTCGCGATCTGGCCGGATCTCTCGCTGGCTGGCAAATGCGCTATGCGCTGGCGGGGCGCGGTGCGCCTCATGGCCAGGCTGCGCACATCGCTGAGCGCCGAGCAGCTCACTACGCTGCGGTACGAGAACATGGTGCAGCACGCCGCCGCGGCAGCCACCGCAGTGTCGGGGTTCGTCGGCGACAAGGTAGGCCGGGTAACCGTCCAGGCCACGCGCCGCCAGGGGCAGCCGAGCCCGGAGCCGGGAGCCTGGCGGACGCAGCTGACGGTCGCTCAGGTCAGCGAGATCGAGTCGGTAGCGGGCCCTGACCTGCGCCGCGTCGGCTACTTAGACTGAGTTCGCTATCACCCGGGCTCGCTAGACAGCCGCCGTCTCCTGCCGGGCGAACTGCGTCTGGTAGAGGTCGGCGTACAGGCCACCGACGGCGAGCAACTCGGCATGCCGCCCGCGCTCGACGACCCGCCCGTCGTCAATCACCAGGATCTGGTCGGCCTCCCTGATCGTCGACAGCCGGTGCGCAATTACCAGCGAAGTCCGGCCGGCGAGCGCGGTCTTGAGCGCGCGCTGGACGGCAGCCTCCGATTCGGAGTCCAGATGCGCGGTGGCCTCATCGAGCACGACTACCGATGGCGCCTTGAGTAGCAGGCGGGCGATGGCGATCCGCTGCTTCTCCCCGCCGGACAGCCGGTAGCCGCGGTCGCCAACCACAGTGTCCAGGCCATCCGGCAACGCCGATACCAGGTCCCAGATCTGGGCTGCCTGGCACGCCAGGATCAGCTCCTGTTCGGAGGCCGCTGGCCGTGCGTACAGCAGGTTGGCCCGGATCGTGTCGTGGTAGAGGTGCGCGTCCTGGGTCACGACACCGACCACGTCGTGCAGGGACTCCAGCGTGACGTCCCTGATATCGGTGCCGCCGATCCGGACGGCTCCTTCCGTCGGGTCGTACATCCTGGAAACGAGGTGCGTGATGGTGGTCTTGCCGGCACCAGACGGTCCGACCAGGGCGGTGAGCTTCCCCGCTGGTGCTCGGAAGCTCACCTCGGTAAGCGCATGCTGCGCGCCTGCCGGTCGCTCGGGTGCCGGCAGCGCGATCGACTCGAGTGAGGCCAGCGACACCTCTGATGCCGTCGGATAGCGGAAGCTGACGTGGTCGAACTCGATGTCTGGCGCCGTTTGCGAGCCGGCCGGCCCCGCACTTCCGCGGGTGCTCGCCAGCGGGACCGCATCAGGGCTCTCGTCGATGAGCGGCTTCAGGTCAAGCACCTCAAACACCCGGTCGAAGCTGACCAGTGCCGTCATGACGTTGACCTGCACGTTCGACAGTGAGGTGATCGGACCGTACAGCCGGCTCAGCAGTGTGGCCATCGCCACCATGGCGCCGATCTGCAGGGTGCCCCGGATGACAAGCTCGCCGCCAAGGCCGTAGACCACCGAGGTCGACAGTGTGGCTAGCAGTGTTAGTGCGGTGACCAGGGCGCTGCCCCACAGCGCGGTGAGAACGCCGATGTCCCGCACCCGGCCTGCCCGCCCGGAGAACAGGTCGAGCTCATCGGCGGGCCGGCCGTACAGCTTGGACAACATCGCGCCGGCCACGTTGAACCGCTCGGTCATGGTCGAGCCCATCTGGGCATCGAGCTGCATCGACTCCCTGGTGAGCCGCTGGAGCCTCCGGCCGAGCCGACGCGCCGGGTACAGGAAGATCGGGATCAGCACTAGGGCCACGACCGTGACCTGCCAGGAATAGATGAACAGCGCCGCGAGCACAAGAGCCAGCTGCAGCACGCTCGAAACCACCGAGGACAGCGTAGACGTCAGCGCCTGCTGGGCACCGATGACGTCGCCGTTCAGCCGGCTGACCAGCGACCCGGTCTGGGCCCTGGTGAAGAACGCGATCGGCTGGCGCTGAACGTGCCCGAACACCTGGGTGCGCAGGTCGTAGATCAGTCCCTCGCCGACACGTGAGGTGAAGTAGCGCTGGATGACTCCGAGAAAGGCGTCGAACACAGCCAGCCCAGCTACGATCCCGGCCACGATCAGGACCACATTCGTGTTCTTCGGCACGATGCCCTTGTCGATGACGACGCCAATCAGCACCGGATACAGCACCGTGATGACCGCGTCCAGAGCCGCGGCCACCAGGAAGACCGACAAATCGAGGCGGTAAGGCCGGGCGTAGCCGGCGATCCGCCTGACCGTGCCCGGCTTCAGCTTCTGTTTGGTGACCGATGGATCGCGCGAGAAGCCGCGCATCGCGTGCCATTGGTTCTGCATCGTCATGACCGGTGAACTTAGCAAAGGCAGCAGATCATCCCGGCTCCGCTGACGGCGAACTTGAAAGCGGAACCCCCGATGAGTTCCCTGGCCCTAAGCTCCGGAAACCTTGGCCGCCAGCAGCTTGGCCTGAGCCGCCCGCTCGGCGGCCGCCTGCTGTTCCAGCGTGTTCCCCGCCGCCTGGGCGAGCAACGCCTTCGTGGCACGCGCCGCCGCCACATCGGTCGACAGCAGCGCCGCAACCAAGTCGCTGACCGCACCGTCGAGGTCTGCTACCGGTACGACCAGTTCGGCCAGGCGCAGATCCGCAGCCTCTCGCGCGTCGACAGTCCGCGCGGTCAGGCACAACTCGATGGCTCGCGGCAGGCCCACGATGTCAACCAGCGGCTTGGTCCCGGTCAGGTCCGGCACCAGGCCGAGCGCTGGCTCCTTCATGCAGAACTTGGCGTCGTCGGTGATGATCCGCAGGTCGCACGAGAGTGCCAGCTGGAAGCCCGCGCCGATCGCGTGCCCCTGCACGGCGGCGATCGACACGATCGAGGGATTACGCAGCCAGGTGTAGCCAGCCTGGAAGCTGGCTATCGACGCATCGAAACCGGGATCAGCTGGGCTCGGGTTCCGCTCCTCCCCCGGCACTCCCTCAGCGGTGAACATCCGGAGGTCGATCCCGGCGCAGAACGAGGGTCCGCGGCCCCTGACCACCACCACGCGGACGTCGTCCGGCAATTCAGCGCCGATCCGCGCCAGGCCATGCCACATTCCCGGGGTCATCGCGTTGCGGCGCTCAGGCCGCGCAAGCGTGACGGTCGCGACGTTCCCTGAAGCACTTAGCTCAAGCTCAACTCCGGTGCTGGTCAGCTCTTGGCCCTCGCCTTACCCCGGGTCGCGCCACCACGGCCGCGCAGCGCCACGCCGCTCTCGCTGAGGATTCGGTGAATGAACCCGTAAGACCGGCCAGTCGATGCAGCCAGGGACCTGATGCTCTCGCCGGAGCTGTACCGCTTCTTCAGGTCGGCTGCCAGCTTCGTGCGGTCCGCACCGGTGACCCTGGTGCCCTTCTTGAGAGTCTCGGTCACGGGAACCTCCCTGAAGCTGAAGTGACCGCTGCGTTGCCGTATCTCGCCATGATCACTCATTAGGCCGTGCTCGGCTACCCAGTCGACGGCGAAAAGATCAACTTTTTTCACTGGCGCGCGGTGAAATGCGCCCCCGTCAGGCCAGCGCGACCAGGTCGGCTAGTTCCGCGCTCCAGGCGTCTTCGACCCCGTCTGGCAGCAGCACGACACGCTCCGGCTGGAGTGCATCAACCGCTCCCTCGTCGTGCGTGACAAGCACGATCGCGCCCTGGTACTTCCGCAGCGCGGCAAGAATCTCAGCCCGGCTGCCCGGATCCAGGTTGTTCGTCGGCTCGTCGAGCAGCAGCACGTTAGCACCCGAGACCACCAGCAGCGCCAGCGCCAGTCTGGTCTTCTCCCCGCCGGACAGCACGCCGACCGGCTTGGCCACATCGTCACCACTGAACAGGAACGAGCCAAGGATGCTCCGGTGCTCGCTCTCAGCCAGGTCGGGCGCGGCGGAGCGCATGTTCTCCAGGATCGTCCGTGAGTTGTCCAGTGTCTCGTGCTCCTGCGCGTAGTAGCCGAGCCTGAGCCCATGGCCCGGCAGCACCTCGCCCGTGTCGGGGTCCTCGACTCCAGCGAGCAGTCTCAGCAGGGTCGTCTTTCCGGCTCCGTTCAGGCCGAGCACGACCACCCGCGATCCTCTGTCCACCGCCATGTCGACGTCGGTGAAAACCTCCAGGGAGCCGTAGGACTTCGACAGCCGCTGACCGCTCAGCGGAGTCTTACCGCAGTGCGCCGGCACTCGCAACTTCGCCACGCGCTCGGGCGATCGGTCGGCGCTGACCCCGGCGAGCAGCCGCTCAGCCCGCTTCTGCATGTTCTGAGCGGCCTTGGCCTTAGTCGCCTTGGCCCGCATCTTGTCAGCCTGCGACTGCAGGGCGACCGCCTGCCGCTCGGCATTCATCCGCTCCCGGCGGCGCCGCCTGGCATCGGTCTCGCGCTGCTCCAGGTAGGCCTTCCAGCCGAGGTTGTAGATGTCGAGCACGCTGCGGTCAGCGTCAAGGTGGAAGACCTTGTTCACCACGGCGTCGAGCAGGTTCGTGTCGTGGCTGATCACGATCACGCCGCCGCGGAAGGCCCGCAGGTGGTCACGCAGCCAGCTGACCGAGTCCGCATCAAGGTGGTTGGTCGGTTCGTCGAGCAGCAGCGTGTCGGAACCGCCGAACAGGATCCTCGCCAGCTCGATCCGTCGTCGCTGGCCGCCCGACAGCGTGCGCAGCGGCTGTTTGAGCACTTTCTGCGGAAGACCCAGGCTGGCTGCCAGCGACGCCGCCTCAGACTCCGCGGCGTAGCCGCCGAGCACCGTCAGCCGCTCTTCCAGGTGCCCGTACCGGCGGACGCCCGCGTCGCGCCGCGCCGGATGCGGGTCAGCCATCTGCAACTCAGCCTCACGCAGCCCCGCGAGCAGCGAGTCCAGGCCGCGCGCCGACAGGATGCGGTCCAGCGCAAGCGCCTCCAGGTCACCGACCATGGTGTCCTGCGGCAGGTAGCCAACCGAGCCGCCGCTCGTGACCTGGCCGGCGGCCGGCTGCCCCTCGCCGGCCAGCACTCTGACCAGCGTGGTCTTGCCAGCGCCGTTACGGCCGACAAGGCCAATCTTGTCGCCTGCGGCTACCTGAAACGTGGTGCCGTCGAGCAGCAGCCGCGCGCCCGCGCGCAGCTCGACATCACGGGCCGAGATCATCAGAAAACTCGCTCCATCTAACCGGAATCGGATCGGACGCCCATCAGCTAGGGGGCCTGCCGGAAGGCAGACTCCACCCCTCAATCGGGGCGCGGCGTCACGACAGGAGCGGTTGCATGCCGTGAAGTGTACCTGCGCGCGGCCAGCGCCAGCCAAGCGTTATTCAGCCGCCGGCCCTGCTCGTGGCCAGCCGGGCCGAGCCAAGGAGCCAGTCGCGCCCAGCATATAACCGATATATCCGACGTACTCTGCTGGCGATCCGTAGCTGAACGCTCACGCGGTGTCTTTTCACGGATTCGGTGCGCCAGAACCATGACAAAGCGGGCGTCCGGGTGCACCAAATCCGGGATATGTGCCGATCGGGCCAGTCCGCTCCGCCTACTCGCGGCCAGCGCCAGGCGAGACAATCTCGGGCCGGGCGAAGTCGTTGTTATCGATCACCACGTCGGCCTGTGCTACTGGGCCGACCTCGCGGACGTACAGGAGTTCCGCGACGTGATACCGGCCCCAGTGCAACCGCGCGGCCGCCTCGAGGCTCCCTTCTGTCCTCGCGTCCCGCGCTATGCCTCGAGCAAGAGCCAGGTCCGGGCTGACCTCCAGCCAGATGCGGTAATCCCAGTAGTCGTTGTACTCGGGTCTGAACGCGAACACCGAGTCCACGATCAGCACGGCATCGGGCTGGGCGTTCACCACGGTGTCCCGCCAGTCGGCGCCGGTCAGCGGATCACGGGCGCACAGCACCACGGTTCCTGATCCATCCGGTCCGGCCGGGCCAAGCAGCAGCTCGCGTGCGGAGGTGAAGTCGTAAGCGTTGCGGTAGTAACCGGGACCGCTCTCCCGGTCGTAGCCGAGTTCCCTGGCCTCGCGCCAGGGATTCTTGAAGTCGTCCAGGCTAGCGCGCAGCGTGGGCCTGCCCAGCTTCCTGATGGCGGCGGCGAGCTCATGGCCGAAGCTCGTCTTGCCAGCTGTGGTCAAGCCGTCGATGGCAACACGCAGCCGACCTGGCCGCAGCGCGGTAATCCGACCCGCGACCTCGCCGATGAGCTCCGTACGCTGCTCGCTCGCCAGCGGCGGCATGGGCTGACGCCAGCTGGACACCGACTCAAGCGCCGCCGGCCACTCCCGCTCGGAAGCAGCCGATCGGCGTACTTGTTGCCGGTCACCGGCGGACATCATCGGCCTGGTCGACGTACTCGGTCAGGCGAATCCGCACGGCGCGGAAAAGCCTGGGCGTGCCCTGCAGGACGACTAGGCGCGGGTCAGGCACGGTCAGGAACCGCTCGACTGCTATGTCGAAGTACAGCCGCAGCCGGGGGTCCTCACGCAGTGCGGCGATAGATCGCTTGTCGCCGCCAAGTACGAGCGCGTCCAGGTCGCCGCTGAAGCCCCCGAACACCCCGACCGCGTTGTCGGCGGCCGCCTCCAGCGCCTCCCGCGCCTGCTTTTCGCGCCGCCGGGCGAACCGGTGCTGGGAGGTGCCGCCGGCCGCGCTCCGGCCGTGCACCAGCCTGCTGCCGACCTTCGAGGCCACCAGCTGCGGCTGGGCGCCGGTGAAAACCCCGGCCGCATACCCGCCAAGGCGAGCGAGCAGCACGCCCACCGCGCGGTCAGCGGCGGCGTGGGCAGCCAGGTCCGCCCCAGTGCCGGTCGCCGCCGGGGACAGCGGCGGGAACGGGACATGGCAGTCGATGACGCTGCCGTCGGCGGCAGACAAGGTGACAATGTCGCGGCCGTTCCCCATCTCAACCTGGGCCGGCCCATGCCGGGCCGCGAACTCCTCGAGCCAGGCCTCGATGCGCTCGGGGCCAACGTCAAGCCAGCGCCGACTACTACGTCGGCCGTTTTCCATCACGCACCGTCCCGAAGCGCCTACTATCCGTCAGGTGAAGTTACGGCAAGCCCCCGCCCGCGCCGCCACAGTAGCGGCCGGGCCCGCCGATAGCCGCAGGCCCCGCCGTCACGAGGATGTGCTATGACGATCGCCACCGACAGCAACACTAACGACAGCACTAATGCCGCTGAGGCGGCGCCTGACAGCGCGGTGGAACGTGCGCTGGCCGCCGCCGTCCGTGATGCCGCCTACATCGGTGACCTGCTCGATGCCCTACGGACGGCCCGGCTCTGGCTGCCCCTGCCGGCTGACGGCACGCCTGCGATCAAGGGAACGGCGGTGACTCTGCCGACGGTCTCCTATCTGGGCAGCGACTTCGTGCCCGCCTACTCCTCGGCCTTGCTGCTGCGGCAGCTTGCCGGATCCGACCAGGCGGAGACGCCGGCCGGGACGGTGCCGTGCCTGGTCGTGCGCGCAGCCGACCTGGCGAGGTTACTGCCGCCGAGCATCGGGATCGCGCTCAACGCGGGTGCCAACGAGAGCGTGCCGGTCTACCCGCAGGGCGTGGCTCACCTCGCCGCCGCTACAGGCGACAGCGGTGACCTCGACCGGGTCACCGTCGGTCCCCTTCCCGTCCGGCCCGATCGCCTGCTTGCCGACATCGCCGCGGGGCTCATGCAGATCGCCGCCGTCTGTGACGCATCGGCTGCCTGGCTCTCGGTGGAGTTCGCCGGCGAAGGCCTGCTCATCTCCGTGACCCTCGACGATCCCGCCGATGCCGGCGTGCGGGATATCGTCGCGGGCGCAATCGAGCGGGCAGCGTGGCAGGCCTCGCCGCAGGATGCGGAGTTCCCGATCGACGTCACCTTCCCAGGCGAGAACGAGCCCGACCACCTCGACGAGCGCATCGCCGCCTTCGGCACGCCGTTCTACCGGCGCCCGGGCTAGTGCTCGCGCGGCCGGCCGGCCCGGTTGAGCGCACTGATCACTCCGGTGACTGAGGCCCTGACGATCGATGAGCTGATGCCCACGCCCCACAGCACCCGGTCGCCGATCTCGATCTCGAGGTAAGCGGCAGCCTCAGCGTCACGTCCGGCCGTGAGCGCGTGCTCGGCGTAGTCGAGCACGCGCACGCTGACTCCGCCAAGGCCGAGGTCAACCTCCGACACCGCAGCGCAGAACGCGGCAATCGGGCCGTTGCCGATGCCGGAGAGCTCGTGCTGGGTGCCGTAGGCCCGGACCGTGCAGTCGACCCGCTCAGTTCCGCCCTCGCTGGACGAGGCATAGCTGACCAGCTCGAACGGGCCGGACTCGAGATACTCGGCGGCGAAGATCTCCCACATCCGCGCGGGCTCCACTTCGCCGCCCTCGCTTTCGGTGTGCCGCTGGATCACCTGGCTGAACTCGATCTGCAGCCGACGCGGCAGGTCCAGGTGATGATCGGCTTTCATGATGTAGGCGACGCCGCCCTTGCCGGACTGCGAGTTCACCCGGATCACGGCCTCGTAGCTGCGGCCAACGTCCTTGGGGTCGATCGGCAGGTACGGCATCTCCCAGGGCAGCTCGCTGACCGGCTTACCTGCCTCGGCGGCCTTCCGCTCCAGGTCGTCGAACCCCTTTTTGATGGCGTCCTGGTGCGAGCCGGAGAACGAGGTATAGACCAGGTCGCCAGAGTAGGGATGCCGATCGTGAACCCCGATACCGTTGCAGTACTCGGCCGTGCGCCGAATCTCGTCGATATCACTGAAGTTGATCATGGGGTCGATGCCCTGGCTGTACAGGTTGAGACCGAGCGTGATCAGGTCCACGTTGCCGGACCGCTCCCCGTTGCCGAACAGGCAGCCCTCGACTCGCTCGGCGCCGGCCAGCATGGCGAGTTCGGCGTCCGCCGTCGCCGTGCCGCGGTCGTTGTGCGTGTGGACCGAGAGCGCTATGTATTCGCGGCGGGAGAGATTGCGGCTGATCCACTCGATCTGGTCGGCGTACACGTTCGGCGTGGACCGCTCGACCGTGCAAGGCAGGTTCAGGACGATCTCCCGGTCCGGCCCCGGCTGCCAGACATCCATGACCGCTTCGCAGATCTCCAGCGAGAAGTCCAGCTCAGTGTCCATGAAGATCTCAGGCGAGTACTCGTAGCCGAAGTCGCTGCCAGCTAGGAACTCGTCGGCGTACTTCATGACCGCGCGGGTGCCCTCGACGGCGACGGCCTTGCACTCCTCGCGCCCGTCTCCGCCCCAGCCGAAAACGACGCTGCGGAACAGCGGAGCGGCGGCGTTGTACATGTGCACCGTCGCCATCCTGGCCCCGGCCAGCGATTGCACGGTGCGCTCGATGAGCTCCTCCCGCGCCTGGGTGAGTACCGAGATGCGTACGTCGTCGGGGATTGCGCCGCCTTCGATCAGGCTGCGGATGAAATCGAAGTCCGTCTGGCTGGCGGCCGGGAACCCGACCTCGATCTCCTTGTAGCCCATCCTGACCAGCAGGTCGAACATGGCCTGCTTCCGGGCGGCGTTCATCGGGTCGATCAGCGCCTGGTTACCGTCCCGGAGGTCGGTCGACAGCCAGCGCGGTGCGGCGGTGATGGTTCGGGACGGCCAGGTCCGGTCCGGCAGTTCTACCGCGGGGAACGGGCGGTAGCGGTGACACGGCATTCCGGACGGTCGCTGCAGTGAAGGCTTACTCATGAGGGTGCTCTGCTCCTGACGACTATTGCTCCCGGGCTAGTTTCCCTGAGGAGGCGCGAACCGGGTCGGAATCGGTCGGCGCAGCAGAACGACCCGCGGCGAGGGGCCGACCGGGCTGGTTACCGGGCCTCGCCGCGGCCGAGAAGAAGCAGGCCGCGAATCATGATGGCCTGATACTAGCCGGCCTCGCCGTCCATGGGCATCCATGGACACCGCCGCGTCGCGCGATATAGCGCCTTGCGATATAGCGGCAAGCGATATAATGTGCGCGTGGATCACGTTCACGCACCGCAGGCGCAGTAGCAGGAGAACGGACATGACGACCCGACTGGACAGATGGGCTGACCCGCCCCTGCTCGTGCTGGCCAGCCTGGCCGAGGAGCCTAAGCATGGCTACGCGATCACCCAGGATGTCGCGGCGACCATGGGCGTGAAGCTGGGAGCCGGGACGCTGTACGCGGTGATCTCGCGGCTGGAGGCGCAAGGCCTGATCGAGCCTCTCGACGAAGTAGACCGCAGGCGGCCATATCGGATCACGATGACTGGCGCCGAGGTGCTTGCGCAGCAGGCCAGCCGGATGAGCAAGGTCGCATCGCTGGCTCAGGCCCGGCTCCGCACCGGGCTCGGGATGGCGGGGGCGTGACCGGGATGCCTAATGGACCAGCCCGGCGGCCAGGTAAGAACCCGCTTGCACGTGCCGCGCTTCGGCTGTACCCGCCATCCTGGCGTGCCCGGTACGCATCTGAGGTCCTGGCCCTGCTCGATGACGCGGGCGGCGGCCTGATGGCCGCGCTGGGCCTGGCCTGGCGAGCGCTTCCTGCCTGGATCTGGCCGCCCCGCCAGCTGCACGACCGGGAGGCGCGGGTGCGCGCCTCGCTAGGCACCGTCCTGGTGTCCGGCGCCATGCTCGCCGGGGTGGGGCTGGTGTTCGCGCAGCTCACCGAGCTCCAGCAGTTGCGGGCCCACGGCAACCCACTCGTCGTCGGTTCGTACGCGATCTTCGATGTGGCGATGGCCGCCTGCGCAGTCGCGGCAGCCGCGGGCGGCCTGCCGTTGTGGCTGGTGATGCTGCGCCGTGCCCGTCGAGAGCGCCGCGCCCGCGAGACTGCTTACCTGATGCTCCCGGTCGTGGTGCCGGCTGCATACTGGGTTAAGCTCGCCGTGACAGCCCGCTTGCTGGGTGGTCCCGATGGCGTCAGCCCTGCCGCTTTCTTCGCGGTCACGCTGCTGGGCTTCGGCGCAGCTGCGGCTTCGTGCGCCGGGCCGATCCTCGCGATGCAGCGGCTGCGGCCCCGCGGGCCGGCCGTCCGGGCCGCCGCGGTAGCGACGGCGGCCATTGTGGTGGCCAGCGCGGCCAGCGTCACGGCAGTCACCGGATTGGTCCTGTGGGCGCGCGACTTCGCCGGCTACCACAGCGGAGCGGTGCTGAGCGGTTACCTGGCAGTGGTGCGGCGCTCGCGATGACCGCCATTGTCAGCGTGCGGCGCGGCACTCGCGCGGCTCGCTCCCGTTAGCCGGGATCCTGTACACGCGAGCCGCGGTCAGCGCAAACACCGCGGTCCGCTCGGCGTCCGACAAATCCCCGGTCAGCCACCGCGCCAGCGCGACCACGCCGGCATAGTCGCTGGCCAGCAAGCAGACCGGCCAGTCTGAGCCAAACATGATCCGATCCGGGCCGAATGCGATCAGGACCGCCTCCGCGTACGGGGCGAAGGCCGCGGGTGGCGCTCCCGGCAGCGCCTCGGTCACGAGCCCGGATAGCTTGCACACGGTGTTCGGCTGGGCAGCCAGCGCCCTGATCTCTGCTGCCCACGCCTCGACGTCGCCGCTTGCTATCGGCGGCTTCCCGGCGTGGTCAAGCACGAACGTCAGGCCGGGAACTGCCGCTGCCGCGTAGGTCGCCGCCGCGATCTGGTGCGGCCGCACGACCAGGTCATAGCACAAGCCGGCCGCAGCGACCGCGCGGAGCCCGCGGATGACGTCAGGCCGGCGCAGCCAGTCCGGGTCCGGCTCGGATTGCACCTGGTGCCTGATTCCGACCAGGAAGCGACCTCCGTGGCCGGACTGGAGCCGGTCCAGCTGATCACCGATGCCTTCGGAGGTCAGGTCAGTCCAGCCGACGACGCCGGCCACCAGCGGATCGCCGACTGCCAGCGCGAGCAGTTCCGGGGTCTCGGCAGCAACCGTCACGGTCTGGACGACGATCGTCGCGGTGACGCCAGCCGTCTGGGCAGCCGGCCGCAAGTCGTCGACGGTGAAGCTGCGGCGGATGGCCGCCATCTCCGGGCCGCTGATCCAGTCCTGATCGCGGACGTCTAGGTCCCAGACGTGATGGTGTGCATCGATGATGCTCACCTGCTTCGTCCGTCGCCCTCGGCCTGGACGGCAGCCACGGCCTCCCACAACTCCTCCGGGATCTCCAGCCTGCGGAGGTCGATCGCATCGGTGACCTCACTTGCGCTTCGGGCACCGATCAGCACGCTCGCGACCGCCGGATGGCGCAGCGGGAAACGGGCCGCCGCAGCGCGCAGCGGAATGCCGAACTGCTCGCACACCACTTCCATCGCACGGGCCTGGCTCAGCAACGAGGCGTGCGCGGGCCGATAGTCGTACATCGCACCTGCACTCGGCGCCGCAAGTACGCCCGAGTTGAAGACTCCGCCGGCCAGGACCGCGATGCCGCGGTCAACTGCGGCCGGCAGCATCGTTTCGGCTGCAGCTTGATCGAGCAGCGTGTACCGGCCCGCGATCAGGACGAGGTCAACGTCGGTGTCGGTGACGAACCGGGTGAGCATCTGCGCCTGGTTCATGCCGACGCCGATCGCGCGCACGCATCCCTCTGCGCGCAGTTGCTCTAGCGCCGGGTACGCCTCGCGCAGTGCCTGCTCGCCATGCTGGTCAGGATCGTGAATGAGGGCGATGTCGACCTCGTCTAGGCCGAGCCGGCCAAGGCTGTCTGCCAGGCTCCGGCGGACGCCATCGGCGCTGAAGTCAAATTCTCGCCTCGCCGCAGCCGGCACAGCGAAGCCCTCAGGGTCGCGCCCGAAGGGCGCGGCAGCGGGCCTCAGCAGCCGGCCGACCTTGGTCGATATCACGTACTCGTGGCGCGGCCGGTCGCGAAGCGCCTCGCCGAGGCGCCGCTCGGAGAGGCCCAGGCCATAATGTGGCGCGGTATCAAAAGTCCTGATGCCGCCAGCCCACGCCGCGTCAACCGCGGCCCTGGCGTCCTGCTCTTGCACCTCGGTAAACAGGTTGCCGATAGCCGCCCCGCCGAACGACAACTCGGTCACGCGGACCCCCGAGCGGCCGAGCGGGCGCTCCTCGAGCGACCCTGCGATCATGACCGTGGTCGGAGACGGAGTCCGTCCATCCCGCCATCGATGGCCAGCGCCGTCCCGGTCACCGATGTCGCCGCCGGGCTGGCGAGGTAGGCGATGCCGGCGGCGACTTCGTCAGCGCTCACGAGTCGGCCCATCGGCTGGCGCGCCTCCAGAGCCGCACGTTCGGCGGCCGGGTCGTCCGCTTGCTCGAGCAATCGGCCGATCCACGGCGTGTCAGCCGTGCCAGGGTTGACGCAATTGACCCGGATGCCGTCGTGCACGTGGTCAGCGGCCATGGCCAGCGTCAGCGAGAGCACGGCGCCCTTAGTCGCGGAGTAAAGCGCACGCTCAGGCAGGCCGGCTGTAGCGACGATCGAGCAGGTGTTGACGATCGCGGCATGGGCCGACCTGCGAAGGTAGGGCAGCGCTGCCCTGGTCACGCGGACGATCCCGACGACATTGACATCGAAGACCTGATGCCATTGTTCGTCCGCGTTGTCAGCCACGGTCCCGATGGCACCGATACCCGCGTTGTTCACGAGGATGTCGATGCCGCCAAGCTGCGCGGCCGCGGTGGTGATCGCGAGCCGGACGGCCGCATCGTCGGTCACGTCAGCCCAAAGGGCCAGGAACTGCTCGCCCGGATTCACATCGAGCACGGCAACCCGCGCGCCCTGACTGTCAAGCAGCCTGGCGGTCGCCAGGCCTATTCCCGACCCGCCGCCCGTGACAACTGCCGCCAGCCCACTGAGCTCGCCCGTCATCGACCCCGCTCCCAAGTTCCCGTTGATCAGTTCGCATTTTCGATGTCTTACGCGCCCGCCACTTGCTGCCAGACGGAGCCGTGCGGGAACTCGTAATCACGCAGCGAGTCCGGCAAGAGGGCGGCCGAGAAGCCGGGCCTCCCTGGCGCGCGGTACCGGCCGCCGCTGACCTCGACCGGGTCAGCGAAGTGCTCGTGCAGGTGATCGACGTACTCCAGGACCCTGTCGGCGGTCGTAGCCGAGACCGACACGAAGTCAAACATCGCTAGATGCTGGACCATCTCGCATAGGCCGACGCCGCCCGCGTGCGGACAGACAGGAATCCCGTACTTGGCGGCCATCAGCAAGATCGCGACGTTCTCATTGACGCCAGCAACGCGGCAGGCGTCAATGTTAAGCACGTCCACCGCGCCCGCCTGGAGAAGCTGCTTGAAGATGACGCGGTTAGCCACGTGCTCACCGACGGCTACCTTGATCGGCGCGATCGCGGCGCGGATGGCGGCCAGGCCGAGAATCTCGTCCGGGCTGGTCGGTTCCTCGATCCAGTACGGATCCCACGGACCCAGCTCGGTGATGGCACTGATCGCCTGTGCCACCCCCCAGCGCTGGTTTGCGTCGACGGCTATCCGGATGTCAGGTCCGACCGCTTCTCTGGCCAGTGCAAGCCGCCGCGCATCAACGTCACCACCGGCGCCGACCTTGAGCTTGATCTGGGCGAACCCGTCAGCAACCGCCTGCCGGGAGAGTTGGACGAGCTTGGCGTCCGAATACCCGATCCAGCCCGGCGTCGTCGTGTACGCGGGGTAGCCGTCGCCTTCCAGCTCAGCGATGCGCTCGTCCCGGCCACGCTGAGCAGCGCGAAGTATCTCCAGCGCCTGTGCGGGAGTCAGCGCATCGTCGAGATAGCGGAAGTCGACCACGCTGACGATCTGCTCGGGGGTCATATCAGCCAGCAGCCGCCAGAGCGGTTTGCCCGCCATCTTGGCAGCTAGATCCCAGGCAGCGTTGACGACAGCGCCGATCGCCATGTGCATGACGCCCTTTTCCGGGCCCAGCCAGCGCAATTGGCTGTCATTGATCAGGCCGGCGCTGAAGCCACCGAGATCGTCAGCGATATCGGTGGCGTAGCGGCCGACCACGTGGGGCCGCAGCGCTCCGATCGCCGCGACGACAACGTCGTTACCACGCCCGATGGTGAAGCACAGAGCGTGGCCGGCCAGGCCGTCGTCATCGGTGCGCAGGATGGCGTACGCGGCCGAGTAGTCGGGGTCGGGATTCATGGCATCCGACCCGTCGTGCTCGAGCGACGTGGGAAAGCGCACGTCGAAGCAGTCGAGTGCGACGATCCGCGGCCCGGCGTCGGCGGACCCGCCGCCGGGGGCGGCCCGCGCCGCTGCCCCACTGGTCGCGGAGTCCGCGGGCTGAACATCGGCCACGAGTGCTCCCTCAGGGTAAAAATCCGACGTGTTGATCGGGTCTAACACCTGCCTGGGAAGGGCGCAACACGGGGCGCACCCAGCGCGGACTTGACGCAACCGATTGGTTGCAATAATGTGGCAACCGTTCAGTTGCTACATGGCTCGGTAGCCACCCGGCTCGCTAGCCACACAGCCCAGTAACCACTCAGCTCGGTAGGTACATAGCGGAGGCAGTAATGGCATTCCCCGATCGCATCGAGCGTGTCGTCGACATCGCCCACCCGCCCGCCAAGGTGTGGGCTGCGCTCACCACGGCCGATGGCCTGAGCAGCTGGTTCGGCAACGAAGCGGCCATCGACTTGCGGCCCGGCGGATCGGCCCGGATGACGTTTACCAGCGGTCACCGGGCGGACATGCGGGTGGAGCGCGTGGAAGAGCCGACGGTGTTCGGCTTCACCTGGCACATCTTTGGCCTGCCCGATGACGACCCGCGTCGCACGTATGTCGAGTTCACGCTCGAGCCGACCAGCGCAGGCACGCGGCTGACCATGGTCGAGAGCGGCTTCGCGCAGCTACCCGAAGACACCTACCGCCAGGCCTACGACGGCAACGCCAACGGCTGGGTGAGCGAGCTCGGCGAGCTGGTCGACTACCTCGATGCCGCCTGACATCGAGGCGATCGCCGAGCAAGTCTTCGTCGCACTCGCCGACCCGTCCCGGCGCGCCATCCTCGCCGCCCTGGCGTCGGATGGTCCAGGCACGGCCACTGATCTGGCCGGGCGCCTGCCCATCACGCGACAGGCCATTGCCAAACACCTGGCCCTGCTCACCGAGGCCGGGCTGGTGACGGCCGAACCGGGTGAGCGGCGCCGCGTGCGATACCGGCTCCGCTCGGCCCCGATGCAAGTGGCACAGCAGTTCCTGGCCGCCTTGGCCCGCGACTGGGACAGCCGGCTCGACGCGCTGCGGGACCACCTGGCCCAGTGAGCCGACCGGTCAGCTTAACCCGCTGGCCCGCCGGCCTGAACGGAGGACACAAACATGAACGTCAGCCAAGACGCGCAGCCTCGCCGCGCGCGCGGAGCTACGGCTGCCACGCTGACGACGACACTCGCACTCGGCGCCGCGTGCTGGATTATTTCGATCCGGCAGATGACGGGCATGGACATGGGCACGGCGACCCAACTCGGCTCATTCGCGTTTTTCATCGCGCTGTGGGTGCCGATGATGGCCGCGATGATGCTGCCCGGAGCAGCGCCAGCCATTCTCAGACGCGCCCGCGCCACCGGTCGGGTACGCGCGGTGCTCGTGTTCGTCGGCTCGTACCTGGCCATCTGGGCGGTCGTCGGCGTCGTGGTGTATGCGGTCTACCAGCCGCACGGATACGTCGCAGCAGGCGTGCTCGTTATCGCGGCTGGTGTCTACGAGCTCACGCCAGTCAAGCGGCACTTCCGCCGCCAGTGCTGGGATAGCTCCGGCTCCGGCCTCGGGTTCGGACTGTCCTGTGTCGGCTCCAGCGTCAACCTCATGGTCATGCTGGTGGCGCTGGGAATCATGAGCGTCACCTGGATGTCGGTCATCGCTGCGCTCGCGATCTACCAGAAACTCCGGCCGGCTCAAGCCGTCATCGATCTGCTGCTGGCGCTCGCAATCGTCGGCCTCGGAATCTTCATCCTCATCTCCGCACCAACGCTCTAGCAGGACAGGAGAAAGACAATGACCGATCACGACACCGGAACGCGCGAGGAATGGCTGGCGGCCCGACTCGACCTGCTCGCAGCCGAGAAGGAGCTGACGCGGCAGAGCGACGAGGTGGCCCGGCGGCGACAGCAGCTGCCCTGGGTCCGGGTCGACAAGGAGTACCGGTTCGATACCGACGAGGGCGCAGCTTCGCTCAGCGATCTCTTCCAGGGGCGCTCTCAGCTGCTCATCTACCACTTCATGTTCGGGCCCGACTACACCGCCGGCTGTCCGTCCTGCTCGGCGATCGCTGATGGCTTCAACGGCTCCGCGGTCCACCTCGCCAACCACGACGTCATGCTGAGTGCGGTATCGCGGGCACCGCTGGCGAAGATCCAGGCATACAAGCGGAGGATGGGCTGGGGCTTCCCGTTCGCGTCGTCGTACGGCAGCGACTTCAACCTCGACTTCGGGGTGGCGCACACCAAGGAGGAATGGGAGGCCGGAGCTATCGCGTACAACTTCGGCACGCAGGACCTGCGGCCGCCGACTGCCGAGAAGAGTTCCATGGACGCCTTCAGCCAGTCGATCGTCGGCACGGACTGGGAGACCTACCGGCGTGAGGGACCCGGCATGAGCGCGTTCGTGCTCGAGGATGGCGTCGTCTACCACACCTACTCGGCGTACTCGCGGGGCCTGGACGGCCTGTGGGGCATGTATCAGTGGCTTGACCGCGCGCCGCGCGGTCGAAACGAGACCGGAATGTGGTGGCGCCGCCACGACGAGTACGACCGCGGGTGACGCCACCACAATCGGAGTTTCAGTCTCGCCGTGCGGCCCGGTTGCCCGTGCGGTCCGGATGTCTGGACCGCACGGGCACGGCTATGCGGGGTCGATATCTCGGCTCACGATCCACGCGTGCTTGCCCACCTGCCGTCCCCGCGCGAACCCGTACTGCTCGAACAGCTCGACCGTAGCGCTGAACAGGAAGCGGCTCTGGGCCTCGCGGCCGATGGTCGTCTCCGAGATCGCCTCGACCAGGCCGCCGCCAGCCGCGGCGATCTGCGCAAGCGTGCCCTCTAGCCCGGCGCGTGCGATCCCCTGACCGCGATGCCGCCTGTCGACAAACATGCAGGTGATCCGCCAGCGCGCAGGAGGTGGCGGGTCCTTGCGGTACTCAAGGCGGTGCCTGAGGCTAAGTTCGTCCGGGCTGCCGTACTGGCACCAGCCCTGCGCGAGCCCCTGCTCGTCGAAAACCAGCGCTGCATGCGCGTCGGCCGCCCGCACGAGTCGCTCCTTGAGTGCGCGGTTGTCGGTGACCTCGCGGTGGTAGGCCGTGTGAAACGCGACGCACCAGCAGCCGCCGTAGACCCCGTTGTTCCGCTCGACCAGCTCCGCAAATGCCTCCCAGGTGGAGGTGTCCAGCGGACGCGTGGTGTAGCGCGCGCCCTCGATTGAGCTCGCTGATTCCGCTGCCCGTGATAGGCGGCGATCAGGCATCGGCGGCCTCGGAGAGCAGGCGGGCAAGCTCGGCCGGACGGGTGAACATCGGCCAGTGGCCCGAGGAGATGTCGACGTAGTCGATGTGCCGGGCCTTGGAGAGCTCTGGCACCTCGCCCCCGTCGATCCACTCCTGCGCCTGAGCCGGAGAGAACTCGGGGCAGATCAGCGTGACAGGTACCTCGAACCGCCGCCAGTCTCGCAACTGCACGACTCCCTTCGTCACAGCTTCGGGAACCGGGATTGCGGCAGCCGCGATACTGCGACGCTGGTGCTCGTCAAGGTCAGCGGAGTCGGGGCCATCGAACGGCCCCCACCCGGGGAACGGCATGACACCGTCTGTCGCCTCGAAGAAGTCGGCATACGCCTCGCCGTCGCCGTACGGGAAGCCCCCGATCATCTCAACTCGCGCCACCTTGTCCGGCCGGGCGTCGGCAGCCATCCAGGCGAGGGTGCAGGCAGCCGAATGCCCGACAACGACGACGCTGCCCGCTACGGCATCGACTGCCGCCAGCACTGCGGCATGCTGGTCGGCAAGCGTCGCCGTGGTCGGCGGGGCTCCCTGGCCAGGCAGCCAGAGGGGCACCCCATTGTGGCCAAGCGCGCCCAACTGCGGAACAACCGCATCCCATGCGGACCCGTCGAGCCACAGACCGGCGATGAGGAGGAAATCCATGGTGCTAGCTGCTCCTTCCAGGGCGTGCACACTGCGATCCGACTCTGACCATAGAGCTATTACCGGACGATCAGCGTCCGGTAAGTCTGCGCTTTCATGGGCGCCGCCGGTAGCTTGCCGGTATGGACGCAAGACAGGTGCGGGAATTGGCGCTCAGCCTGCCGGGCGCAGAAGAGTACGACCATGGCGGCCGCCCGTCGTTCCGTGTCCGGGGCCGACCGCGGTTCGCTGCCGGCCTTGACCAGGACGGGATCAATGTGATGCCGAGCGAAGTGGCAATCCGCGAGGCAGTCGCCGAATGGCCGGATGCCTGCGCGGAGGACTACCACGGCCGCCGGCTGATCTCCGTGCGGGTCGCCTACCCTGCGTTGCCAGATGCGGTAGTAAAAGAGCTGATCACCGACGCCTGGGCATACCGCGCACCAGCACGGCTGGTGAAGGCATTCCGAGCCGAGCCGTCTTAAGGCGATTGTCAGACGTTGAAGCCGAGCGCGCGCAACTGCTCCCGGCCGTCCTCAGTGATCTTCTCCGGGCCCCACGGCGGCAGCCACACCCAGTTGATGCGGAAGTCTTGCACGAGGCCGTCAAGTGCCACCCGAGTCTGGTCCTCGATCATGTCGGTCAGCGGGCAGGCTGCGCTGGTCAGCGTCATGTCGATAGTCGCAGTGCGGTCGCTTTCCACCGTGACGCCGTAGACCAGGCCCAGGTCGACCACGTTCACCCCGAGCTCGGGGTCGACAACATCCCGCAGCGCCTCGAGCAGGTCCTCAGTGTCGGGGTCGGTCGCCTGGCTCGCGGTCTCCGGCTCGGTTACCAGATCCGCGCTGTTCTCCGTCATAGCTTCTCCCCATCTGGGTCCGTTACTGCCGGCTCAGCCCGTTCGCTCAGCGCCCGCGCGGTCGCGTCTTTCCAGGCCATCCAGCCGAGCAGCGCGCATTTGATCCTGGCCGGGTACTTCGCGACGCCCTCGAACGCGACCGCGTCGCCCAGCATGTCCTCGTCTGGCTCCGCCTCGCCCCGCGACTGCATGAGCTTCAGGAACGCCTCGCTGACATCCATCGCCTCGCCGACGGTCTTGCCGATGATCATGTCGGCCATGACCGAGGCACTCGCCTGGCTGATCGAGCAGCCGAGCGCGTCGTAAGACACGTCCGCGAGGACGGGCTCGCCGCCCGCGTCCTTCAGCGTTACCCGCAACGTCACCTCGTCGCCGCAGGTCGGGTTGATGTGCTGCACCTGGGCGTCAAACGGCTCCCGCAGGCCAGCGTGCAGCGGCCTGCGGTAGTGCTCCAGGATGATCTCCTGGTACATCGACTCGAGCTCCATAACGCCACCTTTAACAGCGATGACCTGGTCGGCTGTTCCGGTCCGGAGTCATGCGGTCCCGAAGAACTTCTGCGCCTGCCTGACGCCCTCCGCCAGCGCTTCTACCTCGTCATGGGTGTTGTAGACGTAGAACGTCGCCCTGGTGCTGGACTGGGCACCGAGGGCCCGGTGCAGCGGCCAGGCGCAGTGATGACCAGTGCGCACCGCTACGCCCAGTTCGTCAAGGACCTGCCCAACATCATGCGGGTGGATGCCATCGACCACGAACGACACCGCGCCGCCGCGGTGGTCAGTGTCAAGCGGCCCGAGTATGCGCAGGCCCGCGATGCCGGACAGCGCCTCCAGCGCGTGCGCAGTCAGCGCCTCCTCATGCGCGGCCACGTTCTGCATGCCGAGTGCGTCCAGGTAACTGCAGGCAGCGGCCAGCCCAACGGCCTGCGCGGCGGCAGGCACGCCAGCCTCAAACCGATCCGGCGGCGGCAGGAAAGTCGAGCCTTCCATCCGCACTACCTCGATCATCGACCCGCCCGTGATGAACGGCGGCATGCTCTCAAGCAGCTCCCGACGGCCCCACAGGACCCCGATCCCGGACGGCCCGAGCATCTTGTGCCCTGAGAACACCAGGAAGTCCGCGCCGAGCGCAGCCACCTCGACCGGCTTGTGAGGTACCGACTGCGCGCCGTCGGCCAGCACGAGCGCGCCGCGGGAGTGCGCGGCGGCTGCGATCTGCGCGACCGGCGGGACTACGCCGGTAACGTTCGACTGGTGCGTGACCGCGACCACTCTGGTCCGGTGGTTGATCAGCTCATCCATGTCGGCCAGATCCAGCCGCCCGTCCGGCGTCACTCCGAACCAGCGCAGCGTGGCGCCGGTGCGCTGGCACAACTGCTGCCATGGCACTAGGTTCGCGTGGTGCTCGGCCTCGGTGACCAGCACTTCATCGCCAGGGCCGACCGCGAACCGGCCGGCCTGCGCTCCGGAAGTCGCCGCGTTACTCATCGCGTACGCGACGAGGTTGACGGCCTCCGTCGTACTCTTGGTGAAGACGATCTCGCCGGGATCTGCGGAAAGGAACGAGGCGATCCGTGCCCGTGCACTTTCGTAGGCGTCGGTCGCCTCCTCACCGAGCAGATGCGCGCCCCGGTGCGCGGCCGCATTGTGGGTGGTGTAGAAGTCGCGTTCGGCGTCCAGGACCTGGCGCGGCTTGTGCGACGTGGCGCCGGAGTCCAGGTAGATCAGGTGGTTTCCGCCGCGAACGGCGCGACCGAGAATGGGAAAGTCGGCCCGGATCGCCTCGATGTCCAGCACTGCGTCGGTGGTCAAGGCCGGCCGCCCGCGGGCGATGCCGTCAGCGGTCGCGGTGGTTACTTCCTGTGCGGATGTCACGCTGCAGCGCCCGGATTCACGAATCGCTCGTAGCCGCTGGTCTCCAGTTCCTCAGCCAGCTCCGAGCCGCCTTCCTCGACGATCCGCCCGCCCACGAAGACATGCACGAAGTCCGGCTGCACGTAGCGCAGGATCCGCGTGTAGTGCGTGATCAGCAGCATGCCGTGCGAGGGATCCTCGCGGAACCTGTTCACGCCTGCCGAAACCACCCGGAGCGCATCGATGTCGAGCCCGGAGTCGGTCTCGTCGAGGATCGCGAACTTCGGGTTGAGCATCTCGAGCTGCAGGATCTCGTGCCGCTTCTTCTCGCCGCCTGAGAAGCCCTCGTTCAGGTTCCGCTGCGCGAACTCCGGGTCCATCTGGAGCTGCTCCATCGCCTCGCGGAGCTCCTTGCCGAACGTACGGATCTTCGGCGCCTCGCCGCGAACGGCGGTAATCGCCGTCCGCAGGAAATTGGACACCGAGACGCCGGGCACCTCGACCGGGTACTGCATGGCCAGGAACAGGCCCGCCCGTGCCCTGGCATCGACGGTCATCGACAGCACGTCCTGGCCATCGAGCGTGATCGAGCCCTGAGTGACCGTGTACTTCGGATGCCCTGCGATCGCGTAGGCGAGCGTCGTCTTGCCCGATCCGTTCGGCCCCATGATCGCGTGCGTCTGACCCGACGAGATGGTCAGGTCGACGCCGCGCAGCACCTCGCGGCTCTCCCCCGCAGCGTCCGTCACGCTGACGTGCAGGTCACGGATCTCTAGGGTGGACATGTAATTTCTCCTGATCTGTGGTCAGTGATGTGTGTGGTCCATCGGCGTGGGTCCTAGTCGGGTAGTGCGACGAGGACGTCCTCTCCGTCGACCTTGACTTGGTAGGTGGGCACCGGCTTGGTGGCCGGCGGGCCGGTGGGCTTGCCGCTGCGCAAGTCGAAGCAGGAACCGTGCAGCCAGCACTCAACCGTGTGGTCGTATACCTCGCCCTCCGACAGCGGGACCTCCTCATGCGAGCAGACGTCCCGCAGCGCGAATACCTCGCCCTCGGCGCGGATAATCGCAACCGGAACGCCCGCAACCTCTACTCCGATCGCGCCCTCCTCGGGCACCTCGGACAACGCGCAGGCGCGGTAGTAGTCGCTCATGCCAGCTCCGCCTCGACTGCCGCAGTGATCCGGTCGCGTAGCTCGGGCACCTCGATGCGGCCGATCAGCTCGCCGAAGAAGCCCCGGATCACCAGCCTCCTGGCGTCCTCGAACGGGATGCCGCGGGCCATCAGGTAGAACAGGTGAATATCCTCAAGGCGGCCGCTCGCGCTGGCATGTCCGGCGCCCGCCACTTCGCCGGTCAGGATCTCCAGGTTCGGCACCGAGTCAACTCTCGTGCCGTCGGTCAGCACGAGATTCCGGTTGTACTCGTAGGTATCGGTCCCGGTCGCCTCGGGCCGGATGATCACGTCGCCGATCCAGACCGCGTGCGCGTCCTCGCCCTGCAGGGCGCCCTTGTAACTCACCCGGCTACGGCAGTTCCGCTCCGCATGATCGACGAACAGCCGGTGCTCCAGATGCTGGCCTGCGTCGGCAAAGTACAGTCCGCGCAGCTCAGCGTCGCCACCGGGGCCCGTGTACCGCACCGACGGCGCCAGCCGGACGACGCTACCGCCGAGCGTCACCGCGGTGTGCGTGAGCTTCGCGTCGCGCCCGAGCTGCGCATGATGATGCGATAGGTGTACCGCGTCATCCGCCCACTCCTGCAGCGACACCACCGTCAGCGAAGCCCCGTCCCCGACAACGAGCTCGACGTTATCCGCGTACGTCGCGCTGCCCGAGTGATCGAGAACCACAACCGCGCGCGCGTTGGCGCCGACATCGATGAGCGTGTGCCCGAATGCGGCACCGTCCGCACTTTCGCCGCGCACCGAGATCAACGTCGGCTGAGTGCTCTCGGTACCCGCTGGAACGGAGATCACCGTCGCTTCACGGAATGACGCAAAGGCCCTGGCACTGACGCGATCGGCCGGGACGTAGGCGACGCCGAGCCCGGGGTCACCATGTTCCAGGTTTCCAATGGTGACCCCAGGGTCGGCGTCGGCTACGACAACCGAGACCTTCCCGTCACCGGGCCCCAGATCCGAGTGCAGCGAACGGAGCCGGCGCAACGGAGTGAACCTCCACTCCTCCTCACGACCGGTGGGCACGGGGAAGTCGGCAGGGTCATACGACTGCTTCTCGTGCAGCCTGGAGACGGGAGCCGTTTCCACGGCCCCCTGCAGGCCAGACATCAGCCGACCGCCCCTTCCATCTGCAGCTCGATCAGCCGGTTCAGCTCGAGCGCATACTCCATCGGCAGCTCGCGCGCGATCGGCTCGACGAAGCCGCGCACGATCGTCGCCATCGCCTCGTCCTCGGTCATGCCGCGGCTCATCAGATAGAACAGCTGGTCCTCAGAGACCTTGGAGACCGTCGCCTCGTGACCCATCTCCACGTCGTCCTCGCGGACATCCACGTACGGGTAGGTGTCGGACCGGCTCATCGTGTCGATCAGCAGCGCGTCGCACTTGACCGTGGACTTGGAGTGCTCGGCCCCTTCCTGCACCTGGACCAGGCCGCGGTAGGACGTCCGGCCACCGCCCCTGGCCACCGACTTGGACACGATGGACGACGATGTGTTCGGCGCGCAGTGCACCATCTTCGCGCCCGCATCCTGGTGCTGGCCCTCGCCGGCGAAGGCGACCGACAGCGTCTCCCCCTTGGCGTGCTCGCCCATCAGGTAGACGGCCGGGTACTTCATCGTGACCTTGGAGCCGATGTTGCCGTCGACCCACTCCATGGTCGCGCCCTCGTGCGCGACGGCACGCTTGGTGACCAGGTTGTAGACGTTGGCCGACCAGTTCTGGATCGTGGTGTAGCGGCAGCGGGCGCCCTTCTTGACGATGATCTCCACCACGGCCGAGTGCAGCGAGTCCGACGAGTAGATCGGCGCGGTGCAGCCCTCGACGTAGTGCACGTAGGCGTCCTCGTCGACGATGATCAGGGTCCGCTCGAACTGGCCCATGTTCTCGGTGTTAATCCGGAAATAGGCCTGCAGCGGGATCTCGACGTGCACGCCCTTGGGCACGTAGATGAAGCTGCCGCCGGACCAGACCGCCGTGTTCAGCGCGGCGAACTTGTTGTCGCCGACCGGGATCACCGTTGCGAAGTACTCCTGGAACAGCTCAGGGTGCTCCCGAAGCGCGGTGTCGGTGTCCTTGAAGATGACGCCCTTCTCCTCAAGGTCCTCGCGGATCTTGTGGTAGACGACCTCCGACTCGTACTGGGCAGCCACGCCAGCGATCAGGCGCTGCTTCTCCGCCTCCGGGATGCCGAGCTTGTCGTAAGTGCTCTTGATGTCCGCCGGGAGCTCGTCCCAGCTGGCCGCCTGCTTCTCGGTGGAGCGGACGAAGTACTTGATGTTCTCGAAGTCGATGCCGGACAGGTCGGAGCCCCAGGTGGGCAGCGGCTTGCGGTCGAAGAGCTTCAGGCCCTTCAGCCGCAGGTCCAGCATCCAGTCTGGTTCGTTCTTCTTCGCCGAGATGTCCCGGACGACATCCTCGTTCAGGCCTCGGCGCGCTGATGCGCCGGCCACGTCCGAGTCGGCCCAACCGAACTTATAGCGGTCCAGGCCCTCAAGCTCCGGGCGGGCGATAGTGGTCATGCGGAGATTCCTCCGGCCTCGTTGGTTGTGCGGTTATGCACCAGTGAAGGTGCCGTGATGTGAGTGGTGCAGATGCCATCGCCATGGGCGATCGTCGCGAGGCGCTGCACGGGAGTCCCGAGCAAGCGGCCGAATGCCTCGGTCTCCGCCTCGCACAGCTGGGGATACTTGGCCGCAACGTGCGCGACCGGACAGTGGTGCTGACACAACTGCTCACCGCCGACGCCTGCGGGCGAGCCGGACGCTGACGCCGCGTAACCGTCGGCCGACAGCGCCTCAGCCAGGATACGTACCCGTTCCGAGAGCGGTGCCGACTCGAGCGTCTGCTGGTACCGCCGCTCCAGTTCGGCGATCTGCCGCCGGGCGAACTCTGCCACCGCGTCGGGGCCTGCCCGCTCGGCCAGGAACCTGAGCGCACTGGTGGCCAGGTCGTCATAGGCGTGCTCGAAGGCACTGCGGCCCGCGTCAGTGATCGCGAACAGCCGGGCTGGGCGGCCGCGACCCCGGCTGCCGTAGGTCCGCGCGCTCCTGGCCTCGATCAGGCCGTCAGCCAGCAGATTGTCCAGGTGCCGCCGAACCGCCGCCGGTGTCAGGCCTAGCCGGGTAGACAGGCTGGAGGCAGTCACCGGGCCATTCTCTAGAATGAGACGGGCAATCCGGCCGCGCGTGCCTGGCTCGGAGCCGAGGGCGCCGGTGGGCGGCTGCGAACCCGTGGTGGCCGCTCCACCGAGAACGTCACGGGCCGGGGCAGCACTCAGCACGGCACCGCTCAGGGCGCCTGGCGCTGTGTCTGCTCGTCCCATGTTTTTCACAACATCATTGTGCCGTAATTAGTTCCGAGCCTGCAATCGGGTCCCGGCATGTCCTCCGTCACACGACGTTTCATGCAAGCGGCGACCGCAAACCGGCACAAGTCGGACGCTGAATGGCTGCGGTTGCATGAAACGTCCTTCCACGGATGCGTGGCCGCACACGGCCTGGTCGATTTGTCCGGAAGCTGCGATGATGGGCCTATGACCGACGCTGCCACTGCCAGGCGCATGTGGACTTTGTTCGAGCCGGTGCACACGATCAGCTATTTCGCACCACCAGCGAAGAGCGCGTTTGAGCAGGCCGGCCTCCGCGGATTCTGGCGGGGCTACTTCGCCGGACGAGCGGCCCCGATCGGCCAGGTCGGCCCGGCACCGGTCATTGCCGCATTCTTCTCCTTTGCTCCCAGAATGGTGGAAAGGGCGCTGCCAGCCGTCTGGGAGCGAATTACCCCGGCCGAGGCGCTGACAGTGCGAGAGGCGGGCGCAGTCGCGGCACTTCGCGACCTCCTCGGCCTGAGAGACATTGACCCGGTGTCAGGCCCGGTCGTGGCGGCGGCCGACCGGCTGACCGCGGTGGCTGAACACGTTGACGGCGCTGGGCGCACACTCGGCGCCTCGAACGCGGCCCTGCCGGTGCCCGCCGAGCCGCTCGCCCGGCTGTGGCGCGCCGCAACCGTGCTGCGCGAGCATCGCGGCGACGGCCACATCGCGGCGCTCGTGGCGGCGGACATAGACGCGCCTGAGGCACTCGTCCTAAGGGCTGGCGCCCACCTATCGGCCGCCCGCAGGAACGCGAGTGACCAAGGGAACGCCAGCGTCGGCAGCACGGGTCTGTCAGCCAGCACAGAGCGCGCACAGATGCAGTCCGCCCGTGGCTGGACCGACGATGAGTGGGATGCGGCAGCCACCAGGCTGGTCGGACGCGGTCTGCTCCAGCTGGACGGCGCTGCCACTGAGGGCGGGGCTCAGCTACACCGAAGCATCGAGGCGGCGACCGACCAGGCAGCAGCGCGCCCCTGGGCACGCCTGGATGCCGGCGAGGTTGACGAGCTCGCCGACCTGCTGCTGGCGATCGCCACCGCATGCGCGGTCGTGCTGCCGTTCCCGAATCCGGTAGGAGTACCGGCCCCAGTCCCGCCCGCCTAGCCAGGATCGAACCCGAGAAGACACCGGAGCGGTGAAATGAGCACGATCGAGCGTCCGGCCCTTGCTGACCTGGGCAATCCGGCCGTTCTGCCCGACCCCTATCCGGTGCTCGCGGGCCTGCGTTCCGCCTCGCCGTTCGCAGAGTTCGACGGCGCTTTCGTGGTTGTTGGCCGACATGCCGACTGCTCGGCAGTGCTGCGTGATCCGAGGGCCAGTAGCCAGCGGGACAAGTCCCTGATAGCGCGGCACGGCCCGAGGCGCAGACGCGAGCGGCCTTCCTTCCTCTCGCTCGACCCGCCTGATCACACCAGGCTGCGGCGGCTGGTGTCCAAGGCATTCACCGCGCGGACTATCGCGCGGCTTGAGCCGCGTATCAGGGCCGTCACCGGGGAACTGCTGGGAGCAGCCACGGCGGCCGGGCAGCTTGAGGTCGTCAGCCAGCTCGCCTACCCGCTGCCGGTGCGGATCATCTCTGAGATGCTTGGCGTCCCGGTCGAGGACCACCCGCGATTCGCTGGCTGGTCAGCGAGGCTGGCCCATTCGCTGCAGCCCGGCTTCGGCATCGACGGGGCGGAAGCGCAAGCCAGGGCCGCGGCCGCAGAGGTCGCCAGCGACGAGTTCGCCGACTACTTCCGCGAGCTGATCGCGCTGCGGCGAGCGCATCCCACCGAAGACCTGCTGTCGGAGATGATCAGCGCCGAGGACGCTGGCCAGAAGCTGACTGAGGACGAGCTGATCGCCACCTGCATCCTGCTGCTGGTCGCGGGCCACGAGACCACCGTCGGCCTGATCTCCAACGCGATCCTGGCGCTGCTGCGACACCCCAGCCAGCTAGCCCTGCTGCAGGACGATCCGTCCCTGGCGGCCGGGGCGGTGGAAGAGGCACTGCGCTACGACGCGCCCGTCCAGATGACCGCCCGGGTCGCCCGCGACGGCATGCAGATCGGAAATCTGGCCGTCAGGGACGGCGCGCTGATACTGATGCTGCTCGCCGCGACCGGCCGGGACCCGGATGTCTTCGCCGACCCGGACACGTTCGATATCCGCCGCGGCGCCGCCAACCACCTGGCGTTCGCAGCCGGGCCGCATTTCTGCCTGGGGGCACCGCTGGCCAGGCTAGAGGCGGCCATTGCGCTGCAGGAGTTCGCTGTCAGGCTGGCCGCGCCCCAACTCGATGAAGACGCACTGCGGTACAAGCCGAACCTCAACCTGCGCGGCCCCGACCAGCTTGTCGTGCAGTTCGCTGGCGTCGGCTCCCGCTGACGCCCGCCAAGCCAGTCAGCCGAG
>Ga0335075_10000955_pt1 | contig 48706 bp, 44 predicted proteins | sample Lox_Sample_24_FD_206723 | JGI IMG/M metagenome (GOLD analysis project Ga0335075, IMG submission 206723) | Soil microbial communities from Loxahatchee National Wildlife Refuge, Florida, United States - Lox_Sample_2.4 | ecosystem: Environmental > Terrestrial > Soil > Wetlands | place: USA... | reverse complement strand
AGCGGTGCTGCAGGATGTTCAGCAGCCGCTTGCGGCCGATGCCGCAGAAGCCGTGGCCGCCCGAGGTCTGCACCGTGCCGCGATAATGGACGGCGATATCGTCCCAATAGGCGAAGTTGTTGCGGATGGTCTCGGCGCTGACCGGGTCGTTCGCGGCGAGATTGGTGAGGGTCTCGTCGGACAGCACCACGCCCCAGCCGAACGTGTCGTCCGGCTTGTTGCGCTCATAAACGGTGATGTCGTGCGAAGCGTCGCGCAGCTTCAGGCTGATCGCGAAATAGAGGCCGGCGGGACCGCCGCCGAGAACCGCAACTTTCATCGTGCGATCTCCTCTTGCTTCGCTCCGCTAACTATGCAGCGCCACTACCCATATTTCAAGCTTAAAGTTTCAGGATTAAAATAAAGCGATGACGAGGCCGGACGGGCGATTGACAGGGCGATGCGAGCGTGGTCGCTGACCGGACTCAGGACTTGGTCAAAGTATAGCAGGAGCGGCTTCCATGCTGCACGGTATTTCGGACTGGGACAACGCCTACGCTAACGGCGCCAATATTCCGCGCGGCGATGCCTGGCCTGATCTCTGGCTTGAACCGTCGAAAAGCTATCGCGACCGGCTCGGCGCGGAAGGACGCGCGAAGCTCGACTTGCCTTACGGGGACGGGGAGCGGCACCGCTTCGACGTGTTTATGCCGAAGGGCAGTCCGAAAGGTCTCGTCGTCTTCATTCATGGCGGCTACTGGATGCGCTTCGACAAGAGCGTTTGGTCGCATTTGGCCAACGGCTCGGTCGAGTCCGGTTATGCCGTCGCGATGCCGAGCTATACGCTTTGCCCGGACATACGGCTCGGCGGTATCGTTGCGGAGATCGGCAAGGCGGTCACGGCGATCGCCGGACAGTTCAGCGGGCCGATCCATCTGACCGGCCATTCGGCGGGCGGGCATCTTGCCGCGTGCATGATCACGGCGAACTCGCCGCTACCCGCCGAAATCCGCAAGCGGATTGCTAATGTGGTCGCAATCTCCGGCCTTCACGATCTGCGCCCGCTGATGCGCACCGGCATGAACGCGACGCTCAGGCTCGATGAAGCGGAGGCGCTTGCCACAAGCCCGGCGCTATTGAGGCCGATGGAGAATGCCAGGATTACCTGCTGGGTCGGGGCGGGCGAGCGCGCCGAGTTCATTCGTCAGAACGAACTGCTCGCCAATATCTGGATTGGGCTTGGGGCGAAGACGGAGATCGTCGAGGAGCCCGACCGGCATCACTTCACGATCATTGACGGCCTGACCGATCCAAACCACGTGCTGACAAAGACGCTACTGTCTTCTTAAAGCGCGTCGTATCTTTCAGGCATCCCCTCCGGCCGCGAGTACGGCAAGTTGCGGACAATCGAGTTGGACAATGTGGCGCCCGCCCCGACGCCCTCGCGCCGGCCTCTGTCAGCATATGTCAGGAATGTTTTCCTGAGTTCGTCCACCCCTCTCGACCTCATCCATAATCTCCGCGATCAACACGGAGACGATCATGACCTGGAAGGCGGAGGACGACGGACAGACGCTGGCAAGCATCGCGCGGATGCTGGTCGCGCTCGCCGTTCTGGCCGAACGCGCTTGCGGCCGGTCTCTCCCAATCCGGTGTCTGATCCTCTGGATTCTGCGTCAGGCCGAGGCCGTCGCCCGCGACTTCGTCATCGGCGAAGCGCTGGCGGTGGGCGTCGCCGCCCCCCACCAGCCCGCCCCGATGCCCGGTGGCGACAGCGTTGCCGATCTTCTGCGCCTCGCCGTATGTTTTCGCGCGCTGGCGCTGGCGCTGCGAAAACTGCCGAGGCCGGCCCACCGCTTCAGACGCCGGTCGGCTCGACGCTACACCATGCTCCGGCAACTGGCGCTATTTGTCTTGGCTATGTCGGGCGCGCTGACCGTCGCGGCGCCCCGACCTTTCGACACATCCTGATCGCCGATGCTACGAAGCAGCGTCGTACCTTTTCGAAACTGCATACCCCGGTCGCCTTCGCGCGAGAGCCGGGGCGAGACTCGTTGCCTCGCCCGGCAGGCGCCCCGCGAAGCGAGGGTGAGGGCAATTGTGTGCGACCTGCTTTAAGCTGTCATGTTCAGCCAGTTCGGATCGACCTCCGGCAACGGGATCGCCGCAATCAGCTCGCGCGTATACTGCTCCTTCGGCGCGGCAAAGAGGGCGTCGGTCGGGCCGGATTCGACGATCATGCCGTTGCGCATGACGATGACCTGCTTGCACAGCCGCCGGACGACAGAGAGGTCGTGGCTGATGAAGGCCACCGTCAGCCCCATCTCGGCCGCCAGCTTTTCGAGCAGCGTCAGGATTTGCGCCTGTGTCGAGACGTCAAGACCCGACACGATCTCGTCGGCGACGACAAAGGCAGGGTTCAGTGCCAGTGCGCGCGCAATGCCGACGCGCTGGCGCTGCCCGCCGGAGAGTTCGTGGCGGAAGCGCGACGCAAAGCTCTGGGGCAAGCCGACGCGCGTCAGCGCCTCGGCGACGCGCTTCGCGAGATTGCCGGTGACGCCGTTGTGACGCAGCGGCGCGGCGATGATCGCGCCGATGGTGCGACGCGGATTGAGCGACGACATCGGGTCCTGGAAGATCATCTGCAGGTCTTTGCGCAGTGGCTTCAGCTCGGTTTCGCCGAAATGCGCGATGTCGCGGCCGTTGAAGCTCACCGTGCCCTCGGTCGGCTCGATCAAACGCACCAGCGTCCGGCCGAGAGTCGACTTGCCGGAACCGGATTCGCCGACAATGCCGGTCACGGAGTTGCGCGGCAGGTCGAGGTCGATGCCTTTCAGGATTTCAACCTTAGGCGCCGCGCCAAATAGCGGCTTGCGCGTCATGTCGGGCAGGGCGACTTTCAGCCCGCGAACCGAGAACAGCGCGTCAGCCATGCGCCCTCCAAGTGCCGTCCGCCTCGGCAATCTCTGCTGACAGGCCAGCGAGCACTGCCTCGTCCACAGGCTTCAGAGAGGCGAGGGGATCGGTGTATTTTGGCGTCGCCGCCATCAGCGCGCGCGTGTAGGCATGCTTTGGTGCGGCGAACAGCGCGTGCGTATCGGCTTCCTCGACGATCTTGCCGGCGTAGAGGACCGACACTTTCTGGCTGATCTTGGCGACAACGCCGAGATCGTGCGTGACGAACAGGATCGCGGTGCCGTGTTCGCGCTGCAGCGCCGCGATCAGCCTGAGAATCTGCTTCTGCACGGTGACGTCGAGCGCCGTGGTCGGCTCGTCGGCGACGATCAGGCGGGGCTCGGCGGCAAAGGCTGCGGCGATTAGTACGCGCTGCCGCATGCCGCCGGACAGTTCGTGCGGATAAGCGCGAATGACGCGCTCGGGCTCGCGGATCTGCACCTCGTCCAGCAGGTGACGGATGCGCGTGTCCGCACGCGCGGCGTCCCAGCCGAGGATTTTCACCAGCCGATCCGTCATCTGCGGTCCGATGCGGCGCGACGGGTTGAGCGCGGTCAGCGGGTCCTGCGGGATCAGCGCTGTCTTGGCGCCGATCTGTGCGCGCCGTTGCTTTGGCGGCATACCGGTCAGGTCCGCACCTTCAAGCGTGATGCGTCCTTCGACGATGTGCACAGACGGCGGCAGCACACCGAGCACGGCCTTGCCGATCATGCTTTTGCCCGCGCCGCTTTCACCGACCAGAGCGCGGACTTCGCCCGGCGCGACGGCAAGCGATACGGAGCGCAGTACGCGCGACCCGTTGGCGAGCGTGGCGCTGAGGTTGAAGATGTCGAGGCAGGGCGCGCCGGTCATCGCAGCACCGGATCGAAGCGCGCCTTCAAGCCTTCGCCGAACTGCGAAAAGGACAGCACGGTCAGGAAGAGCGCGATCAGCGGGAACACCAGCACCCACCACGCCTGGTGAATCGACAGCCGCCCCTCGGCGATGATGCCGCCCCAGGTCGGATCGTCGGTCGAGATCGAGAGGTTCACGAAGGAAAGGATCGCCTCGACAATGACCGCGATGCCCATCTCCAGCGAGAGCAGCGCGACGATCGACGGCAGCACGTTCGGCAGCACCTCGCGCAGCATGATGGCGAAACGACCGAACCCGGCGGTGCGCGCGTTCTCGACATAGTCCATGCGCGACTGGCTCATCGCCTCGGCGCGCACGACGCGGCAGAAGCGCGTCCAGTCGATCACCGCGATTGCGATGATGACGGAGGTCAGGCCGGTGCCGAGCACCGCGACCAGCAAGATGGCGAACAGAACCGGCGGGAACGCCATCCAGATATCGACGATGCGCGACACGATGCGGTCCGCCCAGCCGCCATAATAGCCCGCGATTAGCCCAAGCGCTGAGCCGACGAGACAGGCCGCCGTCGCGGCGATGAAGGCGACGACGAAGGCAACGCGCCCGCCATAGATCAGGCGCGACAGCAGATCACGGCCGAGGCTGTCGGTGCCGAGCCAATAACCGGGCTCCGCGCCTTGATGCCAGAACGGCGGCAGGCGTTCGAACATCAGGTCCTGCATCAGCGGGTCTTGCGGCGCGATCAGCGGCGCAAAAAGCGCCGCGAGCAGCGCCAGCAGCAGCCAGCCACCGGCCAGCCAGAGCCGCGCGTTCCATCCGGTGTGGGCGCGCAGGCGCGGCTCAGCCATGGCGCAGCCGCGGGTTGAGCAGCGCATACATCATGTCGACCGCCAGGTTGATCAGGACGAAGATGAGCGCGAACGAAAGCACGATGCCCTGGATCAACGGCAGGTCACGGTTGATCACCGCGTCGATCGCCATGTTCCCGAGCCCTTCGTAAGAAAACAGCCGCTCGACGATGACGGTGCCGCCAATCAGGAAGGTGAACTGCACGCCGACGAGCGTCAGCGTCGGTAAGGCGGCGTTCTTCAGCGCCTCACGCAGGATGACCTGCGTCTCGGAGAAACCTTTCACCCGCGCCAGCACGACGTAGTCGAGCGATAGCAACTCTTTCAGCGACTGTTTCAGCAGCGTCGCGATGATGGCCGCGAGCGGCAGCGCCAGCGCCATGGCGGGCATGAACATGTGGCTGATGAGATCGCGCGTCAGGTCGAAGCGCAGCCGGACGATGCTCTCAAACAGATAAAACTGCGTGACGAATGGCAGTTGCAGGCTGGGCGAGACACGCCCGGAAATCTCGAACACCGGCCAGAGCACGCCGAACAACAGGATCAGCACCAGACCCCAGAGGAAATCTGGGATCGACAGCGCCGCTCCATTGGCGACGTCGATGCCGGCTTCCACCGCCGTGCCGCGTTCGCGCGCGCCAAAGATCGCAAGCGTCCCGCCGATCAAGATCGCGATGATCAGCGCTACGATCGACAGCTCAAGCGTCGCGGGCAGGCGGCCGAGAACAAGTGATAGCACGTCCTGGCGCAACGAGATCGACGTGCCGAACTCGCCATGCATGACGCCCGACAGCCAGATGAAGAACTGCTCGACGATCGATTTGTCGAGCCCATAGAGCGCGCGCAGCCGGTCGATATCAGCCTGGGATGCGCCGGGCGGCAGCATCATCGCGATCGGGTCGCCGGGCGCGATGCGGATCACGACGAAAACGACGATCGCGACGCCGAACAGCGTCACGGCCATCGTCAACAGACGGATCAGGAATCTCTGCAGGATCAACAAGGCCCGCGAACCCCAAGCAAAACAAAGGCGCGCCGCTCGTCGCCGAACGGCGCGCCGATGAGGTTAGTCGAGCATCAGGCCGGCGTCATCAGGTGCGGCAACAGCGCGCCGGACTTATGCGGCACAACCTTGACGCCTTTCGCATGCACGATCGGCTGCGCGTATTGCAGCAGCGGCAGCACGTAGGCGTTGTCGGCGATCAGCTTGCTGACGGCTTTCCAGCCGGCGATGCGCTTGGCCTCGTCCGGTTCGCCCCAGAGCGGGTTGATCGCGTCGATGACGTCCTGGCTGTCCCAGACCGAGTGCGGGGAGGGGCCGTACATGGCGAAGCCGGTCGAGGTGGTCGGATCGCCAATCGAGTTGCCCCAGTTGTAGAACGCGGCCGGCGCGAGCTGGTCGGCGGCACGCAGCTCGTAATGCTTGGCGATCTCATAGACCTCGATGGTGGCTTCGATGCCGACCTTGCGCCACATGCCGACGATCGCCTGGATCATCTCGTAGTCTTTCGGCTTGAAGCCCTTTGTTGTCTGGATGGTGAACTTCACCGGGTTCTCCGGCGAGAAGCCGGAGGCCTTCAGCATCTCAATCGCCTTCTCCGGGTTGTACTCGACCTTGATCGACGGATCGAAGGCCTCGTATTCCGGCGTCTCCAGCGTGTCGAGCGGCAGGCCGTAGCCGCGCAGTAGGCGGTCGACCAGGAGCTTCTTGTCGACTGACATCACAGCCGCGTGACGGACGTTCGGGTCCTTCATCACGTCGATGTCGTTGAAGAAGATCATGCCGATGTCGGAGATGGTGTCGCAAGTGCCGGCCATGCCGTCCTTGGCGATAAGGCGGTCGTACTCCTCGTAGGGCACTTCCAGCGTGACCTGCGACGAGCCTGACTCGATCTCGGCGACGCGGCTTGCCGCGTCCGGCACGAACTTGATCGTGACGGCGTCGAAGGCCGGTTTGCCGCCCCAGTAGTTCGCATTGGCCTTGAGGCGAATGAACGCGTTGCGCTCGAACTTCTCGACCATGTACGGGCCGGTGCCGATCGGTGCGGCCTCGAAACCTTCGGCGCCGACCTTCTCGTAATAGGCCTTCGGCAGCACGTAGCCGGTGAGGAACGACATCCACTTGAAGTAGGTCGGATCGAACTGGACGACATCGCCGGTGATCTTGTTGCCGTCGGCCTTCAGATTGGTGACGTTCTTCCAGACGAACTGGATGGGGTTGCCGGTGGCTTCCTGGCCCGCGCGGGTCAGCGACCAGACAATGTCTTCCGCCGTGAAGGGAGAGCCATCATGCCAGGTGACGCCATCGCGCACCGTCATGTGAACGGTCTTCAGATCGTCGCTGAAACCCCACTCGGTGAGCAGGCCCTTGTCCAGCGACAGGTCAGGCTTCTGCAGGATGAACTGGTCGAACACCGACTGATAGATGCCCTGGATCGTCGGATTCACAGCAGATGGACCGGTGGTCGGGTCCCAGGCCGGCAGATTGACGTTGTACGCGATGGTGAGTTCGCCGGCCTGCGCCGAGGCAATCTTCGGCACGCCGAGCGCGGCCAGCCCAAGCGCCGAGGCGCTGTATCCCAGCAATTGACGTCTGTTCATTGTCATCGTCATTCCCCTGTTTTCGTTTCGTTATGGCGCCCGGCTCCCACCGGTCGCTCTATGCCCTCTGCTCATTGCGCGGGTTGCCGCGCTCACCTCCCGCCCAGTTTCTGGGCGAGGAGGAATCCCGATCCGGCACCCGTGCCGGCGCCCGGCCATGTCGCCGCGCCGACAAGGTGCAAATTCTTCAGTGGCGTGCTGCCATCTGCGTAACCGCGCGCTGGCCGGAAGAGAAAATTCTGCGTCAGATGATGGCTGCCGGACAACTGGTCGCCGCCGACGAGGTTCGGATTTTCGCGTTCGAGATCGGCCGGCGAGAACACAGCGCGGCCGAGGATTTTTCCACGCAGCCCCGGTGCGTAGCGCTCGATGATGTCAAGCGCGCGCTCGGCGTAACGCTCCTTGATGTCGTCCCACAGGCCGGGCGCGATTTCGCCCTTCGCGTCGCCGACAACGTTGTAGGGCAGCATGCGCACCTGCACCCAGAGCACATGCTTGCCGTCGGGTGCTCGCGATGGATCGATCGCGGTCGGCTGGCCAACGACGAGGATCGGCTCTGCCGGCAACAACCCCGCCGTCGCCTGCTGATACACCGCCGCCATTGCGTCCATCGACGGGCCAAGGTGCACATAGGCGAACTGCCGAAGCTCTTGCCCCGCGCTCCAGCCCGGCAGGTCGTCGAGCGCCAGGTGGATCATCATGGTGCCCGGCGCGTAGCGGAACGATTTCATCGCACCGTCGAAGCTCCCGTCGCCGGTGCCGCCGGGCAGGAGCGTCGCCATCGCCTTCGGTGCAATGCTCGCGATCACGGCCTTCGAGGCTGTGTGTGTTTCGCCCGAGGCCAGCCGGATGCCAGTGGCGTGCCCGCCGCTGGTGATGATTTCGGCGACATCGGAATTGGTCGCGACCACGCCGCCCGACGCCGTCACCATCTTTTCCAGTGCGCGGATCATCGTGTCCGCGCCGCCTTTGCCGATGACCATGCCAAAGCTCTGGTTGGCCATGGATTCAAGGTAGGGGAACACGGCGCCGCCCGCGATATCGGGCGCGAAGTCGAGATGCATGCCCCAGGCAGCCAGCGTCGCTTTCACGTGCGCGGACTCGAAATTTGCGTCGAGCCAGGCGCGCGGCGAGGAGAGCAGCATACGCGTCGTGTCGAGCGCACCCGCTGTCCCCTTCTTGCGCCAGAGGTTCCACGCTGTGCCGGTCAGCGAGCGCGCCGTCATCGGTGAGCCAAGCAGCCGAAAGAGATGTTCCGCTTCGCCCATGAAGCCGGGGACAAGCCGACGCCACGTGTCTGCGTCCCTGGCCGAGAACTGCGTCAGCCGCGCAGTCGTTTTCTCGATGTCGGTGCTGACGCCGAACCAGCGCCCGTCCGGAAACGCGCTGGCGAAACAATCCATCGCCGGTACGAAATCGAGACCGTGCGATTTCAATTCATTTGCATATTTCTTGTGAAAATCGGAGCCGGCGAAAAGGCTGAGGTTCATCGCCGCGAAATCGTGGCGGAAGCCGGGAAGCGTATATTCGTCGGTGCGAACCGCACCGCCGATCGTTGCATTGCGCTCGAAAACTGCTGTTTTCCAGCCCTTCTTTGCCAAATGCGCAGCACCTGCCAGACTGTTGTGGCCCGCCCCGACAAAGATGGCGTCGAATTCGCTCACGCCCCCAACCCAATTTCCTTTAGGCTTAAAGATAATTGCAGATGCATATGTTTTCGTCTAGTAGGTATAACAAAGGCCGATACGAGCCTGCAGCTATCCTAAGAGGGAACAGGGATCATGGACACGCAGAAACTTCTCGGCGACGTCGCCAGTCAGCTTCTTTCCGGCGGGATCAAGGTCGTCGACCTGACAGGGCCACTCGGTCCCGACACTCCACTGATCAAGCTGCCGCCGGAACTCGCCGTCGACACGCCGAAGGTCGAGATCCATACGATTTCCGCCTACGACAAGAATGGTCCATGGTGGGCGTGGAACTGGCTGAAGCTGGGTGAGCACTCGGGTACGCATTTCGATGCGCCGATCCACTGGATTTCGGGCAAGGACTACGCCGATGGCTCGACCGACACGCTGCCGGTGCAGAAGCTGGTTGGCCCGGTCAACGTTATCGACTGTTCGAAAGAAGCAGCGGCGGATCACGATTTTCTGCTGACCGTCGATCATATCAAGGCTTGGGAAGCTAAGCACGGCGCGATCAACCCCGGCGAGTGGGTGGTCATGCGCACCGACTGGTATAAGCGGAACGGCTCCGAAGCCGAGTTCCTGAACGCCAACGAGACCGGGCCGCATACGCCTGGACCGACGGCCGAGGCGATCATGTACCTGATCGAGAAGGACGTTTGCGGCTGGGGCTCGGAGACGATCGGCACCGATGCCGGCAAGGCGGGCGGCATGGAGCCTCCGTTCCCGGCACATACGCTGATGCACAAGGCCAACAAGTACGGCCTCGCCAGCCTCTGCAACCTCGACAAGCTGCCGACCCGTGGCGCGATCTTGATCGCCGCACCGCTGAAGATCGTGAAGGGCACCGGCAGTCCGATCCGCGCCATGGCGCTGGTGGCGGGAAAGTAGGGCGAAGAGGCGTCCGACCGTGAACGCGACGCCAGACCACATCATCGTCGGCAGCGGCATCAACGCGCTGGTCTGCGCGGCGATGCTGTCGGGCAAGGGCGCCAAGGTGCTCGTGCTCGAGCGCAACGATCGCATCGGCGGCTGCATCCGCACCGAGGAGATCACCGCGCCGGGTTTCGTTCACGACGTGATGGCGACGACATTTGTGCTGTTCATCACCGGTCCGGCGTTCACCGCGCTTGGCGGCGATCTGGCGCGGCACGGGCTGGAGTTCTGCCACACCGACACGCCGACGGGCGCGCTGATGCCAGACGGCCGGCATGTGGTGATGCGCACCGATCGCGCGAAGAACATCGCGACGCTGAACGCGCTGGCTGCAGGCGATGGCGACCAGCACAGCCGCGATGTCGGCAGCATCGAGGAGAATGCGCCGCTGCTTTTCGGCCTGCTCGGCGGGCAGTTGTGGAGCTGGCCGACGTTCAAGCTTCTGGCGCGCGAAGCCTGGCGGCGCGGCCCGAAGGGGCTGAAGACGTTTGCCGGCGACATGCTGACGCCGGCGCGGAGCTGGCTGGAAAGCAGCTACCGGTCGGACGAGGCGCATGCGCTCTGGGCGCCATGGACATTGCATGCCGGCATCGGACCGGACGACGCGTTCTCCGGCCAGATCGCCAAGGTCATCGCATTCGCCGTCGAGGCGGCGGGCGCGTCGATCGTCAAGGGCGGCGGCAAGAATCTGCTTGCGGCGTTCGAGACGCTGATCAAGGAGCGCGGCGGCGAGATCCGGACCAATGCGGACGTCGCATCGATCATCACCGAGAACGGCCGTGCGACCAGCGTGAGGCTCGCGTCTGGCGAGACGATCAGTTCCGCGAAGAGCGTCATCTGCTCCGTCACGCCGACGCAGCTCTACGGCCGTTTGCTCGGCAACGCCGCGCCGCAGGGGGCGACCGACGCGGTCAAGAAGTTCCGCTATGGCAAGGGCAACTTCCAGCTTCACTACGCGCTGAATTCGCCACCGAAGTGGCGCGATGCGGCGCTCGGCAAGGTCGCGCTGCTGCATCTGACGCCCGGCCTCGATGGTGTCTCGAAGGCATGCAACGAGGCGGCGCGCGGCATGTTGCCTGAGGTCCCGACAATCTGCGTCGGCCAGCCATCCGTGCTCGACCCGTCGCGCTGTCCGGATGGCAAGGCGATCCTGTGGCTGCAGATGCCGGAAGCGCCGCGCCACGTCAAAGGCGATGCTGCCGGCACGATTGCTGCGCCGGCCGATGGTGCATGGACCGAGGCGGTGCGCGAGGCCTATACCGACCGCATCGAGGCGATCCTCGCCAGCCACATCGACGGTTTCCGTGAGACTGTAGTTGCGCGCCGCGCCTACTCGCCGGCCGACCTCGAAGCGATGAACATCAATCTCGTCGGCGGCGATCCGTATGGCGGCTTCTCATCGATCGACCAGTCGTTCCTGTGGCGGCCGTTCAAGGACTCGATCAACTACGAAACGGCGATCAAGGGACTCTACCACATCGGCGCGTCGACCCATCCGGGCGCCGGCCTTGGCGGCGGGTCCGGCTTCCTGCTGGCGAGCAGGCTATGATGGATCAGAAGGTCGAGAAGAAGCATCGCATTTCGACGCTCGGCCAGATCGGGCTGACGCAGTTCGCGCCCTATCTGATGAACCGCATCATGGGCCGCTACAATGCGACGCTGCGGGAGGACTTTCGCCGCCAGCACCGCACCATTCCACAGGTACGTACGCTGGCTGTGCTCTCCGTCACGGATGGAGTCACCGTCGGCGATCTGTCGGTCTACACCGTCATCGAGCAGTCGACGCTGTCGCGCACGCTGGATGCTCTGGAGGAGCACGGACTGGTGCGCCGCGAGACGGCTGAGACGGACAGCCGCGTGCGCAAGGTTTTCCTCACGGACGAGGGCCGCGCCGAGTTCATGCGCGCCTGGCCGGCCATGCATGACGCGTTCGAGAACATGTTCGACGGGATCGATGACGCGGAATACGCGGCGTTCATCGGGACCCTGACCAAGATGCTGAAGAACATTCGCAAGCACGAGATTTAGGACGCCCCGATCCGGGACGTCCTGTTGGAGACGCCTGATGGCTGAAAGGTCATTCGCCAAGGAAGTCGAGAAGCTCCGCCTCGGGGACGGCGAGACGTTTTCCGGCGAGGGCATTCTGGCGATCACCAAGGCGCTGCTTGAGAACGGCGTCGGCTATGTCGGCGGCTACCAGGGCGCACCGATCAGCCATCTGATGGACGTGCTCGCCGACGCACAGGACATCCTCGGCGAACTCGGTGTGCATTTCGAAGCGAGCGCATCGGAAGCCACAGCGACCGCGATGCTTGCCGCTTCCGTGCATTACCCGATCCGCGGCGCGGTCACCTTCAAGTCGACGGTGGGCACCAATGTCGCGTCCGATGCGCTCGCCAATCTTGCCTCGGGCGGGGTCACCGGCGGCGCGCTGATCATCGTCGGCGAGGATTATGGTGAAGGCTCCTCGATCATGCAGGAGCGCAACCACGCTTTCGCGATGAAGAGCCAGGTCTGGCTGCTCGATCCGCGGCCCAACCTGCCGTCGATCGTCAAGGCGGTCGAGGACGGCTTCCAGCTCTCCGAGGCGTCGAACACGCCTGTTATGCTTCTGGTGCGCATTCGCTGCTGCCACGTGCATGGACACTTCACCGCCAAGGCGAACAAGCGGCCGGAGATGACCGTAGCCGATGCGCTCGATGCCCCGCGCCGAGACACCGGCCGTATCGTGCTGCCGCCTGCCTCCTTCCTGCATGAGAAGGAAAAGGTGCAGAAGCGCTGGCCGGCGGCTGTCGAGTACATCAAGAAGCACAAGGTCAACGAGTTTTTCGGCGACGAGCACGGCAAGGTCGGCATCGTCTGCCAGGGCGGCATGTACAATTCCGTCATCCGCGCGCTGCAGCGCATCGGCCTCGCCGATATGTATGGCGACACCGATGTTCCGCTCTATGTGCTCAACGCCGTCTATCCGCTGATCGACGACGAGTTCCTGGCCTTCTGCGAAGGCAAGAATTCGGTTCTAGTCGTGGAAGAGGGGCAGCCGAACTATCTCGAGCAGGCGTTTGGCTCGATGCTGCACAAGGCCAATCGCGGCACGCGCATCGTCGGCAAGGAATATCTGCCGATGGCCGGCGAATACACTGGCCAGGTCATGCTCGACGGCGTCCGCTCCTTCCTGCGCGACAATGCGCCGTCGATGCTACCCGCCGAAGTTCGGGCGCCGAATGCGACTGGCATCGGCGCCGAAATCCCAGACCTCTCCACTGTCGTGCCGGGCCGTCCGCCGGGCTTCTGCATCGGCTGCCCCGAGCGCCCGATCTTCGCCGCGACCAAACTCGTCGAGAAGGAGCTCGGCAAGCACCACATCGCGTCGGATATCGGCTGCCACCTCTTCTCGATCATGCCGCCGTTCGAGCTTGGCGCGACAACGATGGGATACGGTCTCGGGCCGGCCTCGGCGTCCGCGTTCAACACGCCGGACGCCAAGCGGCGTTCGATCTCATTCGTCGGCGATGGTGGTTTCTGGCACAACGGGCTGACCTCATCGGTCGGCAACGCAGTGTTCAACAAGAATGACGGCGTCATCGTCATCGTCGACAATTTTTATTCGGCAGCGACCGGCGGGCAGGACATCTTGTCGTCTCGCGCGAGCAACCGATCCAAGTCGACCAAGCATCCGATCACCGAGGCCGTAAAAGGCATCGGCGTGAACTGGGTGCGCCAGCTCGACCGCACCTATGATGTGCCAAAAATGCAGGCGACGCTGCGCGAGGCGCTGACGACGGAAGAGAAGGGGCCAAAAGTCATCGTCGCCTCGTCGGAGTGCATGCTGAACAAGCAGCGCCGCGAGCGTCCGATCATCGACAAGGCGATCAAGGGTGGCGAGCGCGTCGTGAAGCCGAAATTCGGCGTCGACGAGGATGTCTGCACCGGCGATCACGCGTGCATGCGGCTTTCCGGATGCCCGTCGCTCTCGGTAAAATCGCTCGACGACCCGCTGCGCGACGATCCGGTCGCCAGCATCGACCAGAACTGCGTCGGTTGCGGCAATTGCGGCGAGGTGGCCGATGCCGCCGTGCTCTGCCCGAGCTTCTACCGCGCCGATGTCGTACACAATCCGACAGGCTGGGATCGTTTCCTGCAACGTGTGCGCCGTGCCGTGATTGGCGCGCTGCAGCGTTTCCGCGAGGGCCGCCGGCTGAGATTTGCCGATGCTTGATCGGGTTTTGCCAAACGGCGCGCGTGCCGACACCGATCAGGCGGTGGTCAAGCTCGCGATCCTCGCCGTTGGCGGGCAAGGCGGTGGCGTGCTGTCGGACTGGATCGTCGATGTAGCCGAGCGCAGCGGCTTTGTCGCGCAATCGACCTCCGTGGCGGGCGTCGCACAGCGCACGGGCGCCACGATCTATTACATAGAGATGGCACGCGACACCGGCCGTCTTCCGGTGTTCGCGCTGTCGCCGTCGCAGGGCGATGTCGACGTGCTGGTTGCCGCGGAGCTGATGGAGGCGGGCCGTGCGATCATGCGCGGCTTCGTGACGCCGGATCGCACCACGCTGATCGCGTCGTCGCATCGCATTGCCGCGGTCTCGGAAAAGATCGAGCCGGGTGATGGCCGCGCTTCGTCGGCCAAGGTTCGCGAGGCGGCTTCGACCGCGGCGAAACGTTTCATCGCCTTTGACATGGAAAAGATTGCGGTCGAGGCCGGCTCGGTGATCTCGTCCAGCCTGCTCGGCGCGCTGGCAGCTTCCAGCGCGCTGCCGTTTCCGCGCGAGGCTTATGAGGCTGCAATTTCCGCCGGCGGTCGTGGTGTGAAGCAGAGCCTCGCCGCTTTCGCTGGCGCGTATGACCGCGCGCGCGGTGGTCAGGCGCGACCAGTGCTCGATCCGGCGTCGGCGAATGGTGTGCCGCAGGGCGAGGTTCACCTGACGCCGAGTTCAGCGACTGCCGCGGACTCGCCTGCGCAGAAAACTGGATCGTTGGTCGCCGTCGATGGGCCATTCAACAAGGTTGCAGGCTGGCAGGCGCTGGTGGCGCGAGCGCTGTCGCTGCCCGAGCCCATGAATGACATAGCGCTGCGGGGTTTGCGCAAGGTCGTCGATTTCCAGGATATCGCTTACGGCAAGGAATATCTCGACCGCCTGGAGCGCGCGGTGGCGCTCGACGATGCGGGGAAGGGATACGCTCTGTCGAACGCGGCAGCAAAACATCTCGCCAATGCCATGTGCTACGACGACATGATCCGCGTCGCAGACCTGAAGACGCGGTCCACCCGCGATACGCGGCTGCGCGGCGAAGTCGGTGTTGCCGAAGAGACGGTCGTCAACGTCACGGAATTCTTTCACCCGCGCATCGAGGAATTCTGCGGCACCATGCCGGCGCGGCTCGGCCGCTATATCGAAAGCCGGCCTAAGCTGGCTGGCTTCCTCGACCGACGCATCAATCGTGGGAGGCGAATCCGTACGGACAGCTTTTCCGGTTTCTTCGCGCTCTGGTTCATCGGTGGCCTGCGCCGCTGGCGGCGTGGCCTGCTGCGGCATCAGGTCGAGGTGGCGCACCGGGAACGCTGGTACGCTCTGGCGCTGGATCACGTCGCAACGAACTACGATCTCGCGGTCGAAATCCTGAACTGCCGTCGCCTGATAAAGGGCTACAGCGACACGCATGTCCGCGCGCAGTCCAAATTCGATCGCGTGCTTTCGGCGCTCCCGCTGCTCAAAGATCGCGCTGATGCGGCCGACTGGATTCGTAGGCTGCGGGAAGCAGCACTCAAGGACGAAGCCGGCACCATGCTTGACGGCGCGCTGAAGACGGTTGCCTCTCTCTACACTTGAGCCTCTTCGCCAATTCGCCTTCGTCGATATCGTTCGCCCTTTGAAATTAAAGGGTTTTCAAGCGCCTGTCTTTTCGGCAGTGTGCGGGTTCAAGAACAAGCATTCGGGAGGAATGGAATGATACTCAAACTCGCAGCAACGGCTATCGCGCTGGCACTCGGCGCCTCCGCTGCCTATGCCGAGCCGGTGAAGGTCGGCATGATCACGACGCTGTCCGGCGGTGGCGCGGGCCTGGGCGTTGACGCCCGTGACGGCTTCATGCTGGCGGTAAAGCTGTCCGGCAGCAAGGACATCGAGGTCATCACCGAAGATGACGCTATGAAGCCTGAGCTCGCCGTGCAGATCGCCGACAAGATGATCCAGAGCGACAAGGTCGATGTACTGACCGGTATCATCTGGTCGAACTTGGCCATGGCAGTCGTCCCGAACGCGGTTGCGCAGGGCAAATTCTACCTGTCGCCGAATGCCGGACCGTCGCCGCTCGCTGGCGCCAAGTGCGACAAGAACTATTTCAACGTCGCCTATCAGAACGACAATTTCCACGAGGCCGCCGGCAATTACGCGCAGACGGAAGGCATCAAGAAGATGTTTATCCTGGCGCCGAACTATCCGGCAGGCACCGACTCGCTGAACGGCTTCAAGCGCTTCTACAAGGGCGAACTGGTTGGCGAGCTCTATACCAAGCTCGGACAGACCGACTACGCCGCCGAGATCGCGCAGATCCGCGCGTCAGGCGCTGACTCCGTGTTCTTCTTTCTGCCGGGTGGCATGGGCATCGCCTTCATGAAGCAGTACGCGCAGTCCGGCGTGACGATACCGGTCATGGGGCCGGGCTTCTCCTTCAGCCAGGACGTGCTCGGCGCGATTGGTGACGCGGCACTTGGCGCCAAGAACACCGCGTCGTGGTCGCCTGACCTCGACAACGCCAAGAACAAGGAGTTCGTCGACGCGTTCAAGGCTGAGTACAACCGCATCCCGTCGATCTATGCCGCGCAGGCGTTTGACACGGGCAATCTGCTGATCTCTGCGGCGTCGAAGGCGAGCGTGAAAGATGCGGATGCGTTTCGTGCGGCACTCGCGGCAGCCGAGTTCGACTCGGTGCGCGGCAAATTCAAGTTCAACACGAACCACCATCCGATCCAGGACTTCTACGTGCGTGAGGTCATCAAGAACGACGAAGGTGTCCTGACCAATAAGATTCTGGCCAAGACGTTCACCGATCACGCTGACGCATACGCACAGGACTGCAAGCTGTAAGACCGCTAGGGCGGCGGCCTAAAGGCCGCTGCCGTCTGCCTGCCCCCCGGATAGTCGAGAACCGTGCCAACAGCCCTCATCGTCGAACAGCTGCTGAACGGCGTGCAGTTCGGCATCATGCTGTTCCTGATGGCGGCCGGCCTGACGCTGATTTTTGGCGTCATGGGGCTGATCAATCTCGCGCACGGTTCGTTCTACATGGTTGGTGCGTTCGCCTGCGCGGCGGTCGCGGCGGCCACCGGCTCGTTCTGGCTTGGCCTCGTCGCCAGCCTTGCCGCTGCCGCTGCCCTCGGCGCGCTCGTCGAGGTGACCGTCATTCGCCGGCTCTATGCGCGCGACCATCTCGACCAGGTGCTGGCGACGTTCGCACTGATCCTCATCCTGTCGGAAGCCACCCGCTGGCTGTTCGGCTCGTTTCCGCTCTATCTCAACATCCCGCCGCTGCTCGGCGGCGCCGTCGCGCTGCCGGGCGGCGTGCAGTATCCGATCTACCGCCTTGCCATCATCGTCGCCGGCCTTGCCATCGGCGTCGGGCTCTACCTGCTGATCGCGAAAACCCGGCTTGGCATGCGCATCCGGGCAGGGGAGTCCGACCGCGAAATGATCGGCGCGCTCGGCGTCGACATCCGTACGCTCTACACCGTGCTTTTCGCGCTCGGCTCGGCGCTGGCCGGATTCGCTGGCGCAATGGTCGGCGCGCTGCAATCCGTGCAGGTCGGCATGGGCGAACCGGTGCTGATCCTCGCCTTCGTGGTGATCGTCATTGGCGGCATCGGCTCGATCAAGGGCGCGTTCGTCGGCGCGCTGGTCGTCGGCGTCACCGACACGATGGGCCGCGTGCTCCTGCCGCCGCTGCTGGCCGCCGCGATCGGTCCGGCGCAGGCATCCGGCATCGGCGGCGCGCTGGCGTCCATGTCGATCTACATCGTCATGGCGCTGATCCTTGCGTTCAGGCCGCGCGGCCTGTTCTCGGCGCAGGGCTGAGCGATGCGGCGCGAACCGATCCTCAACGCAGCGCTTGCATTGCTCTTGCTGGCTGCGCCGCTGGCGGCGTTCGTGCTGGACGAACCGTTCTACATCTCGCTGACGACGCGCATAGTCATCCTGGCCATTGCCGCCGCCGGGCTCAACCTGGCGCTCGGCTTCGGCGGCCTCGTCTCGTTCGGCCATGCGGCTTTCTTCGGCATTGGCGGTTATGCGGCGGGCATCCTCGCCGCGCACGCCTTCAACATGGAGCCTCTGCTCGGTCTGCCGGCGACCGACCTGATGCCGACCATCTGGATCGTCGCTGTACTTATCTGCGCCATCGTGGCGCTGCCGATCGGCGCGATCAGCCTGCGCACCAGCGGCGTCTACTTCATCATGATCACGCTGGCCTTCGCGCAGATGATCTACTACTTCGCCATCTCCTGGCCGGCCTACAACGGCGAGGACGGGCTGTCGATCACGGTGCGTAATGCATTTCCCGGCCTGAACACCGCCAATCCGCTCAGCTTCTTCTTGGTCTGCTATCTGGTGCTTATGGCGGTGCTCGCGGTGATCTGGCGGCTGCGCGATTCACGCTTCGGCGCGGCTCTGCAGGCGTCGCGGCAGAACGCAGTGCGTGTCTCGGCGGTCGGCATCCGGCCGTTTCGTATCCGGTTGGTCGCTTTCATCTTGTCGGCGGTCATCACAGGCATTGCCGGTGCGCTGTTCGCCGATCTGAACCGCTTCGTCAGTCCGTCCATGATGTCCTGGCAGATGTCGGGCGAGCTGATCGTTTTGGTCATACTCGGCGGCACCGGCAGGCTGTTCGGCCCGGTCGCGGGGGCGATCCTCTACGTGCTGCTGGAATTCATGCTCGGCGGCATCACCGAGCGCTGGCAGTTTTTCCTCGGCTTCATCCTGCTTGGCGTGGTGCTCTTTGCGCGCGGCGGCATCGTGGGCGTCATCGCCGGCAAGGTGCGCCATGACTGAGCCGGTCATCGACATCCGCAATCTGTCGAAGAGCTTTGGCGGCCTGAAAGCCACCGACAATGTCAGCCTCGACCTGAGGCCCGGCGAAATCCATGCGCTGATCGGGCCGAACGGCGCCGGCAAGACGACGCTGATCTACCAGATCTGCGGGTCGCTGAAGCCCAGCGTCGGCTCGATCCATTTCCGCGGCGACGATATCACCGGGCTCGACGTTGCCGCGCGGGCACAGCTTGGGCTTGGCCGGACGTTCCAGATATCGTCGCTGGCGCTGGAATTCTCCGCGCTTCGCAACGTCATGCTTGCGGTGCAGAGCCGGCAAGGATCGAGCTTCCGCTTCTTCCGAAATGTGATGGCCGATGCGAATTTGACCGAGCCTGCATTGGCAGCACTCGCACGCGTCGGGCTGGAGCAACGTGCGTCCGTTCCGGCGTCGGAGTTGTCGCATGGCGAGCGACGCCAGCTCGAAATCGCCATCGCGCTTGCGCTTGGCTCGAAGGCGCTGCTGTTCGACGAACCAATGGCCGGCATGGGGCAGGAAGGTTCGCGCGCGTTGACACGCCTGCTCGACGCGCTGCGGCAGGAAGCGCCGATCCTGCTCGTCGAGCACGATATGGATGCGGTGTTCGCACTCGCCGATCGCATCTCGGTATTGGTCTACGGCCGTATTATCGCCAGCGGCACGGTCGCCGAGATCCGCACCAACCCCGACGTGCGCGCGGCGTACCTAGGAGCGCGGCAATGACGCTGCTCCAGGTCTCCGGCATCGAAACATTTTACGGTCCGAGCCAGGCGCTGTTCGGCGTCGATCTGGAGGTCGGCGAGGGCGAACTCGTCATGCTCATGGGGCGCAACGGCATGGGCAAGTCGACGACGATCCGCTCGATCTGCGGCATGACGCCGGCGCACTCTGGCCGCATCGTCTTTGCAGGCGAAGAGATCGGCCGTTTGGCGTCCTACCGTGTCGCGCTTCGTGGCATCGGGCTTGTGCCTGAAGGCCGGCGCTGCTTCCCCAATCTCACTGTACGCGAAAACCTCATCGCCTCCGCGCGGCCGGGCCGCTGGACGCTCGCGTCCGTGCAGACACTTTTCCCGCGGCTCGGCGAGCGTATGAGCCAATATGCCAACACGCTTTCTGGCGGCGAGCAGCAGATGCTTGCGATCGGGCGTGCGCTGATGACCAATCCGCGGCTGCTCATCCTCGACGAGGCGACGGAGGGCCTCGCGCCGATCATTCGCGACGATATCTGGGCCGCGATTCGCGAACTGAAAGCGGATGGCCTGTCGATCCTGCTTGTCGACAAGACGATGGACGAGGTGTTGTCCGTCGCGGACCGTTGCGTGGTGCTCGAAAAGGGCCGCACGGTCTGGACCGGAGCGCCGAGCGAGCTTACCGCTGAACTTCAGAACAATCTGCTAGGCGTTTGATGCCGAAGAACAAGGTGACCAGCCTGGTCAACGAGTGGGATCTGCCCGAGATCGGCTTGCGCGGGCTGTCAGGCGCTGACCGCAAGCGCTTCTGGGACGGTTTTGTCGCGACGCGGCCGGGTGTCGTCTATGCGTGGGGCAACACGTTTTCGCGCTGGCGCGTCGTGCCTGACACCGAGTTCAATCTGTCGCTCTATATCACCAACCGCAGCATCGGCCTGTTCGTGCGCGGGGTGCGCGGCATACCGCGCGCCGAGACGTGCGCGCGCCTCTCGCCGCGCAAGCTGGAGTTGGAGACCGCGCTTAACGCACAGATCAACGACGAGTGCCCGCTGCTGCGCAATTTTCCGTTGACGACCACCAACCCCGGAACCTGGAACACCGCCTATGAATGGCTTGAGGCCAACGAAGCCGAGTATCTCGCGGTGCTGACGCCAAAAGACTGAGCCGGCCAAGTCTGCCCCAAGGATTGCGCGTTTGTCACGTGCCAGCGATAAGGCACGGGTCAGGCATCGCAATTTTGAGGGCGTCTCTTGAAGATATTGGTCGTGAACTGCGGCAGTTCGAGCCTGAAAGTCAGCGTGTTCGACGTCGCCGCGCAGGCGACGGAAACCTTCAAGGCCAGCTACGACAGGTTCGAGAATGGTGCGTGCACGTACAAAATTGCAGCGAATGGCCAGAGCGATTCCGGCCAGGCACAGCTTGCCGATATCGCCGCCGCCGTCGAGGCGCTGCCTGCCGCGCTTGAGAAGGCCGGCATCGGCACACCCGATGCCATCGGCCACCGCATCGTGCATGGCGGCGAGACATTTCGCGCGACGACGGTGATCGACGCCGCGACGGTCGCCGCGATCGAGACGCTGGTCCCGCTGGCGCCGCTGCACAATCCAGCCAATCTGCTCGGTGTGCGCGTGGCGCAAAAGGTCTGGCCAGCCATTCCGAAAGTCGCCGTGTTCGACACGGCCTTCCACGCCACCAACCCGCCGCGCGCGACGACATACGCCGTGCCCAAAGCCTGGCGCGATGCCGGGTTCCGGCGGTACGGTTTCCACGGCACGTCGCACAAACAGGTGGCGACGCGCGCCGCGGAAGAGATCGGCAAACCGCTCGACGATCTGAAGATCGTCAGTCTGCATCTCGGCAACGGCACCAGCATCTGCGCGATCAATTACGGCGTCAGCATCGACACCTCGATGGGACTGACGCCGCTGGAAGGTCTTGTCATGGGCACGCGTCCGGGCGACCTCGACCCTGGGCTCTTCGGTTTCCTGTCGCGACAGTTGGGTCTGTCGATCGCCGACATCGAGAAGCAGCTCTACAATGAGAGCGGGCTCAAGGGTCTGAGCGGCTCGTCGGACATGCGCACCGTCGAAGCAAAAGCGGCAGAGGGTGATGTCGAGGCCGAGCTTGCGCTCGAGGTTTTCGGCTACCGCGCGCGCAAATATATCGGCGCTTACGCCGCCGCGATGGGCGGGCTGGATGCCATCGTGTTCACCGGCGGCATCGGTGAGAATTCCGCGCCGATGCGGCGGCGCATCTGCGAGGGCCTTGAGTTCATGGACCTGTCGCTTGACCACGACCGCAACGAGACGGTCAATCTCGGCAAGCATCCGGTCGAGCAGATCCAGGAGTTCGGCTCCAAGGTACGCATTCTCGTCACCGCCGCGGCGGAAGAGCAGATGATCGCGCGCGAAACGGCGGCGATCCTGTCCACCGCGAAACTTGCGCCCGAGATTGCGATCCCTGTCGCCGTATCGGCGCGCCACGTGCATCTCTCACGCGCCGCCGTGGATACGCTGTTTGGCGCGGTCTACCAGCTCACGCCTGCAGTGGCTTTGAGACAGCCTGGCCAGTGGGCGGCGAAAGAGCGCGTCGCGGTCGAAGGTCCCAAGGGCAAGCTCGAACGCGTCGCAATCCTCGGGCCGGAACGGCCGCGCACCCAGATCGAGATTTCGCGCACCGACTGCTTCACGATCGGCGTTGATGCGCCGGTGCGCGACAGCGGCAAGCTGGAGGGCACACCGAAAGTCACGCTGCATGGTCCTGCCGGCTCGTTCGAAACCGACGGGCTGATCGTCGCGGCGCGCCACATCCATACGAATCCGGCCGATGCCGCGAAGATGGGCCTGTCGGACGGCATGACGGTTGACGTGCATATTGGCGATGAGGAAAGGGGGCTGGTGTTCGGCAAGACGCTGATCCGCGTCGGCGCCAATTCCTTCACCGAGATGCATATCGACACCGACGAGGCCAATGCCGCCGACATCCGCATCGAGGGCGAAGGCTCACTTGTCGCCGGCCTCAAAGCGGTCGCCGTCCCGAAATAGCCAGCTATCCATCCATTTCCTTGTCGCGCGCCGTACGTAACCGCGCGGTGGAAATCTCACATCAAATACGAACATTTCGCTTGATCGAGAGACATATGTTCACTAGGAAGGTCAAGCCCAGCGGAGGGAGGAATTCGCGGGATGAGCATCAACATTTCACCGACAGGCTTGGCGCGCGATCTGCGCGAGCGCGGAAAATCGGGCAAACCGATCCGCATTGGCCTGATCGGCTCGGGCGAAATGGGCACGGATATCGTGACCCGCGTGGCCCATATGGACGGTATCGAGGTCGGCGCTATCGCCGAGCTGAACGTGCCGAACGCGGTGAAGGCGGTGGACATCGCCTATCAGGAAAAGGGCCATTCGGCCGAAGCCGGTTCTGCGGCTGCGCTCACCAAGGCGATGGAGAGCGGCAAGATCGCGGTCACCGGCGATGCCAAGCTCGTCATCGAAAGCGATCTGATCGACGTGGTTATCGACGCGACGGGCGTTCCGGCCGTCGGCGCGGAGATCGGCCTGCGCGCCATGGAGCATGGCAAGCATCTCGTCATGATGAACGTCGAGGCCGACGTCACCATCGGGGCGTATCTGAAGAGCGAGGCCGAGCGCCTTGGCGTGACCTATTCGCTCGGCGCGGGCGACGAGCCGTCATCCTGCATGGAACTGATCGAGTTCGTCTCGGCGATGGGCCATCCGATCGTCGCGGCCGGCAAGGGCAAAAACAATCCGCTCAACATCGATGCGACGCCGCCAGCCTACGAGGAGGAGGCAGCACGCCGGCACATGAATGTGCGCATGCTGGTCGAGTTTGTCGACGGCTCGAAAACGATGGTCGAGATGGCGGCGATCGCCAATGCGACCGGGCTGGTGCCGGACAAGCCGGGCATGCATGGCCCGGCGGCGACGCTTGGCGAGTTGTCGAAGGTGCTGGTGCCCCAAAAGGATGGCGGCGTGCTGTCGAAGGTCGGCGTTGTCGACTACTCGATCGGCAAGGGTGTCGCCCCCGGCGTCTTCGTCATCGCCGACATGTCGCATCCGCGCATTTCCGAGCGCATGGAAGATCTGAAGATGGGCAAAGGCCCTTACTTTACCTTCCACCGACCCTATCACCTGACGTCGCTCGAAGTGCCGCTCACCTGTGCGCGCGTCGTGCTCTACGGCAAGGCGGACATGGTGCCGCTGTCCAAGCCGGTCGCCGATGTCTGCGCGGTCGCCAAAAAGGATCTGAAGCCCGGCGATAAGCTCGATGCCATCGGCGAGTATTGCTACCGCGCCTGGATCATGACGGCCGAGGAAGCGCGTGCGGCCAAGGCTATCCCGTGTGGCCTGCTGCAGGGCGGCTCGGTCACCGCGCCGATCAAGAAGGGTGAGTTGATCACCACCGCGAATGCAGCGCCTGCGCCCGGTTCGAAGATCGCCGAACTGCGCGCCCGCCAGGACAAGCTCGTTTACGGAGCATGAGTGATGGCAACCGCCCGCAAGCTCGAAACTGAAACGAACCTGCCGTTCGCCATCCGCCAGTACAAGCCGGCGGAACTGCGCGACGTGCTGCGCAAGATGTACCTGATCCGCCGCTTCGAAGAGGGGGCGGAAGACAGCTACACGCGCGGGCTGATACACGGCACGATGCATCTTTCCATCGGCCAGGAAGCCAGCGCCATGGGCATCTGCATGCCGCTGGCGGTTGAGGATCAGATCACCTCGACGCATCGTGGCCACGGCCACTGCATCGCCAAGGGCGCGGACGTGAAGCGGATGTTCGCCGAGTTCTTCGGCAAGACTACGGGCTATTGCAAAGGCCGCGGCGGCTCGATGCACATCGCCGACGTGTCGATGGGCAATCTCGGCGCTAACGGAATTGTCGCTGGCGGCATCCCGATCGCGGTCGGCGCCGCGCTGTCGGCCAAGCGCATGAAGACTGGTAAGGTCGTCGTCTCGTTCTTCGGCGATGGCGCAAACAATGAGGGCGCGTTCCACGAGGCGCTGAACATGGCTTCGATCTGGAAGCTGCCAGTGATCTTCGTTTGCGAGAATAATGGCTACGGCATGTCGACCTCGACGGCGCGTTCGACCGCGGTAAAGAACATCGCGGATCGCGCGGCAGCCTATTCGATGCCGGGCGTTGTCGTGAACGGCAACATCTTCTCGGAAGTCGCCGAGGCTTCCTACAAGGCCGTCGAGCGCGCCCGCGCCGGCGAGGGGCCGACGCTGATCGAGTCCAAGACCTATCGTTATCGCGGCCATTCCAAGAGCGACCGCAACCGCTACCGCACCAAGGAAGAGATCGAAGACTGGATCTCCAACCGCGACCCGATCATGCTGTTTGAAACCGAGCTGAAGGAATTCGGCATCGTCGACGACAAGGGCATCGAGGCGATCCGGGAATCGGTGCGGGCGGAAATCGAAGCCGGCATCGAGTTCGCGAAGGCCAGCCCGTCGCCGCAAATCAGCGACCTCGACAATTTCGTTTACACGGAAGTGGCGTGACATGGACGCGACGCCGCGCGAACTCAGTTACTCTCAGGCGATCCAGGAGGCCATGGCGATAGCCATGGAGGTGGACGAGCGGGTCTTCCTGATGGGCGAGGATATAGGGGTCTATGGCGGAGCGTTTCAAGTGACCGGCGATCTCGTCGAGCGCTTTGGACCCGACCGCGTCATGGACACCCCGATTTCCGAGCTCGGCGGTGCCGGCGTGGCGGTTGGAGCCGCCATGACCGGCATGCGGCCGATCTTCGAGTTCCAGTTTTCCGATTTTGCTACGCTTGCGATGGAGCAGATCGTTAACCAGGCGGCGAAAATGCGCTTCATGCTGGGCGGCGAAGTGTCTGTTCCAGTGGTGATGCGCTTTCCAGCGGGTTCGGGCACCGGTGCTGCTGCGCAGCACAGCCAGAGCCTCGAAGCCTGGCTCGGTCATGTGCCGGGGCTGAAGGTGATCCAGCCGGCCACGCCGCATGATGCGAAGGGCATGCTGCTCGCAGCCATCGCCGATCCCGACCCGGTGATGATTTTCGAGCACAAGCTGCTCTACAAGATGAAGGGCCATGTGCCCGAAGGCCACTACACCGTGCCGATCGGCAAGGCCGACATAAGGCGCGAAGGCAGGGACCTTACCATCGTTGCCACCTCGATCATGGTGCACAAGGCGCTGGAGGCCGCCGCGACGCTGGAAGGCGAGGGCATCGACGTGGAAGTCGTCGACCTGCGCACCATCCGGCCGATGGACAAGCAGACGATCATCGACAGCGTGAAGAAGACCTCGCGGCTGCTCTGCGTCTACGAGGCGGTGAAGACGCTTGGCATTGGCGCTGAAGTCAGCGCGACGATCGCCGAGAGCGATGCGTTCGACTATCTCGACGCGCCGATCGTCCGGCTGGGCGGCGCCGAGACTCCAGTTCCCTATAATCCGGAGCTCGAAAAAGCGACCGTGCCGCAGGTGCCGAACATCATCGCGGCCGCGCGCGACCTCGTCAGCGGCAGGCGCTGATGCCCGTCGAGGTCATCCTCCCCAAAGTCGACATGGACATGGCGACCGGCCAGATTTCGCGCTGGTTCGTCACTGACGGCCAGTCGGTCAAGCAGGGCGACGTTCTCTTCGAGATCGAGACCGACAAGGCGGCGATGGAAATCGACGCGCCGGCGAGCGGCACCGTGCGCAACATTTCTGGCAAGGAAGGCGTCGACATTCCCGTCGGCCAGCCCGTCGCTTGGATTTATGCCGAAGGTGAGGCGTATGGCAGCGTGAAGGCCGCACCGTCTACCTCCCCCTTGAGGGGGGAGGCCGCGCCGTTAGGCGCGGGTGGTGGGGGTGACAAAGCGCCATCAGTTCCCCCCACCCCGGCGGTTTCGCCGCCGACCCTCCCCACGTCGGGGGAGGGTGGCAGCGGCAAAGCCCGTGCCACGCCCTTGGCCCGCCGGCTTGCGCGCGAAAACAGACTTGAGATTGCCGCATTGAACGGTTCCGGTCCGCATGGCCGGGTGACGCGCGCCGATATCATGGCGGCGATCGCGCAGCCTTCCACCTCCCCCTTGAGGGGGGAGGTGGCGCCACAAGGCGCGGATGCGGTTGACAAAGCGCAGGGCAGCGCACTTCACCCCACCTCGGCGCTGCGCGCCGCACCTTCCCCTGAGGGGGAGGGTGATGCAGTTCTCAAACTGTTCGAGCAGGGGTCGTACGATCTCGTGCCGCATGACAACATGCGCAAGACCATCGCGCGGCGGCTGGTCGAGGCAAAGTCGACCATCCCGCATTTCTACCTGACCCTCGACTGCGAACTCGATGCGCTGCTGGCGTTGAGGAAGCAGCTCAATGATGCGGCTCCGGTGAAGAAGACCGACAAGGGCGAAGCGCCTGTCTACAAGCTTTCTGTCAACGACATGATCATCAAGGCGATGGCCATGGCGCTGATGGCCGTGCCGGATGCCAATGCCTCATGGACCGAGAGTGCGATGGTGAAGCACAAGCACGCCGATGTCGGTGTCGCCGTGTCGATCCCGGGCGGGCTGATCACGCCGATCATCCGCAAGGCCGAGACCAAGACGCTGTCGGCGATCTCCAACGAGATGAAAGACCTCGCCGGCCGGGCGCGCAACCGGAAGCTGAAACCGGAAGAGTATCAGGGTGGCACGACAGCGGTCTCGAACCTTGGCATGTTCGGCATCAAGGATTTCGCCGCAGTGATCAACCCGCCGCATGCGACGATCCTGGCGGTCGGTGCGGGCGAGGAACGGGCGGTGGTGAAGAAGGGCGAGATCAAGATCGCCACCATCATGTCCGTGACGCTGTCGACGGATCACCGCGCGGTCGACGGTGCGCTCGGCGCCGAACTGCTCACCGCGTTCAAGCGGTACATCGAAACTCCAATGGGTATGCTGGTTTAGCCAGCGGCGCTCTACTGTCGAGTCAACCGGTTCAGCGCTGGTCCCGCCAGCGCTTCCATTATCGCCGGACGCGATTTCGGATCGTCCGGCAGCAGCCAGTTCGGTTCCGCGCCGAGGAAGCGGTCAAGAAATGCCACGGCATATGTCGGCATCTCCTCGACGTTCTCGCGATAGGACCACCAGGTCCTGAGATCGTCGGCACATTTGTCGATCGGCAGTGGCTCGCCAAACTCCTGCTCGCTGACGGCGGCGATCGCCGACACGCAGAAGTTCGTGTAGAGAAACCCCTCCGGCCAGAAGGCGACGATTTCGCTCATCTTCTCCGTCGCGCCTTGCGGCGTCGGCAGCCCACGCTCGACCAGTTTCGCCGGTTCCTGCCGGATCAGTTCGCGTAGCACCAGCCCGGCTGAGAAGACGATGAAGTCGGCGCGATTGACACGGGCGAAATCGCGCTGCGCGTCGATCACCTCGACCCAGTCGAGAAATGCCTTGGTCAGCTTCGCGTCGTCGATCTCGAAGCGTAGTCCGTACGTTGAGCCGACCAGCCGCGCGTGGCTGCGGAAGGTCATGCGGAACCAACGCAGCCGGCGCAGCCGATGCCTGAGATCAGGCATCAACGCCAGTTCGTCCTTGAAGCGCAGATCCATCCTTCGCGTTCTCCCGCGCAAGCTCTATCACCGCCCGCCGGACCGGCCAAATTTCTGGTGATTCATGTGGGCCAACGCTGTGCCCAGGAATATACACATTGACATCACGGGAAACAAATGTTCTGTGATCAACGGTTCCGGAGGACGCGCTTTCAGTGTGGTGGAACCGGCTTGGGAGGAAGCCTGATGGCCCTTTGGCAATGGGGATTGCTGGCGCTGTTTCTTGTCTGGGCGCTCCAGTCGCTCGGCGTCTGGCTGCAGATGCGCCATTACGGCGATGTCTTCAAAGGCGTCACCAATCAGTTCAATGACGGGTATGTCGGCGCCGGAAATTTCCGCGGTCGTTTTTCCAAGGGCGTGATCGTCCTGATCGTTGTCACACCCGATTTGATCGTTCGCCGCTTGATGATCATGAGCGGCCGGACGGTCTTCACCAAGTTTCATCGACATGAAGAGTTCGAGGGCATCACCCTCGATCAACTCCGGGCCAATCCTGCAGTGTTGGGGGAGGGGGAAACCGGTGTGGCCGAGGCCGTGACGCGGGCGATCGCACAGATCGACCGGGCGCGGTCGGAGCCAAAAAAAGAGCCGGGGCTGTCCGGCTTGAACGCAGCTCGCGCTTAGCGCAACGCCGCTTGCCGGCTGGGACTTACGGCAAACGGGGCAAGGAGGAGAAATGTCAGTCTTTTCAATGTTGGCGCAGCATGCCGACATGGCCGTCCAGCACCTGCATGTGGCAGGTGCGATGGTTTCGGATGCTGCCATCCATCATGGCACACTGGGGATCGAGCACACCCGCGATAATCTCGTCATTCTCGCGCAGGCGAGCGGCGACATCACAGTCGAGGAGTTCAAGGACAAGCTCGACAACATCACGCAGGAAGAGCAGCTCGGCTGGCTGACCGCCGCCGGCAAATATTTCATCGGCATCTTCCAGGAAGGCGGCAAGGTGTTTGCCGGCTTCGTCACCGGCATCATCCCGACGCTGGTCGTGCTGATGACCGCCTTCTACGCCGTCACTGAACTCGTCGGCGAAGAGCGCGTTCATGGCATCGCGCGCGGCGCTGGCCGCATCGCTCTGACCCGCTACACTGTCCTGCCGGTTCTGTCGGTGTTCTTCCTGACAAACCCGATGGCCTACACCTTCGGCTCGTTCCTCGAAGAGAAGCACAAGCCGGCCTTCTACGACGCGGCCGTGTCCTACGTGCACCCGCCGCTCGGCCTCTTCCCGCACATCAATCCGGGCGAGTATTTCGTCTGGGGCGGCGTTCTGGTCGCTCTGCTCGAGCTCGAGAGCAGGGGCGCGGTGCCCGGCGGATATCACATCCAGGTGGCCATCTGGTACGCGATCGTCGGCCTCATCGTCATCCTGCTCAAGGGCATGCTGACCGAGCGGATCACGGCCATCATGGCGCGCCGCCAGGGCGTAGAACTCTAGTTCGGGCCCGGGAGCGAAACCATGGCTAAGAAGTACAAGGCCGTAAAGATCTCGCGGGGATCGACCGGCTGGGGCGGTCCGCTCGTCATCGAGCCGACCGAGCAGCGCAGCAAGGTCGTTTCAGTCACCGGCGGCGGCATCCATCCGATCGCCGCGCGCATCGCTGAACTGACCGGTGCCGAAGCGGTCGACGGGTTCAAGGCCCCGCCGATTGAAAGCGAAATGGCCGTCGTCGTCGTCGATTGCGGCGGCACGGCACGTTGCGGCGTCTATCCGCGCAAGCGCATCCCAACCGTCAACATAACGCCGGTCGGGCAGGCGGGTCCGCTCGCCCAGTTCATCACCGAAGACATATACGTATCAGGCGTGAAGCCGGACAACATCACAATGGCGGACGGCTCGGAAACGCCAACGCTGGCAGGGGGAGCAGCAGCGATGAGCACCAGACCAACAGACTCGGCGGCGGTGAGAGCCGCTGATGCCGCACCGTCAGCCGATGGCGGATTGGTCGGCCTGATCAGCTCGATCGGCCGCGTGATGGGCCGTGTCGTCGGCATCTTCTTCAATGCCGGACGCCGCACCATCGACCAGGTCGTCCGCAACGTCCTGCCGTTCATGGCGTTCGTCACGATGCTGATCGGCCTGATCCTCTACACCGGCATCGGCGACGTGCTCGCACAGCCGATGGGTCCGCTGGCCAACAATATCGTCGGGCTGCTGATCATCTCGGCCATCTGCGGCCTGCCGTTCCTGTCGCCGATCCTCGGCCCGGGCGCGGTGATCGCGCAGGTGATCGGCGTCGCCATCATCGGCCCGCAAATCGCCAACGGCACCATCGCTCCGGCGATGGCGCTACCTGCGCTGTTTGCCTACAACACGCAGGTGGGCTGCGACTTCGTTCCGGTCGGTCTGGCGCTTGGCGAAGCCAAGCCGAAGACGATCGAGATCGGCGTGCCGGCCGTGCTGATCAGCCGCCAGATCATGGGCCCGGTCTCGGTGCTCATCGCCTGGCTATTCAGCCTGGTCGTGCTCTAACGCGTAAGAACAGAGGTTCGCCATGTCGGTTCTCTTGAGAACACAGGTCACAGCAATTGGGCCTGAAGTGGCGGACCTCGCCGAGGGCGGCGTCGTCATCCTGTTTGCGGATGGCTCGCCGCCTGAACTGGCGGAAGTCTCGGTCCTGCACAGGACCGAGGGGGAACCGAGCGACGACGCGCCAAAGGCCGGCGCGTCGATCGCGATCGGCGACGTCTCAGCGACAATCACGGCGGTCGGTCCGACCGCTTGGGCGAAAGTCCGCGAGATCGGGCATGTCGTCATCAATTTCAACGGCGCGGCGGAAGCTGAGCGTCCGGGGGAAATCTGCGCATCCGCAGTCGATCCGGACGCGCTGGTGAGGGCATTGCGGCCGGGAACAGTGATTACCGTCGCCGCGGCCTGATATAAGATCGGCTCTGGAAGGTTTGGGAATGGAACGCTCGACAATCGTCAGAGTGCATGAGGGACTTCACGCGCGCCCCGCGACGCGCTTCGTGAAGCTTGCCAAGAGCTTCGAGTGCGAGGTCGAGATCGTCAAGGACGGCAAGGCGGTGAGCGCCAAGAGCCCGGTCAAGCTGATGCTGCTCGCCGTCAAGGAGAACCAGGAAGTGACGGTGCGCGCCAATGGCGCGGATGCCGCCGAGGCTGTCGAGGCGCTGATCGGCTACCTGGAGAATCCGCAGGCTGGCGTTGACGAGGAGGGCGGACTGGAAGCGGCGCCGCCGGCGGAGACGCCGGCAGCAGCGGCGGTCGAGACGCCTTCGGAAGACGAATTCAAGGGCCGCATGCGCGGGATCGCCGCCAGCGAAGGCGCAGCGCTTGGCCCGGCTTTTGCGCATTTCCCGAAGGAGATTGCCGCAAAGCCGCGCGCCATCGCGGCGCACGAGATCGATAGCGAGCTGTCGCGCCTGCAGACGGCCGTCGAACATGTCCGTGCCCGCATGGCCAAGGGGCTCGCCGATAAAGCGCTGGCCGAGAGCGACCGCACCATCGTTGCGGCGCTGATGGACATCGCCGCCGACGAGACGCTGATCGGCCGCGCGGAAACGCTGATCCGCGACAGCATGGACGCCGTATCGGGGGTGCTTGGCGCGACCGAGCAGACCGCGGCCGAGTTCAGCGATGTCGATGACGTTTATCTGCGCGCGCGCACCGACGACATCCACGCAGTCGGCCGGCAGATCGCGCTCGCGTTGCTCGGCGAGGCCGAAGCAGACCTTTCGACCATACCCAACGGCGCCATCCTCGTTGCCGACGACATCGGCGCCTGGGACTTGGCGCGCGCGCCATTGAAGCGTATCGGCGGCGTCATCTGCGGCAAGGGCGGCGCGACTTCGCATATCGCGATCATCGCGCGCTCGCACGGCATTCCGGCCGTGCTCGGGCTTGGCGAGCAGGTGCGCGAGCTTGCGTCCGCGAAACACATCGCCATCAACGGCGCGAAGGGCTGGGTCCTCGGCGACCCGGACGACAGGGCGCGTGCCGAGATTGCGCAGCTCGCACAAGCCGCGGCGAAGGAGCGCGAGGCGCTGGCCGCGTTCAAGGACACCGTGCCACGGCGCGCCGATGGCACAGTGATCGAGGTTGCGGCCAATCTCGGCTCGCTGGAGGAGATCGACGCGGCGAAGGAAGCCGGTGCTATGGGTGTCGGCCTGTTCCGCACCGAGCTTTTGTTCATGCGGCACACACATCTGCCGTCGGAAGATTTGCAGGCCGAGACCTACAGCACGCTCGCCAAGGCGTTTGCGCCGTACCCGGTGATCATCCGCACTCTGGATATCGGCGGCGACAAGCCCGTCGCCGGCATCGAGTTTCCGGAAGAGGAAAACCCCTTCCTCGGCTGGCGCGGCATCCGCATGTGCCTCGACCGGCCCGACATCTTCAAGGTGCAACTTCGCGCGCTTCTCCGTGCAGCTATCCATGGCAACGTGAAAGTCATGCTGCCGATGGTGTCGGACATCTCCGAGGTTGAGCGCACCAAGGTGCTTGTCGCGGAATGCGCAGCGGAACTGAAGACCGCCGGCGTGCCGTGCAAGAACTTCGACCTCGGCGTCATGATCGAGACGCCGGCAGCGGTGCTGATCGCGCCGGAACTGGCGAAGCACGTCGCCTTCTTCTCCATCGGCACCAACGATTTGACCCAGTACATCATGGCCGCCGACCGGCTTCACCCGTCGGTCGCGCAGCTCAACAATGTGAAGAACCCGGCGGTGATGCGGGCGATCGAGATGACTGCAAGCGCGGGCGTTGCCGCCGGTATCATGGTTGGGATGTGCGGGGAGGCGGCGGGCAAGCCGGATCTCGTGCAGCAGTTCGTGCGCATGGGCCTGACCGAGCTCAGCATGAGCCCGTCCTCGATCCAGCGCGCCAAGAAGGCGATCGCCGATATCAGCTAGTTCAGATGGGTGAGCAGGCTGGCGAAGAGCGGCGTCAACATTTTAGCCGGATCGGTGCTCTTCAAGGCCGCGTGGATGCGGTCGGCGCGCGCATCCACCGCTAGAACGGCGATTTCCATCAGCTCCGGATCGGCGGCGCCTTCCATGTCGAGCGTCGCCAGGCCGCAGGCGATGGCGATCGCCGCAAGCGCATTCGTCGCGGCGTCAGCACCGATGTCGATGGCATTTTCTTCGGCGGGCGGGGCCATGTGGATCGGTTGCCGTTTCGCGAGTTCAACGAACAGCGAAGCCGTCAAAGCCGCGACCAGCGCGACTCGTTCGTCGCCCGCGGCGCCATTGTGAATGTCCGCGATCTGCGCAGCGTTCTGTTTTTGCAACGAAGCGTGGACGGCAGCGAAGTCCACCTCGCGGATCAGGAAACCTGAAAGCTGTTTCTTCTCCAGCACGAGTTTTGCCAGCCGGTAGAGATTGCGGCGGAAGGCGCGCGCACCGTCGACCTGCGCATCCTTCTCGGCGCGGAAATAGGCCTGCAGCGGACGCGGGCCGGTCACCTCGCGCAGGCCGAAGCTCTCACGCGGCGCCAGATGCTCGGCGAGCGACATGACGTCGTCGAATGCGCTCGCCGCATGGCCGAGAAAGCCTTCGATCTCGCGAATCGGGAAGGGCTGGTCTTTCTCGTCCGCCGATCTGCTCGACACGCTGTCGTGCCGGTGCTGTCGGACAACCTGGCGAAAATCGCGCAGGCGGTCCTTCACCCGGATCCGAACGTCCTCTGAGAGTTCTCTCAGCATCGCTTCCTCGCCGCGTCACGCGGCTTATGTTCTGCCCTATTAGATACGAGCGCCTTGTGTTGCGGTCAATGCGAACGGCTTGCCGCCTCGCGGGGCTAACCCCACCTAAAGTTGAGCATATCGGGCTTTTGCTTTCCGCGCCTGTGTAAACTATTGAATCAGCGTGAGAACATCTGTGCCGGCGCCAACCTGCCGGCTACCTTCGCGAGTGGGGGAAATGCGATGGCAAAACGGGCGCGGGCCACGGAAGCAAACAAAACGTCCGCAACCGCCGATAGCGGTGCTCCGGCTACCGACCGCCGCGCCGACCGTCTGCGGATTCGCGCCGCCTGGATGTATTTCATCGAACAGATGACCCAGAACGAGATCGCCGATGTGCTCGGCGTCGGGCGCGTGACCATCGTGCGCATGCTGGCGGAAGCGCGTGCCCGCAACGAGGTGAAGATCGCCATCGAGGGCGAACTGGCCGAGATCGTCCGGCTCGAACGGGCGCTCGAAAAGAAATATGGCCTGCAGCAGGCGATCGTCGCGCCTTTGTCCAGCCCCGATGTTGACCCCATTCCGGCAATCAGCGCCAAGACGGGCGCGTATCTCTCGGACGCGATGCAGCCGGGCATGCGCGTAGGTGTCGGCTGGGGGCGCACGCTGTTCAACACGCTGTCCTTCATAAACCCGAAATCGCTGGCCGACTTCAAGGTGATCTCGTTGCTCGGTGGCGTCGGCGTGGCGCGTAGCGTCAACCCTGCCGAATTCGCCTGGCGGTTCGCGCAAGCCTTCCAGGGGGAGGGCTATCTCATTCCCGCGCCGGCCGTAGTCGACAGCGTTGAAACGAAGATAGCGCTGATCGAGCGCTGCGGCCTGCACGATCTCTTCCGCATGACTGATGAACTCGATGCCGTGGTTCTTTCCATCGGCGGCATCCGTTCCGCCACCACATTTTATCGCGGTGGTTTTCTGAAAGAGAGCGACCGCGAGGAACTTGTCGCACGCGACGCGGTTGGCGACGTGCTCTTCCACCCCTTCAACATCAAGGGCGAGATCGTCGATCATCCGATCAACAATGTGGTCATGTCGGTCGACGTCGAGCGCCTGCGCAAGGCGCCGCTGCGTATCCTCACGTCGGGTGGGGCCGAAAAGATTGACGCGCTGAAAGGCGCGATGAAGCTGCTCACCCCGACCGTACTCATCACCGATGAGGAAAGCGCACGGAAGATTATCTAACGCCTGGAGCGCGTTAGCGGTCTTCGATGATCTTCAGGTAGATCGCCGTGACGGCGAGGATGATCGCTCCGAAGATGATCATGCGCGCGCCTTCGGGAATCTGCATCAGCGTCAGCATGGTGGTGATGACGCGCAGGATGACCGCGCCGATGATCGTGCCGACATAACCACCACGGCCGCCGAAGATCGAGGTGCCGCCGATCACCGCCGCTGCTACCGATGGCAATAGTTGTGGGTCGACAAGCGTCAGCGACGCCGTCTTGATCAGCCCGAGGAACAGCAAGCCGGTGAGGCCGGCGAGCAGGCTGGAAATCACGTAGAGCGCCAGAATTACCTGCCAGTAGCGCACGCCAGCAAGCCTTGCCGCGCGCTCATTGTCGCCGAGCGCATAGAGCAGGCGACCGAAACCGGTCGAGCGCAGCGTGAAGATGATGATCGCGGCGATCGGAACGAATGCGACGAGTGAGTTCGGCAGGCCCCAGGTCTGGCCGGTTCCCAGCCAGCGCAGCCAGTCCGGCACCTGGAAGCCGGTCGCAATGACCGTGCGCTGGTAGACCTGCAGGCAGCCGAAGGCGATGAGCCCGGTGCCGAGCGTCATGATCAGCGGATGCACCCGGAAGACGCCGACGCCGATGCCGTTGACGATGCCGACGAGCAGCGCCGGCACCATGGCGATCAGCACCGCCACTGCCGGGTCGTGATGCAGCGCCTGGCTGCCGAGGACATAGGCGGTGACGCTGGCGACAGTACCTGCCGACATGTCGATGCCGCCGGTGAGCATCGTAATGGTCTGGCAGCCCGCGAGCAGGGCCAGCGGGATCGCAAACTGCATGGTCTGCGCCGCCCAGCGTTGATTGATGATGCCTGGCTGCAGGATGTGCAGTGCGACCAGCAGCAGCGCCAGCAGGACGAGCAGCGGCACGGTCGGATAATCGCTCATGAAGCGCTTGGCGCGCTGGCCAAGCGGCGCGGTGGCCGGAGTGGAGACGACAGCACTCATGACGATCTCCCCCTCATGGTGAGGAATGCACCGAGCATGACGACAACGACCATGATCGTGCCTTCGATTATGGTGGTGGCGTTCGGGTCGACCGACAGCAGCGTCAGGTCGGTGCGCAGCAGGCGCAGGATGAAGACGGCGATGATCGGGCCGACGAGCCCGCCGCGGCCGCCGCCGAGCACGACGCCACCAAGCACGACGGCCGCAACGGAGGCTAGCAGATAGGGACCGGGGATCGGCGCGCCGATGCCGGTGCTGATGGTCAGAGCCAGCCCGCCCATGGCGGCGAACAGCCCACCGATGCCGTAAGCGATGATCTTGGTGCGCGCGACGGGCACGCCGCTGCGGAAGGCCGCGAGTTCGCTCGAGCCAATCGCGTAGATCGACAGGCCGATATGCGAGCGCTTGAGCGGAATCCACACGGCGGCGAGCAGCACGACGAGCAAGACCAGCGCGTTCGGGATCCACATGGTGATCCAGTCCGGCACGCCGGGGATGGGCACGGTGCCGGCGATCATCGTCTTCAGCCAGACGGCAGCCGCGCCGCCGGGCGAGCCGAGGATCAGCAACGCCAGGCCCTGATAGACGAATAGCATTGCCAGCGTGACCACAATGTCGGGCACGCGCGTGACGACGATGAGGATGCCGTTCAGCGCGCCCATTGCGAAGCCGAGGAGCAGCACGAACGGGATGACGACCAGCGCGAACTCTTCGCTGGCGCCATTCATCATCACCGCCGCGGTGACGCTGGTCACCGCCATCATCGATGCGATGGACAGGTCGATGCCACCGCCGATGACGACGATCGCCTGTGCCGCGACGGCGAAGGCGTAAGGCAGCACGGCGCGCATCAGTGCGGTGAAATCGCTGGCGCCATAGTTCGGCTGGATGATCTTGGTGGCGATGAACAGCACCACAAGCAGCGCGAGCAGTCCGAGCACCCAAGCCTGTTGGCGCAGGAAGCGGATCACGGCTGTGCCTCCCCGGCGCCGGCAAGGACGCCGACATTGGCCGTCGCGTCGCGCGGCAGGCCGTAGGCGGCGCGCGTCAAGGCGGGTTCATCAGCGATGTCTGCCGGCATCACGTCGACGACCTTGCCTCCGAAGATGACGATGGCGCGGTCGCAGACCAGTTGAACCTCGTCAAGCTCGGACGTGTAGTAGAGCACCGACTTGCCCTGGTCGGCGAGCTGACGCAGCAGCTTGTAGATTTCCTGCTTGGTGCCGACGTCGATGCCGCGCGTCGGGTCGAAGCAGAGGATGGTGCGGGCGTCCGCTGCGATCCAGCGGGCGATCGTCACTTTCTGTTGGTTGCCGCCCGACAGTCGCTGCACCTCGCGCTGCGCGCGCGTGTCGATCTGCAGGCGCTGGATTGCGTTGTTGACGGTCTCGCTTTCGCGCTTCTTGTTGATCGGCCCCCAGTTGCGTACCGAAGCGCTGAAGGGCAGGGCGATGTTCTCGCGCACCGACTGCTTCATCGCCAGCGCTTCGGAGCGGTCGCCGGGCACATAGGCGATGCCGGCGCGCACCGCGTCGACAGGGTGCGAAAACTTCACCGCCTTGCCGTCGACCTCGATCGTTCCGCCGGAAGGTTTGGTCGAGCCGGCGAGGGCAGCGAACAATTCGTCCTGGCCCTGGCCTTCGAGCGCCACGACGCCCGCGACTTCGCCATTCTTCAGCTCGAAGGAGACGTCCTGGAGCTTGGTGCCGACGCGAAGGTTCTTCACCTCGATGCGCGTCCCGGCGTCGACCGGCACACTCGTCGCTTCGTTGGCCTTGCGTTGTGCGGCGCGCGCCTTTTCGATCTTGGCGCCGAGCATCAGCTCGACGATGCGCTCTTCAACCCCGGCCTCGATATCGACGACGCCAACCGTCTCGCCGTCGCGCAAGACGGTGGCGCGATTGCACACTGCCGCGATTTCGACGAAGCGGTGCGAGATGAAGATGACGGAGCGCCCGGCCTGACCCTGGCGCTTGACCACGCCCAGCACGCGTTCCGCGAGGTCGGCAGGCAGCGCCGCCGTCATTTCGTCGAGCAGCAGCACATCCGGCTCAACGGCCAACGCGCGCGCCAGATCGAGCACGCGCTGGATCGCCAGCGGAATGTCGCGTGCGGTTTCGCGCAGGTCGAGTTCGGGGACGCCGAGTTCTTTGACCCAGCTACGGAATGCCTCGATTGGCGTCCGCGTCAGTTTCAGATTCGACAGGACATCGAGATCGGGGATCAGCGACGGCTCCTGATAGACGGGCAGCAATCCCGCTTTGCGCGCGTCGCCCGGCGAGCGGACTTCATGCGCCTTGCCGCGCACGAGGATGGTGCCGCGGTCGTGGCGGATCGCGCCGGTGAGAATCTTGACCAGCGTCGATTTGCCTGCGCCGTTGGCGCCCATCAGCGCGTGCACCTCGCCCGGCAGCACGGAGAGCGACGCGTTCTTCAACGCTGCGACGGCGCCGTAGTTTTTCGCCACGCCTGTGGCGTCGAGGACCGGTGAGGGTGTCAAATCGATTTGTTTTCCGGTTGTGAAGCGGGGACGGCAGGCAATGCCTGCCGTCCCCGGCAGTTCAGATCAGACGATGCTTATTCGCCCGGGCCTTTGCAGGCAACGATCTGTTCCTTCGTGTACGTCGTCCAGTCCTTGATGGAGATGGATACCGGCCACTCAGGCGACAGTGAAGGGTCGGCAGCAGCCTTGAGCTGCTCCTTGCCGGCGTCCGTTACGTTCTCCCACAGAGCCGGCTCGACGAGCACGGTCGTGTTCGCCGGCTTCTGGCCGTCGAGGATCTGCAGAGCGAGCGTCACGCCAGCGCCGCCGATCGAGCCGGGGTTGGTCACCGCCGCGCCCTTCAGGCCTTCAACCGTGTTGAGCTGGTTCACGAAGCCGGCGTTGTCAGCGCCCACGACCGGAACCATCGGGGCGCCGGACTCGACCAGCGCGTCGACGATCACGTTGTCGATGCCCGAGGTCCAGATGCCGTCAAACGGCACGCCGGTGGCGATGTAGTCGAGGATCTGCTGCTTGCCCTGATCCTGCTGCCAGCCGGTGAACACTTCCTGCGCAACCTTGATGTCCGGGAACTCGGCCAGCGCTTTCTTGAAGCCGTTGTCGCGATCCGTGTCGGCCGAAGCGCCGGCGGCGCCGCGCATGTAGACGACGCTGCCCTTGCCGCCCAGCTGCTCGAACAGCCACTTGGCGCCGAGATAAGCATACTGCTCCTGGTTGTTGGAGATTATGTACGCGGTCGGCTCGGCAACGGCCTGGTCGACGGCAACGACGACGATGCCGGCCTTGGTGGCTTCGGCGACGGCGTCCTTGATGCCAGCCGGATCGGCCGGGTTGACGACGATCGCGTTGACCTTCGCGGCGATCAGGTTGCGGATGTCTTCCGACTGGCCGGCCGCGTCGGTGTTGCGGTGCGCGATGTTGAGCGAGGCGACCTTGCCGGACGCCAGCGCCTGCGCCTTGATCGCGCAGACCATCTCTTCACGCCAGCCATTGCCCTGCACGGTGTTGGACACGCCGATCGTGTAGGTGCCCTGCGCTCCCGCAGACGCGGCCGAGACCAGAAGGGCCGCGCCGCCAAGGAGCATCGCTACATATTTCTTGCTACGCATAGGTACTTTCCTTTCTCCCGAAGTAACTATTGTATTGGATTTTCTCGTCTTCCGCCGTCACTTTATGAAGGGCCTGAGAACGTCGCGCGCCAGCATGAAGCCGCGTTTGACCTTGTCGTCCGTTCCTTCAAACCTGCGATCCTCGTGCTCGATGATAACGGGACCATCATAACCGGCGCGATACAGCGCGGCGATTGTCATGCTCCAGTTCACGTCGCCGAGACCCGGCATGCGTGGCACCTGCCAGCCGATGCCGGCCGACAGGATACCCCGTTCGTAAAGCCCATCGCGGTCGATCATCAGATCCTTCGCGTGGACGTGAAACATATGCGGCCCGAATTCGCGGATGAACCGCGCCTGGTCGATCATCTGCCAGACCAGATGCGACGGGTCGTAGTTCATCCCGACATCGCCGCCCCAAGCCTCGATGATGCGCCGCCAGATGTAAGGCGAGTACGCGATGTTGTGACCGCCCGGCCATTCGTCATAGCTGAAGATCATCGGGCAGTTCTCAAAGGCGAGTTTGACGCCATTGTCCTTCGCGAACTCGACGATCGACGGCCAAACCTTCAACGCCTCATCCCAATTCGCATCCACATGCTGCGAGGCGTCGCCGCCGCAGAAGGTATTCACCAGCGGCACGCCGATCTTACCCGCGCCGACGATGACGTCCTTCAGGTGCGCGATGACCTGTTCGCGATGTGAGCGGTCCGGATGCAGCGGGTTGGGATAATAGCCGAGGGCAGATATCTGCAAATTCTTCTCGGCCAACGACCCGGCGATATCGCTTGCTTCCGATTTCGACAGGTTGGCGACGTCGATGTGGCTGGTACCGGCATAACGCCGGGTCGAGCCGCCAGACCGCGGCCAGCAGGCGATTTCCAGCGCCTCGAAGCCGGACGCCTTCGCCCAATCGGCGACCTCGTCCAGCGGCGTTTCTGCAAACGGCGCGGTCAGTATCCCAAGCTTCATGACTTCTCCCTCGTCCGTACTAACGCGTTTGTATGAGGCGATTCAACCGATTATGTCCGTTCGTCTCGCAGACGTGACGTAATGTGTTTAGCGGATCGTCCGACAGCAGTCCGCGGAACGCATCGGTGATGTTTGCCTTGAACCCGGCATGGGCAGCGAGTTCAGGGTGGAAAATCGTGTCGATGGCCAGGATTTCGCGGGCCAGCGCGGCGGGATCGTCGCCGATCCGGTCGGCAATCGCTGCCACGCGGGTTGCATAAGGGTCATCCGCCGTCCAGGCCTTGCCGAAGCGGTCGGACGCCCGGATCAGGTAGGTCATCCAGCCGGCGGTCGCGATCGACAGGAACGTTACATCCAGGCCTTTGCTCAGCCGCTCACGGATCGGATTCAGCAGCCGCTGCACAATCTTCTGCGAACCGTCGGTTGCGATCTGGTGGTTGCGGTGGCGGATCGCGGTGTTGCGCAGGCGGTCGAGGCTTTGCTCGACGTAGGCGTGCGCGTCCATGCCCGGCACCGGCTGCAAGGTAGGCAGCGTTTCTTCGATGAGCATGCGGCGCACGAACTCGACCAGTAGCGGGTCTTTCATATCGTCTGACGTGTGCTCGTGGCCGGCAAACACGCCGAGGTAGCAAAGCGTCGTCTGTGCGCCGTTCAGAACGCGCATCTTCAGATGCTCGAACGGCTCGACATCGTCCACGTAAGTCGCGCCGACCCTGTCCCATTCCGGAAAGCCGCCAGCGAACTTCTGCTCGATGACCCATTGCCGGAACGGCTCGCCGACCACCACCGCGCTATCCCGGTAACCGTAGCGCTCCTCGACGGTCCTGTAATCAGCGTCGCTAACAGCCGGCGCGATGCGGTCGACCATCGCGCCGGGGAAGGTGACGTTGCCGTCGATCCACTTTGCAAGGGGGCCGCCGCGCCGCTCCGCCAGCGTTCGCACCACCGTGCCGAGGATGATGCCGTTCGACTGGATGTTGTCGCAGGAGAGCAAGGTCACCGGCCTGCCGTGCGATTGCTGCCGCAGTTCCAGTGCCCGCAGCAGAATACCGGGCAGGCTGCGCGGCGCTTCCGGATTGGCGATGTCGTGGACGATGTCGGGATGTTCGAGGTTCAGTACTCCGGTCGCCGGATGGTGGCAATAGCCCTTCTCGGTGACCGTCATCGTCACGACGTCGATATCGGGCGAGGCGATAACTTTTAGCGCCGGTGCCGCGCTTTCCTGGCTGTCCACCACCGAAACGAAGCTGCCGATGACACGCGCCTCGACGCGCTCGTCCTCGCGCTTCAGGCGCGTGTAGAGCCCGCTCTGCCGGCCGAGCGTGTCGGCGAGTTTCGGGTTGCGGATGTTGATGCCGACGAGACCCCAGCGATCCAGCCCGAGGTTGAGCAGATCGTCGGTGTATTCCGCCTGATGTGTGCGATGAAATGCGCCGACGCCGATATGCGCGATGCCGGGCTGCAATGCGGCGCGATCGTAGGCCGGCCGTTCCACATCCTTCGGCAGGCTGCCCAGCAGGGCAGGGGAGAGTTCAGCGCTCATCCGCGCGATCCCGCGACCCACTGTTCCTGGTCGATCACCGCGCCCGTCATCAGCCCGGAGGCGTCGGAGAGCAAGAACACGGCAAGGTTCGCGACCTCTTCCGCCGAAAGGAGCTTGCCGAACGGCTGCGCTTCGCTAGCTTTTTTGAGCCAGCCTTCGCCGAGGCCTAGCGTCTCGGCCTGCATGACGCGTTCGGCAGGTGTGTCAGCCCAGCCCACATTGATGCCGTTGACGCGGATGCGGTCGAAACGGTGCGCGTTCGCGGCATTCTTGGTCAGCGTCGCCAGTGCACCCTTGGTGGCGGAGTAGATGGCGAGTTCAGGCGCGCCGCAATGCGCGTTGATGGAGATGATGTTGACGATCGCGCCGCCCTGGCCGCGCTCGCGCATCGCGGTGATTGCCGCCTGCATCAGGAAGAATGGCGCACGGGCGTTGACGTCGAAGAGCTTTGCCCAGGTGTCGAGATCGCCGTCGAGGAATGATGCGCGGTCGGTCAGGCCGGCAGCGTTGACGAGGCAATCGATGCGGCCGAACCGGTCGACACATTCGCGAACGATGCGCTGCGGCGTGGACGGGTCCGTGAGTTCCGCCGACACGAAGTGGCTCGGCGTGCCTTGTTTTGTCAGCGTTTGCGCGACGTCCTCGCCGCGCGCCGCGTCGCGTCCAGTCAGCAGGAGGCCGGCTGCGCCGGCGCGCGCCAAGCCTTCGGCAATGGCCCGGCCAATGCCTTGCGTCGCGCCGGTGACGACCGCCACCTTGCCTTCGACCCGCGCCTCCAACGTGCTCCCCAGAACAAAGTTTCTATTTTCTGCAATATGGAACTGGAATTCCGGCCGCGTCAATCCACGTGGGAGCGATTATCCCGTGCGGCGCGCGACGACGCCGTGGACGACGGCCATGCCGACGGCCAGCGATGCGGCAAGCGAGCGGAAGCCGGCGAAGTCCGATTCCACGACCTCCACCCAGCGGTCCGCCAGTCCTGCCAGCGGGCTGAACGTGCTGTCGGTGATCGCGCCGATCTTCGCGCCGCGTTCGCGTGCGACGGAAACAAGGTCCGGCGTGATCGAATTGTACGGGCTGAAGCTCACCGCCAGCACTGCATCCTTCTTGCCGATGCAGCTCACCTGATCGAAGGCGGTCGAGCCGACATTGTCGACCAGCACGTTGCGCACGCCCTGCTGCGACAGCGTCAGCGACAGATACGCGGTAACCGGAAAGGCGCGTTTCGAGCCGATGACATAGATCAGATCGGCGGCGGCGAGTAGTTCGGTCATCGCCTCGAAGTTCTTCGTGTCGATCGCTTCGCTGGCGCGGGCCAGCGATGTCTGCGAGGCGCCGATGATGCCTTGCATGAAATGCGTCTCGGCGTGCGGAGCTTTTCCGGAGCGAGCAGCCGCGCCGCGCCGCTCGGGCAGGGAGCCCTTCAGATGATCCTTGAAGAGCTGCTGGAAGTCAGAAAAACCGCTGTAGCCGAAGATCTGCGCGAACCGCACCAGCGTCGAGGGCTGGACCCCTGCCTGCGCCGCCACTTCGCTGATCGAGCCCAGCGCCACTTCGCTCGGATGCTGCCAGAGGAAGATCGCGACCTGCCTCAGCCGTTTCGGGAAATGCACCGTGCCGGACGACAGCACCGCGCGCAGCTCCTCATAGGTGCCGGGCTTGCTGTAACCCAGCGCAGCTTTGCCCGCGACGCCCGGTGCTTTCTTCGGCTCCGCGCGCGCCTTGCCGCGAGGTCGCGTCTTCTGCATCGGTTTCGGGTCGCGCGCCAATTCTATCCCTCCGCGGCCGCGAGGCTGCGCACGGTACCCGGCACGACCGGCTTGCCTTGTCGCGCCGAAGCGATCGCCGCGAACACCAGCGCCAGCGCGTCGAGGTTGCGGCGGCCGTCATTGAGCGGCTGCGTGCCGTCTTCGATCGCGCACAGCAGCGCGGCCATGGTGCCGACGAAGCCCTCTGTGAACCACGTGCCTTCCAGCTTCGGCCGCGCGATGCCCTCAGCGGTCGTCAGCGTCACCCACTGATTGCTCAAATCCGGGCCGCGGCTGTTCAGCGTGCCCTTGCTGCCGGCGATCACGGTGCGGTCCTCGACACCGAACTTCGCCGCCGCGTCGAAGGTCAGCGACGCCTGTGCGCCGTCGAAACCGACGATGGTGTTGGCGAGGAAGGGCGGCTTGACCGTCTGCGAACTCGCGTGCGCCTTCGATGCGAAAACGCTCGTCGCGCTGCTGCCGGTTACGCTTGTCAGGAAGTCGAACCAGTGCACGGCGAAATCGTAGAGGATCAGATTGTCGATCTCTTCGAACGCCGTGCCGCCGATCCAGCTGTGATCCCAGTGGATCGAGATGTCGCAGGAATGCACGTCGCCGACCAGGCCGGCGCACACTGCTTCGCGCATCCACGAAAGGTGCGGCGCCCAGCGGCCGTTCTGGTTCACCGCCAGCCGCACATTGTTTGCGTCTGCCAGATCGCAGAGCCTCGCGCCCGCATCGAGGTCGAGCACGAACGGCTTCTGCGACAGCACATGCTTGCCGGCCTTCAGCGCCGTTTCGACCATGGCGTAACGCTCGGCCGGATGCGGGGTGATATCGACCACGTCGATGTCGTCGCGCGTCAGCGTGCGCTGGAACTCGTCGGTCGCTTCGGCCTGCGGGTAATATTCGTCACGCCGCGCCTCGGCTTTAGCGAGCGTGCGGTTGGCGATCACGGCGATATCGAAACCCGCCGTCTTGTAGGCTTTGAGATGCGCAGCCGAAATGCCGCCCGCGCCGACCAGCGCGATGCGATGCTTCTTTTTCGGCACCGGCGGCCGGTAAGGCAGCTCCGGCGCCGCGATCTCCGCGACTTCCGCTGCCTTCAGGGCGTAGGTGTCGACATTGGGCTGGCTGGGCGGCTTGCTCATATCAGGCTGCTCATGGGACCAGCGGAACAGCACGCTTTTCGCGGGATGAAAGCACCGCGCTGTCGATCATGCGCTGGCCGATGAGACACAGTTTCGGATCGAGCGGCCCGCTGATCGGCTCGCCGTCCTCGATCCGCGCCAGCATGTATTCGATGATCGCGCGGCGTCCGGCCGGCAGCGTGTCCGCCGGTATCTTCCGGTGCGACGCATCATGCCGAGTCTGCAGCGTGACGAAGTCGTCATAGTCGCCGCTGCCGATCGAGCCGTCCGTGCCGACGAGCACGAAGCCGCATTTCGGCTGCGGCTGCTGTGTCCAAGGGTCGGTCAGTGTGCCCCAGCGCGTCTCGAACTTCGACAGGCCGCGTTTGTAGCGCGCCACCGTGATCGAGTGCTGGTCGACCTCGATGCCCGGTGTCTCGTCGACCACGCTTGTCACCTCGAGCGGCGCCTCGCCATCATAGAACCAGGTGCCGAGCGTCGTGCCGTAACCCAGATAGTCGAGCAGGCTGCCGCCACCGCTGGCGCGCTTGTACCACCAGGAGCCGGGCTTCTGCCGCTCCACCTCCTCCAGCGACACCTCGACCTTGTCGGCAAGGTGGAAGAGGGGACCGCGATTCCCGTCATAAAAATGCACCTCGATCAGGTCGCCGATCGCGCCTTCCGAGACCAGCCGCTTCGCCGTGTTGTGCGACGGATACCAGGCGAGCGGCCAGTTCACGGCCAGATGCTTGCCGGTTCCCTCCATCGCCTTGATGATGCGCCGTGCATCGGCAACGCTCGCCGCGAACGGTTTTTCGATCATCACATGCAGGCCGTGCGGCGCGATTTTTTCCACGCTGTTGGCATGCTCGGCCGTGGCCGAGCAGACGATGGCGAGGTCCGCCTTCGTTTTGGTGAGGCAGGCGTCGAGATCGGTGAAGACGCGATCGTCCGGAATGCCGAACGTCCTGATCGCCGCTTCCATGCGCGAGCGGTCGGGATCGTAGATGCCGGCGATCTCCGCATCGGGATGATCGTGCACCTGCCGCAGCAGGTCGCCCATGTGCATGTGATCGAAGCTGATGCCCAGCACACCGTGCTTTGCCACGAAGACTCCTCCCTGACCGTCGTTGACGCCTAGGCTAGCGTGGCACCATAATTTCACAATCGAAAATTTGGAAAAAAGCTTCGAAAATGGAAAACGCGACGCTATGGTCGTGCAATCATCGAGAGCATTCAGGAGGACGGTTTGGTTTACGCAACGTCGGATGGCGCCGCCGCAAGGAGACTGAAGGTCGGCATGGTGGGCGGCGGGCGCAATGCCTTCATCGGCGCCGTGCACCGCTTCGCGATCCGGCTGGACGATCAGATCGAGCTTGTCGCCGGTGCGCTGTCGTCCGACCCCGACAACGCCAAGGCGTCCGCCGCCGATCTCGGCATCGCGGCCGACCGCGCCTATTCTGACTACCGCGAGATGGCCAAGGCCGAAGCTGCGCGGCCGGACGGCATCGATGCCGTCGTCATCGTCACGCCGAACCATCTGCACGCGCCGATTTCCACGGCCTTCCTCGAAGCCGGCATCGACGTGATCTGCGACAAGCCGCTGTCGGTGACGCTCGGCGAGGCGGAGGCGCTGGTCGCGCTGACCAAAGCGAAGAAGCGCAAGTTCCTCGTGACGCTGAACAACACCGGCTATGCCATGGTCCGGCAGGCGCGCGAGATGGTGGCTTCCGGTGCGCTCGGCAAACTGGTCGCCGTGCATGGCGCCTACATCCAGGACTGGCTGACGAAGCCGATCGACGCCGATGGCCAGAAGCAGGCGGAGTGGCGCACCGATCCGGCGCGCGCCGGCCAGTCGGCCGTGCTGGCCGATATCGGCGTGCACGCCTTCAACCTCGCCTGCTTCGTCTCCGGCCTGCAGGCCGAGCAGATCGCAGCGGACCTCTTCACCGCCGTGCCCGGCCGCCGGCTCGACGACAATGCCCACATCATGGTGCGCTGGTCGGGCGGCGCGCGCGGCACGATCCTCGCCAGCCAGACCTCGCCCGGTCACTACAACGACCTTTCCGTCCGCGTGTACGGCGACAGGGCCGGGCTCGAATGGCACGGGGTGCGGCCCGAGGAGCTCAGGTTCACGCCGTATGGCGAGGAGACGCGCACCATCATCCGTGGCGGCGCTGGTACGCTTGCCTCGGCGCAGGCGGTGTCGCGCATGCCGGCCGCGCATCCCGAGGGTTACATCGAGGCGTTCGGCAATTATTATCGCGACGCTGCCGACATCATCCGCGCGCATCGCAAGGGGCAGGCGGCAGATCCGGCGAAGGAGCAGGCCGTGCCGAATGTCATCGATGGAGCGCGCGGCGTTAAGTTCGTTGCGGCCGCGGTGGAGTCCAATGCCGCGAGCGGCGCGTGGACCAGGGTGAATTTCGGCTGATGGATACCATCGCTGCCAAGGGCATCTCCGTCCGGTTCGATCCGGATTGCGGCAATCTCGCCGATTTCGCGATCACACTCGATGGTAAGACCGTCCATCCGCTGCATCGCGCGCCTTGGGTCGACAATGGCGAAAAGCTCCCCGACACGCTGTTCAAATCCGAGCGGAAGCTCTCCGGCGATTTCTTCTGCGCGCCCTTCGGCCGGCCCGATCCCAGGCTGCCGATCCACGGTTGGGCCGCGAACGGCACATGGGAAAAAACCGGCACGGATGAAGCCGGCGATGCCACGACGCACAGCTATGCGCTGCGCGAGGAAATCTCTGGCGCGAAGCTGACGAAGCATCTGACGGTCGCGCCGGGCCACCCGGTGCTCTACCAGCGCCATGTCTTCCACGGCGGCGCAGGCGCGCTGCCGGTCGCGCATCACGCGATGATCCGCGCGCCCGGCACGGCGAAGCTCAGCTTCTCGCCAAAGTCGTTCGGCCGCACCATGCCGACGCCGTTGGAAACCGATCCGGCGCGCGGCCGTTCAGTGCTCGCCTATCCGCAGGAATTTGCGTCGATGACGAGCGTCCGCCGTGCGGATGGCGGCTCCGTCGACGCGACGGTTTATCCGTTCGACACGGGCCATGAAGACCTCATCGTGCTGTCGGAAAAACCTGACGCCACGATCGGCTGGTCGGCCGCAGTCGCCAGGGAAGAGGGGTTCGTGTTCTTCGCCGTGAAGGATGCAAAGACGCTGCCCCAGACCGTGCTCTGGATGAGCAATGGCGGCCGCTCCTATGCGCCGTGGAACAGCCGGCACACGGCTGTGCTTGGCATCGAGGAGGGCGCCGTCGCCGTTCACCTCAACGACAATGAGCGGAAACAACCGTTGCGCGATGGACAGCCCATAGCACTAGCGTTGAAGCCGCAGGGTGAGGTGGCCGTTCGCCACGCGCTCGGCGGGATCCCCGTGCCGCAAGGCTGGAGCGAAGTTACCGACATCCGGCTCGGCGACGGGACGATCACGCTCGCCGATCGCAGCGGTGACCAACGCGAGCTGCCGTTTCTGACAGGCCATTTCAGCTAGATCGGCCGTGAAGGCAAGAAGGCAGTAGGGCGCGCGCCAAAACCTCCACGGCCTTGCGGCCGGGAGTGCGCGGCGGGATGGCGATGCCATTCCGCGCGTCCGATTCCGAGACTCGGAATTGCCGCGTCGC
>Ga0335075_10000954_pt1 | contig 48707 bp, 44 predicted proteins | sample Lox_Sample_24_FD_206723 | JGI IMG/M metagenome (GOLD analysis project Ga0335075, IMG submission 206723) | Soil microbial communities from Loxahatchee National Wildlife Refuge, Florida, United States - Lox_Sample_2.4 | ecosystem: Environmental > Terrestrial > Soil > Wetlands | place: USA... | reverse complement strand
TGGGTTTCCCGGCGGTCTGGCTCAGGCACAACTGCCCGTGTCCGGACTGCCGGGATCCGGTCACCGGCCAGCGGCTGGTGGACCTAACCGAGCTACCGAACGGACCGTTGGCGACTGTCACGGCCGAATTCCCTGACTCCATCGAGGTGACGTTCGCGCCCGAGGGGCACCGTTCGGTGTTCAGCCGCGCCTGGCTGGCGGCGTCGGCGCTGCCTGATGCGGCGGGCGCCGACGCCGACGTCGACCTGCGGACCGAGGACGGCAAGGTGCTGTGGCGCGCGGCCGAGCCGGCCCGCCTCCCGGCGGCGGCGTCAGGCGGCATCCCTGCGGCGGCGGCCGTCGTTTCGGCGGTGCGCCTGGCCGGCGTGCCCGCGGCGGACTGGGCGACGTACCTGGCCGACGACGCGGTCCGCGTGTCGCTGCTCGACGCGGTGGCGCGCTACGGGACGGGGCTGCTGCGCGGCGTGCCGACCGCCGAGGGCATGGTGACGGCCGTCGCCGAGACGTTCGGGTTCGTGCGGGAGACGAACTACGGGCGGATCTTCGACGTGCGGGTGGTGGCGGATCCGGCCAACCTGGCGTTCACCAGCCGGGCGATCGCGCCGCACACCGACAACCCGTACCGGGACCCGGTGCCGACGCTGCAGCTGCTGCACTGCCTGCGCGACGCGTCCGTGGGCGGAGACACGGTGCTAGTGGACGGGTTTGCGGCCGCCGCCGCGCTGCGCGACACCGATCCGGCGTCGTTCGACGTGCTGACGTCGACCCCGATCCCCTTCGCTTATGTCGATAAAGAGACCTCGCTGACCGCGCGCCAGCCGCTGATCGCGCTCAATCCGCGCGGGCGAATCTCCTGCGTCCGGCTGAACAACCGGTCGATGCAGCCGGTACGGCTGCCCTACCTCAAGGCCGAGGCTTTTTACGCGGCCTACCGGGCATGGGCGGCGATCGTCGCCCGGCCCGAGTTCGCGCTGGGGCTGCGCCTGGCCCCGGGCGACTGCCTGGTCTTCGACAACACCCGCATCCTGCACGCGCGCACCGCCTTCGCCCCCGCCCCGGCCCCGGCCCCGGCCCCGGCCCCGGCCCCGTCACCGTCACCGTCACCGGATTCCGCTCCTGGTTCGGGCGAACGCCATCTGCAGGGCTGCTACGCCGACCTCGACGGCCTCCTGTCCACCCTGGCCGTCCTCCGAGTCCCCCAAGCGCCCGTCAACCCCGGATAACAGCAAGAAGCGATCCGCCGACACCCAAGATCGCGGAGACTATTTTCCTGGCGGAAGAAAAGCACGCTATACGCGAGCAAAGCTTCCATGATCTTTGCTCTCAGACGTGCCTGTCGGATAACAGCAAGAAGCGGCGTGGACGTCGCAGACGTAGCCCCCGCGGGCGCCGCGGGCGCCGCGGGCGCCACAGGCGCGGCGGGCCGAGCGGCCTGCCGCCGTCAGGTGCCGCCGTCAGGTGCCGCCGTCAGATGAGTCCGTCGATCGCCCACCAGGGGCCGGGCTGCCAGGTCAGCCCGGACCAGACAGAGCGGACGGGCGCGAACGGATCGGCCTCGACGCACGCGCCGTCCGGGGCGAAGATCATCGTCGGCCGGCCCGCGGACGTGTACGGCGCCCAGCCGGGGTCGCCGGTCGTAGCGAACGCGCCCCAGGCGTTGTGCAGGGCAGCCGACAGGCCATCGCCGCCCTGCCAGATGCCGACGGCGTCGCCGCCGTGGGCGGCGGTAAGCAGCGGAGCGTACCGGGCGAAGGCCGGATCCGGGTCGCTGTCGAGGCCGGTGTACGGGCCGTCGTAGCGGGACCGCCAGACCGGGGCGTACGCGGCCTGCGCATCGGCCAGCCGCTCGGTCCGCACGATGTACCGCTCGTCCGTCATGACGGTCGTGCGCAGCGCGCCGTCCCCGAGGTCCGGGAGGCCGGCGGCGTAGGCGGCCAGGATCCGAGCCGCGGTCTGCTGGCCGAAGTACCCGGTCAGCACCCGGTCGGCCTGCCCCGGGCCGTCCGGGGCGAGCAGCGCGTACAGGGCGCACTCGCGGGCGCAGGTCTGCAGCAGCAGCGGCACCCCGGCCGCCGAGCCCGCCGCGATCGCGGTCAGCGGACTGTCGGTCAGGGCGACGCCGTCGACGGACGGCCGCCACAGCCAGGTGGAACGCGGCATCGCGGCGATGGCGAGCTGGGCGTCCAGGATGTCGGCCGCGGGCACGGACCGGAGCTGCCCGGCCGTGCCGCCGAGTTCGCGCAGGAACCGCCCGGTGAGCGCCTGGGCCTGGGCCCGGTCCTTGACGTGGTCGCCGCCGCTCGACTCGGCCGCGCGCGCGATCATGCCGGAGGCCAGCGGCGACGCCAGCAGGTTGGTCACCGATTTGCCGCCCGCCGACAGCCCGTAGATCGTGATCTGGTCCGGATCGCCGCCGAAGGCGGCGATGTTCTCCCGGGTCCACCGCAGCGCCAGGATCTGGTCGTGCAGGCCCGCGGCGCCGGTCGGGCTCTCGCCCGGCACGTCAAGGAAGCCGAGCGCGCCCAGTCGGTAGTTGATCGTGACCACCACGATCTGGTGACTGCGCGCGAACGCGGCGCCGTCCTCGGCCGCCTGGGCGGCGTCACCCGTCTCGTAGCCGCCGCCGTGCAGCCAGAACAGCACCGGCCGGCCGGTCGCGCCCGTCGGGGCGGTCACGTTGAGGTACAGGCAGTCCTCATCGGTTGGCGGCGCGCCCGGTGCAGGCGGCCCGAGCTCTGCCTGCGGCGACCGGTTCCCGTACTCCAGCGCGTCCCGTACCCCGCCCCACGGCTGCGGCGGCTCCGGCGGGCGGAACCGAAGGGCCCCGACCGGCGGTCGCGCGTACGGGATGCCCCGCCAGCCGAGCACGCCGTCGGCGATCTCCGCGCCGCGTACCTTGCCATACCTGGTCTCTGCGACGGTCATCCGCGCAGCACCGTCCGTTCATCTGCGCCGCGTACGATCGGCGCCGGATATTTCCTGAGCTGGGGAGCGCGAAGCATGTCCATGATCATGTCACCGGTCGATGCGATCGCGGAACTGTTCGCCTCCGAGGGGGCGGCCGACTACCTGGGCGAGCCGGTCACCGTCGCGGCGCATCTGCTGCAGGCGGGCGCGCGAGCCCACGCGGCGGGCGCACCGCCCGCGCTCGTCGCGGCGGCGCTGCTGCACGACGTCGGCCACCTGCGCGGCGCCGACGCCGAGGTGGACGCGGTGGAGCTGAGCGGCCGGGAGCTGATGGCCGGCACCGACAACAACCACGGCGACCGGGGCGCCATCTGGCTCGCGCACTGGTTCCCGGCGCCGGTCACCGAGCCGGTCCGGCTGCACGTGGCGGCGAAACGGTACCTGTGCGCGACCGAGCCGTCGTACTTCGGGCAGCTGTCCGAGGCGTCGGTCTACACCCTGGCGGTCCAGGGCGGTCCGATGACCGACGCCGAGGCGCGCGAGTTCGAGCGCGAGCCCCACGCCGCCGACGCGATCGCCGTCCGCCGCTGGGATGACCAGGCCAAGGACCCGTCGGCCGACGTGCCGGCCTTCGATCATTACCGTCCCCTGCTCGCGTCCCTGCTCATCACCGCCTAAGACGGATGCCGGGCCGCGCCTTCCCGGGCGGCTCCTGGGCCGTCGGGTCCATGGCCTGATTGTAAATCGGCAGCCCCGACCGGCTACGCCCGCGGGCGTAGCCGGTGGGGCCGCTCAGTGCGAATCACGGCCGACCTCGCTGCCGCTGCCGCCGATGAGGAAGTCCAGGTCGCATCCGGTGTCGGCCTGCTGGACGTGCTCGGTGTAGAGGCGGGTCCAGCCGCGGCTGGCGTGCGGCGGCGGCGCCGTCCACTCCGCGCGGCGGCGCTTCAGCTCGGCATCCGGCACCTCGAGGGTGAGCAGCCGGGACGGGACGTCGAGGGTGATCCAGTCGCCGGTGCGGACCAGGGCGAGCGGGCCGCCGGCCGCGGCCTCGGGCGCGACGTGCAGCACGACGGTGCCGTAGGCGGTGCCGGACATCCGGCCGTCGCAGATCCGGACCATGTCGCGGACGCCGTGACGGAGCAGCTTGGCCGGGAGCGGCACGTTGGAGACCTCCGGCATGCCGGGGTAGCCGCGCGGCCCGCAGTAGCGGACCACCAGCACGGTGTCCTCGTCGGCGTCGATGTCGGGGTCGGCGACGACCGCGTAGTACGCCTCGGGGGTGTCGAACACCAGCGCCCGGCCGCGGTGCTTGAGCAGGTGGGCGGAGGCGGCGGACTGCTTGAGCACCGCCCCGTCCGGCGCGAGGTTGCCCCGCAGCACCGCGGTGCCGGTGCCGGCCGGCTGGAACGGCGCGTCCAGCGCGCGGATGACCTCGCGGTTCCAGCACGGCGCGTCGGCGACGTTCTCGGCCACGGTCCGGCCGGTGACCGTGACCGCGTCGCCGTGCAGCAGCCCGCGGAGCTCGCGCATCACCGCCGGCAGGCCGCCCGCGTAGCAGAAGTCCTCCATCAGGTACTGGCCGCTGGGCTGGAGGTTCAGCAGCGTGGGCACCTCCTCGGCGAGGGCGTCGAAGTCGTCGAGGCTGAGCGGCACGCCGAGACGGCCGGCGATCGCCAGCAGGTGGATCACCGCGTTGGTCGACCCGCCGATCGCTGCGTTCACCCGGATCGCGTTCTCGAACGCGTCCCTGGTCATGATCGCCGACGGGCGCAGGTCGCTGTTGACCAGGTCGACGATGACCTGCCCGGCTCGCTGGGCAGTCTCGTAGCGGCGGGAGTCCACCGCCGGCCAGGACGCCGAGTACGGCAGTTGCATGCCCAGGGCCTCGGCCATCGACGCCATCGTGGACGCGGTCCCCATCGTCATGCAGTGCCCGTTCGACCGGGCCATGCACCCCTCGGCGAACACGCATTCCTCGGCCGTCATCCGGCCCGTGAGCAGTTCCTCCTCGAACCGCCACACCGCCGTCCCCGAGCCGACGTCGGCGCCCTGGTACTTGCCGCTGAGCATCGGCCCGCCGGTCACCATGACGGCCGGCAGGTCCACACTCGCCGCCGCCATCAGCAGGCCGGGCGTGGTCTTGTCGCAGCCGGACAGCAGCACCACGCCGTCAAGCGGGTTGGCGCGGATGAGCTCCTCGGCCTCCATCGCCAGCAGGTTCCGGTAGAGCATGGCCGTCGGCCGGAGCAGGGTCTCGCCCAGCGCCATCGCCGGGAACTCGAGCGGGAAGCCGCCGGACTGCCAGACGCCGCGCTTGACCGATTCCGCCACCCGGTGCAGGTGCACGTTGCACGGCGCGAGCTCGGACCAGGTGGTGGCGATGCCGATCACCGGCCGCCCGTCGAACACCTCGGGGGTGAACCCCTGGCTCCGCATCCAGGACCGATGATTCATCCCGGCCCGCCCGCTCGCCCCGAACCATGCCGAACTCCGCCGTCCACCGTCTATCGTCATGTCTCTATGTCTAGTGGGCGGCGCGGTTGTTTGGAAGACGCTGCCCGCGTTTGCCGTCCAACCTGTGGTCAGGCGTCACCGCCAGCTGGCGACCGGGGCGCCGGGCGCGTAAACGAAGCCCTCGGCGGGGTTGCCGGCCGGGGCGGCGGACAGATGCGTGTAGTCAATCTGGAACTGGTACTGCTGGCCCGTCGCGACCCGGTGGAACGCGGGGTTGGGCGGCTGGACGACGCCGCGATCGGTGAACGAACCGTCGCTGAAGTAGAACTGGCCGGGGTTGACCGTGAAGCCATCGGCGCCGCCGATGATGATCCAGGCGATGATCGCGCCGCCGCTCTGGTCGCCTTGGGTGTCGAGTTCCGCGATGCGAGAGCCCTCCGGGGTCGTGTACCAGGACAGGGCGGCCGGGTCGGTGTTGTCGGTGGACTTGAGCGTCGCCTCCGGCGGGACGATCCCCTGCACCGCGTCGAGGCGGGCGGTGCTCTCGTCAAGCAGGCAGGCGCTGACGTTGATCCCGTCGATGGTGCCCCCGGTCTGAAAGGCGGCCTCGCACACCGGCCCGCGGGCGGCCAGCCAGGCACGGCCCTGGGCCAGGATGGCCACTCGGGCCGACGGCGACGCGGCGGCGTACCGGCCCTGCTGCACGGCGTCGATCTTGGCGTCGGCATTCTCCGCCTTGGCCTCGTAGCACTGCTCGATGGTCACTGTCGAAGGCTGGGTCCCGCAATCGGCCGGGGCCGTCTGGGATCGGGCCGGGTGGCCGGGATCCCACGGCTCGATGATGTCGGCGAACGCCGCCGCGGTGACGGACGCGCTCGGGGAGACGGCGCTCGGGGAGGCGACGCTCAGGGACGTGGTGCTCGCGGGGGTGGTAGCCGGCGCGCTTGCACTGCCCGCCGACGAGGAACTGCCGCAGCCCGCCGCCAGGCCAGCGAGGGCGGCGAGCACCGCCGCCCGCGTCGCTACGGCACCGATCGCCGTTTCCGTCCTGTGCATAGTGTTTCTCCCATGAGTGCCTAGCGTTGCGGTGTTTGACAGACCGGAGCCATTCTTGCGAGCCCCGGGGCGGGGGCGGGCAGAGTGTTAGGTTTTGAGGCATGGTCGGGGAAGCGGAGCGGCGGATCGCGCGGACGGTGATCGGGAGCCTGGATTTCGTCTGGTCGCGGATCAGCGATCGGGTCGCCGGGCTGAGTGAACGCGAGTACCTGTGGGAGCCGGTGGCGGGCTGCTGGTCGGCGCGGCCGGGCGCGGACGGCCGGTGGAAGGTCGACCGGGTCGCCGAGGAACCCTCGCCACCGCCGGTGACGACGATCGCCTGGCGGCTGTGGCACATCGGCTCCGAGTGCCTGGCCGGGTTCACCGCGCGCGGTCTTGGCCCCTGGCCGCTGGAGGTGCGCGGCCGCGAGTGGTACGGCGAGCCGGAGGCGGCGCTGACCGCCGTCGATCGGGCCTGGCGGGCGTTCCGCGCGGGCCTGGTCGGCCTCGGCGAGGACGGCCTGTGGCGAGAGCTGGGCCCCGACTGGGGTCCCTACGCCACCGACACCTGGACGGCGCTCGCGCTGCACGTCATGGACGAGCTCGCCCACCACGGCGCGGAGATCGCGCTGCTCCGCGACCTCTACCCGCGCCTCGCCGCGGCCGAGTAAGCCGGTCACGACGACCGCGGCGGGCCGAGGTGGCGGTACTTGCGTTGGCGGCGGTTCAGTCGGCTGGAATCGTCGCTGGCGGTCAGGGAATCGAGTTCGGACCGCAGCAGCCGACCCAGGTCACGGAGAAGCTGATCAGCGCTGGCCTCGGCGACGATATGGTCCACGACTCCGGCGGCGGCCAGGTCAGCGGAGCGGATGCCCTGGCGGTCGGCGAGCTCCGGTGCATGCGCGGTGTCGGAGTAGACGATCACGCTCGCGCCCTCGGGGGCGAGCGGCGACAGCCAGGCGTGCTGCGCGGCGAGGACGCGGTCGGCCGGGAGCAGGGCCAGCGCGGCGCCCCCGGCTCCCTGCCCGAGCAGCACCGAGACCGTCGGCGTCGGCAGCGTGATCAGCGTCAGCAGACACTGTGCGATCTCGCGGGCAATGCCGTCTTCCTCGGCTGCAGGCGAGAGCTCGCCGCCGGGGGTGTCGATGACCGTGACCAGCGCCAGGCCCAGGTCAGCGGCCAGCCGCAGGCCGCGTCGCGCTGTCCGCAGCATCTCCGCCCCGTGCGGCAACGCGTTGCGGTCCTGGGCGGCGAGCACGCAGGGACGGCCGCCGATGCGGGCAAGCGCGAGGATCAGCCCGCCCTCGCGCAGCCGGACGACGTCGGTGGCGGCCGCCCGGATCAGGTCGGCGGCGCCGGGACGGTCGGGGCGGCGCGTGATCAGCACCGATTCCCAGGCCGACGTCCGGGAATCCGCGACGGGCGTGGCACGCATTTCGGTCCCCGCGGGAGCTGACGGTGGCGCAAAGGACGTAAGCACCCTGGTTAGGTAGCCGGCCAGTTCGCCGGGCGGGACAACGGCGTCGATCAGGCCGTGGGCGAGGAGGTTCTCCGCCGTCTGCACGCCATCGGGGATCGGCCCGCCGGTGAGGGCCTCGTACACGCGGGGGCCGAGGAAGCCGATCAGCGCGCCCGGCTCGGCCACGATGAGATGGCCGACGGACGCCCAGGACGCGAACACGCCGCCGGTCGTGGGGTGACGCAGGTAGACGAGATAGGGCAGACCGGCGGCCTGGTGCGCGGCGACCGCGGCGGTGATGGTGGCCATCCGCAGGAACGCGGGGGTGCCCTCCTGCATCCGGGTGCCGCCGGAGGCGGGCGCGGCGATCAACGGCAGCCGCTCAGCGGTGGCGCGCTCGACCGCGAGCGTGAGCCGTTCCGCCGCGGCGACCCCGATCGACCCCCCGAGGAAACCGAACTCGCTGACCGCCACCGCCACCCGGCGCCCGTCGAGCAGCCCCTCCCCGGTGCAGACGGACTCGTCAAGGCCGGTCGCGGCCCGCGCCCGGGCCAGCTCGGCGGCGTAGCCGGGACCGGGCCGGACGTCAGCCGGCGCCGTGTCCCATGAGCGGTACGTGCCCGCGTCAAGCAGGGCGGCGAGCAGGTCGCGGGCGGTCATCGAGCGCACCCCATCGAATCTAGGGGGTCGGTTGGGGGCACGGCGCGCTGCCCTGGCGGCTTCTTCGGTAGGGTGCGTGGCATGTCTCAGCTGGCCGTCGTAGCCGTGGACGTGGGCGGCACCAGCGTCGACGCGGCCTGCATATCGGCGGCCGGCGACCTCATTGGCGAGGTGGTGGAGAGCTCGAGCCCGGCGGCGGGCACGAAGGACGAGATCGTTGCCGAGCTGGCCCGCGCAGTCGCTGCCGCGCGTGCGCAGGCCGGTGACTTCACGGTGACAGCGTGCGCAATAGCCATGCCCGCGCCATTCGATTACCCGGCCGGCGTGTCCCACATGGAGCACAAATTCCAGGCCATTCGCGGCCTGAACCTCGGCCGCCTACTGCGAGAGCTAACCGGGCTGCCGACGTACTTCATCAATGACGCCGACGCGTTCGGTCTCGGCGTGAGCTGGCGCCAGCTGCCTGAGGCGGAGCGCTTCGTCGCGCTGACCATCGGCACCGGCCTCGGCGGCAGCTTCATCGAGAACGGCGAGACCGTCACGGCCGGCGACGCGGTGCCGCCGCACGGCGAAGTCTGGGACCTGCCCTACGCCGGCGGCGTCCTGGAGGACTACGTGTCGGCGCGCGGCGTCGTGGCCGCGTACGCGAGGCTCAGCGCGGGCGGGCGGCACGGCACCGGCAGCGGCACCGGCAGCGGCACCGACAGCGGCACCGACAGCGGCGGCGTTGACCGTGTCACCGCCAAGGAGATAGCCGACCTGGCGTTCCGCGGCAGCGGGCCGGCCGTCGAGGCCTACCGGGCGATGGGCACGGCCATCGGCCGCGGACTGGCGCCGGTCCTGCTGCGCTTCGGGCCCGAGCTGCTCGTCATCGGCGGCAAGGTCGGCCAGTCGCTGCCGCTCTTCGGCCCGGCCGCTGGCCGGGCACTGGCCGCGGCCGGCCTGCCCGAACTGCCCATCGTCCCGGCGGCGGCGGGCAACATAGCGCTATGGGGCGCGGCCAGGCGTCCGCTTGAGCGCCCAGACGCCCGCTAGACCCCAGGGGCCTAGGCGCTCCTGCCCGCGGTCCGCGCGACCTGGACGTGCTCGCGCATCGTCTCGGTGCCGTCGCGGCCCGGCTGGCGGCCGAAGCCGCAGTACATCGCGACGCCGAAGTCAGGCAGGTACCGGGACGCGGTGGCGTGGCGGCGGCGCAGCCCGGCCTCGCCGTCGATCGGCAGCACGATGCCGAGGAACACCCGGGCGTCGCCCGGTTCGAGGTCGGCCAGCGGCCGGAAGAAGCTGCGGTCCTCGCTGCGCAGGTACCGAGGCCCCGCCAGGTGCACCCAGTCGACCGGCCGCCCCGAGTTCGCCACCGCGAAGTTCGCCATCCGCACGAGCAGCGCCATGTCCCGCGCCTCGTACATCGGCCACTCGGGGAAGGTCCCGTAGCACAAGTGGTACCCGACAAGCACCTCCGGCGGGATGAGCCGCGTCAGCCGGGTCACCGGGCCGGCGAACCGCTCCCATGCCCCCTCCGCCGTCCACGCCAGCACCCGCTCGATGTCCTGCGTCTCGTAGGCCAGGTCCCACTGGATGGCCAGGTCCGACGGCGGGATCGCCGCGGTCAGCCGCTGCAGCTCGCGGCCGACTAGGTCCTCGAACCCGCACGCGGCGATCGGATAGTCGTGGGCGAAGTCGGCCTTGAACGCGTTCAACGCGCTGGCCGGGAACGGCAGCCCGATCTGAAACCGCAGCCCGTCCGGGATCACCCCGTCCGCGCGCAGCCGGGCGAACACGGCGTACGACTCGATCGCGTCGTCGATCCTGGGCCAGGAGTCCCAGTGCAGTTCGGTCACCCCGGGCTTGACGCCGAAGACCGGCGTCTCGTACGCGTGCCGGGGCAGACCGGTCGGCGACTCCGTCTCCTGCACCACCATCACGCCCGGATTCGGCCGGGCCAGCCGTTCCCGCTCGTAGCTCACCCAGCCCGCCCGCGGGCCGGTCTCGCCGTCCGGCAGCGCGAACACCAGGTCGCCGAAGAACTCGGCGGCGCTGCGGAGCGCCCCCTCGGTCGAGTCGGCCGGCAGGCTCCCCACCAGCAGCAGATCACTGTCCACACGCCGTGTCATGACAGAACCCTAGTCGCGCCGGGGAAGTAACGTTGGTCGGGGAATGTCAAAACGGCGGCGGCGGCTCCGACCAACCAGTCGAAGGGCCCCGCCGGGGCCCGCGATCCACGAGGGGTACGAGATGAAGTTCCTGATCGGCCTGCATATCAACCCGACCGTGCTTGACGCGCTGACCGACGAGGAGAAGATGGCGCTCGGCGCCGGCCACGGGGCGTTCGTCGAGGCGCTGAAGGAGTCCGGCGAGCTGATCATCACCCAGGCGCTGGCCGACCCGTCGCAGGCCGCGGTGGTGTCGGTGCGCAACGGCCAGCCGGCCGTGACCGACGGGCCGTTCCTTGAGGCCAAGGAGTACCTGGGCGGCTTCTACCTGATCGACTGCGAGAGCAAGGAGCGGGCGATCGAGCTCGCCGCCCGGATCCCCGACGCCGCGATCGAGGGACTCGGGGTCGAGGTGCGCCCGGTGATGTTCTCCGACGGGACGCTGGAGGCGTGATCACCGCGGCCGTCGAGGACCTGCTGCGCGAGCTCGCGCCGCAGGTCCTCGGCGGGCTGGTGCTTCGGCACGGCCAGTTCGAGGGGTGCGAGGACGCCGTGCAGGAGGAGGCGGCGGCGGCCGCCGCCGTGCAGTGGACGGCCGAGGGGGTGCCCGACAGCCCGCGCGGCTGGCTGATGACGGTCGCGTCCCGGCGGCTGATCGACCAGGTGCGCAGCGACCGCGCGCGCCGCGAACGCGAGTCGGCGATCGCCGCCGAGGCGCCGCCGCAGGACGTTCCCGGCACCGACGACACGCTCGTCCTGCTGTTCCTGTGCTGCCATCCGACGCTGACCGCGGCTTCCCAGACGGCGCTCACGCTGCGCGCCGTCGGCGGCCTGACCACGGCCGAGATCGCCCGCGCGTTCCTAGTGCCCGAGGCCACCATGGCGGCCAGGATCAGCCGCGCCAAGCAGCGCATCAAGGCCGCCGGGAGCACGTTCAGCCTGCCCGCGGGCGCCGACCGCGAGGAGCGGCTGCGGGTTGTCCTGCATGTGCTCTACCTCATCTTCAACGAGGGGTACACGGCCTCCTCCGGCCGCGAGCTCGATCGCCCCGACCTCGCCCGGGAGGCGATCCGGCTGGCCCGGATGGTGCGCGCGCAGCTGCCGGAGGACGGCGAGGTGACCGGGCTGCTGGCATTGATGCTGCTGACGCACGCCCGCCGCGAGGCGCGGACGACGACGGCCGGCGACCTGGTGCCGCTGGACGAGCAGGATCGCACCCGGTGGGACCGCGCGCTGATCGAGGAGGGCACCGAGCTGGCGAAGGCGTCGCTGGCCGGCCCGGCTCTGGGCCCGTACCAGCTGCAGGCCGCGATCGCCGCCACCCATGCCGACGCGGCCACCGCCGGGGAGACCAACTGGCCGCAGGTGCACGCCGCCTACCTGATCCTGGAGCGCATCGCGCCCAACCCGATGGTCACCCTCAACCGGGCGGTCGCCCTGGCCGAGACCGCCGGCCCGCGGGCTGGGCTGGCCCTGCTGGCGACGCTGGACGGTGACGAGCGGATGGCCGGGCATCACCGGCTGCTGTCGGTGCGGGCGCACCTGCTGGAGAAGGCCGGCGACACGGCGGGCGCCTACGAGCACTACCGGCGCGCCGCGAAGTCCACCGCCAGCCTCGCCGAGCAGCGCTACCTCGAGTCCCGCGCCAGCCGGCTGCGTCCTTAGCGGCGGCTTACCTGCTGGGCTTGGGCGCGGTGCAGTCGATCTTGGGGTTCACGCCGAGGTAGTTGAGGGGACCGGTGATGATCGTCACCGCGATCGTGCCGACCTTGGTGCAGCTGCCGATGGACCCGTCGTAGTAGCCGCGCTGCCCGGCCGCGGCCACGCCGATGAGCAGCCAGATGACGAGCAGCAGCGTTCCGAACCGCATCGTCGCCTCCTCGCTGCGGCGGCCTCCACATGCGGGGACCTGATCGGAACGTAACCCCGCCGTCACGTTTTGGCCAGAGGATAAGCCCAGCCACTGCAGGCGGGTGCCGTGGCTGTCGGCGAGCGCGAGGGGGCGGCCGTCGCGGGCGAGCACGGTCATGTGCCCGTCGCGCGACGGTCGGGCGGTCCCGGGCACGTCGCCGGGGGACTCGCTGGTCAGCCACGTGACGTCGAGGCCGCCGACGGTTCGGGCGAACTGCTCGCGCTGAGACGGGGTGACGTAGCAGAGCACCGAGGAGTGGTACACGACCACGGTGGCGTCGGCCGGCGCCCCGGCGACGACGGCGGGCAGGTCAGTGAGCAGGTCGCCCCTGATGACCGAGGGCGGGGCGCGGCGGGCGGACGCAATGGCCGCCGCGAGGCGCTCGGCGCGGTCTTCCTCGTCCGGCCAGACCAGGCAGCTGAGCCAGCGGACGTCGTCGTCGACGGTCACGTCGAGGGGGTTGAGGTCGAGCCCGATCCGCCAGACGATGGCCGGGATCCGGTCGGGGAGCGGCGCCGGCCCCGCAACCTGGCAGCGCAGGGTGGGCGCGTCCGGGTCGGCGCCGGCCAGCCGGCGCCCGCCGTAGTCGTAGGAGTAGCGATCGAACAGCATCGTCAGCCCGGCGCTGGCGCCGACGTCGACCAGCGCGAGCGGCTCCGGCAGCTGGGCGAGAGCGGGCAGCAGCACCGCGCAGCGGGCAGGCTCGTTGGTCTGCGTGCGGCGGGCGCGCATCACCGCCGCCAGCTCGGCCGGACGGTCGCGGACCAGGGCGCGCAGCGAGCCGATCGAGGCCGGGGCGTCGAGCAGATACCGCGCCGCCGCGAACAGCAGGTTGGGCTGGCGCTTGGCGGCCGGCAGCGACGCGATGAAGCTCACAATGCCCGGGTCGGCGGCGGCCGCCGCGGCCAGCGCCTCGTAGGCGGGCGACCGGCCGTGCGCCTCCAGCCGGGCGAACATCTGATACGTCCGCACCACGCCCGCCGTCACATCGTCTCCGGCCGTGTCCACCCGGCCACGCTATCGCGCGCTCTGGTCAGCCGGCGGCCAGTCGGGTCAGCGCGTCGCCGCTGAGGCGCTGGACGGTCCACTCGTCCATCCCGACCGCGCCGATGGAGCGGTAGAAGCCGATGGCGGGCTGGTTCCAGTCGAGCACGGACCACTCGAGCCGCCGGTAGCCGCGCTCGGCGCAGAGCCGAGCCAGCGTCCGCAGCAGCGCCTTGCCGTAGCCGCGGCCCCGCTCATCGGGGTAGACGAACAGGTCCTCCAGGTAGATGCCGCCGCGGCCGGTCCAGGTGGAGTAGTTCAGGAACCACACGGCGATCCCGATGATCCGCTCGTGCCGGGCGATGACGTGCGCGAACACCGACGGGGAGGGGCCGAAGAGGGACTGCCGCAGGCTGTCGGCGGTCGTCTCGACCGCCTCGGGTTCCTTCTCGTAGGTCGCCAGCGCGCGGATGCACTCCAGGATCCCGGCCTCGTCGCCGGGACGTGCCCGCCGAAGGACGGCCTCCGCGGTCAGCTGCTGTTCCTCGTCCATTCGCACGATCCTAGGGACTGTACGGCAACGCGTTCGCCGAGGCGCCGAACGGGGCGGTGTTCTTCTTCCGCGGCGCCGTCGTCGACGTCGCCTCGCCCTGGTGTCGTCCAAGCGGGTGCCGAGAAGGACGGCTCGATCGTCGGCACCGGGCTCGGGCTGCTGGTGCTCGCCATTTTGAATTCAAAGGCTTTGATTTTCGAACGGACCCTGGATGACTGATAGCCGTCCGTGACCGTGGTCAGCGGCGCAGCGGACGGCCGCTACCCTGCCGATCGCGGGGCTGGCCGCGGCGCAGCAGAGCGGCGGCCGGCTCCCCGGCCAGCGGGCCGGCCCGGTCGGGCAGCACCACCACGATCGCGTCCTGATGGAGGGCGGCCCAGACCAGCCCGTCCTCGAGCGGCACCGCGCGCCCGGTCACCGTGTTGGCCGGCACCAGCTCGGTCGGCGAGTCGCCGAGGACGTAGCTGTTGCTCGGGCCCTCCTCCCGGGCGATGTCGGCCGCCAGCAGCAGCACCGCGACCTGCTCCTCCGCGAGCTGTTCGGCGACCGCCTTGACGCCGCGCACCGCCCCCGGGTTGTCGCCCCCGACCTTGGCGGCGATCTCGTCGCCGATCTCGCCGGTGGCGGCGGCGGCGATCTGGTCGAGGGCGGCGCCGATGGCCGGCCCCATGTGGTCGTCCCGGCCGCTGCGGGTGCGCCTGCCGTCGATCGTGATGATCGGCCCCAGCGAGCCCGACAGATGCGCGCCGACCGCGTCGAGGATGTGCTGGTCGCCCGCGCCGAGCACGATGTGCGCCCCGACCTTGGCGGCGGCGTCGTCGATCCGGGCGGCGACCTCGGTGGCGTTCGCCTGGCCGCCGCTCTCCGGCTCGCTGTCGGTCAGGTGCCGCTCGCCGTGGTGCACGGCCGGCGGCTTCTCGCGGACGTGCCCGGTCTGGGAGGGCTCGCGTCTGCCCACCAGGAAGTGTTCGACCGCGACCTCGGTGCCGCCGGCGTGCGCGATCACGTCGGCGCCGTCGCGGTCGGCGACCACGACCACGCAGGCGGGCCGGGCGGCGGCGGCCGAGGCGGCCGCCGCCAGGTGCGGCAGCGGGCCCACCAGGACCGAGGTGTCGCCGATGGACTGGCCGAGCCACTGCTCGTGCAGCACCTCCCCGTGCGCGGCGACGACCACGCGGGTGCCGGGACCGTGCTCCTGGGCGTCGCCGGAGCCGACGTTCAGCGCCTCGGCCGTGTCCTTGGCGGCGCCGAGCTCGCCGGCCTGGCGGACCGCGTCGGTCCAGGCGACCTCCCAGAAGTACTGCACCTCGCCCGGCGTACCGGGCACGGGAACGGCGGCGGTGACCACCAGGTCGGATGCGTCGGTTCCTGGCCGCAGCGCGCGCAGCCGGGGATCGAGCTGAATGCGGCCGAGTCGCAGCAGCGGAAACGTCGTCGATGCCATGGGTCCATCTCAACAGGCCAGGTCGGCGTTGGAGCGGGCGGGGTACCCTTTTTCCCGCCCGGCCGCGCACGCAGCGTAACCAGGCCGCCGTCAACGCTCGGCCGCGACTTCCGCATAGCGGGCGAGGCTCCAGCCCGAGCCGACCGCGTCCCGCATGCTCTGCCAGCCGTCGCCGTGGCGGTCGAGGTGCCGGTGGGTGAGCACCACCTGGGTGCGGTCGGGCCCGCTGGCGGTGAAGGTGACCTCGACCTCCTCTCTTAGGTGGCAACGGGACGGCCATAGGTCACGGCCGCGCGCACTTCCTCGGGCAGGGACCGGGCGAGCTCGGCGTCCGGCTGGGCGCCCAGCGAATCGTTGACCGTGGAGAACGCCAGGCGGAGAGCGACGAACGCGGTAATGGCGAAGATCTGCCGGTCGTCGAGCCCGCGATCGCGGAGCGCCTGGACATCGGCGGGCGTGGTCGCGTTCGGGTCCCTGGCCACCTTCCGCGCCCAGTCGGCGATGGCCTTCTCCTGGTCCGTCAGCCCGGCGTCACCGCCGGTCAGGACCCCGGCCGCCAGGGCCGGGTCGGAGGCCTGGGCGAGTTTCCCGCCCCAGGCCAGCGAGCAGTACGCGTCGCCCAGGGTCGAGGCGGCGGCGGTCACCAGGATCCCGCGCTGGCGGTCGGTCAGCCCGCTCGCCCCGAACACGTCGGACATCAGCGCGAACAGCTGCCTGAGGGTGTCGGGCTGGTGCGCCCAGACGCGGGTCAGGTTCGAGACAAAGCCGTCCTCCGCGATGTCTTCGTCGAATAGCTCCTGCGCCTGCGGGGACGGCGGCGGTTCCTCGAGAAAGCTGCGTGTCATGGGCGCTGCGCTTCTTCGGGGTTGCGGGCCAGGTAGCCCACGACGTTGATCTCGGCCCGCAGCGGCAGCCCGTCCCGCAGCCGTCCCTCGGCCAGTTCGACCGCCGCCCGATGGAATTCGGCCTCGCCGACGTTCTGGATGGCCTCGTAGGCCGGCCCGGTCGAGGCCAGCGCCCGGGCGTAGATCTGCGGGTCGGCGAATTCCCACGCGAACGGCACGGCAATGCGCTCGATAGCGGTGAACCCGTAGGACGCGAGGAGCCGCTCGCCCGCCCCGGGCCGGCCAAGCGCCACCATCCCGGCCTGATTGTCGACCTTCGCGGTCGCGGCGAGCCGGAACGGCGCCAGTGCCCAGGCGCCGGGCGAGACCTTGATGTGACCCCACACCGTTATCCCCGCCCGCCCGCCCGGGCGAAGGACCCGGCGTATCTCGGCCACCGCGTCCGGTGTCGTCCCCCAGATGCCGCGGAAGCTGGTGACCACGTCGAACGACGCCTGGTCCCAGGGCAGCGCGAGCATGTCGCCGACCCTGACGTCGGATTCGGGGTTGCGGTCGCGGGCCACCGCGACCAGCCTGGGCGAGGCGTCGATACCGCAGCAGGCAGCGCCGCGCAGGCGAGCCAGCTCGATCGCGAGCCCGGACCCGCAGGCGATGTCGAGCAGCCGGTCGCCGGCGTCGACGCCGAGCCGATGATGCATGGTCACGTACTCGCGGCAGTTGCCGGGCTCGCTGAGCGTCGCGAAGTCCGCTGCCTTGCGGCCCCAGCCCTCGTCGACCAGGGTCCACTGGGGAGAGTCTGTACCTGGTGTTGTCATTGATGCCCCCTTGCGTCGCCCTGCCCCGGTTGCGCTTCTCCTTATGCTGTCACCCGGAAGCAGTCCGTGGTCAAGTGCGCCTGATGTTCGGTCGGGTCGGCCTCGGGTAGCTTCCAGCGCATGGCTAGATCGGCGACGGGAGAGTCGGTGCTGACCCGGGCGGTGCGCATCTTCGAGGCGTTCACCCCGGACGAGCGGGTGCTGTCGGTGTCGCAGATCGCGCGCCGTGCCCGGCTGCACCTGGCGACCGCGTCCCGGTTGATCGCCGAGCTTGAATCGCACGGGCTGCTTGACCGCGAGCCGGACCGGCGGGTGCGGGTGGGCGTGCGGATGCGGGAGCTGGCGCTGCGGGCGTCGCCGACGCTGGGCCTGTGCAACGCCAGCAGGCCGTTCATGGAGGACGCGCACGCGGTGCTCCGCCATCACGTCCAGCTCGGCGTGCTCGACGGGGACGAGGTCACGCTCGTGGAGCGGCTGTCCGCGCCCGGGGCGGTGATCAGCTGCACCCGGATCGCCGGGCGGCTGCCGCTGCACGCGTCCGCCTCGGGCCTGGTCCTGCTCGCGTTCGGCGGCAGGGACCTGCGGGAGCGGATTCTGGCCGGGGCGCCCGGCCGGTGCGCCGCGAGCACCATCACCGACGACGCCGCGCTCCGCGCCGCCCTGGCGGAGGTGCGACGGCAGGGCTACGCGTCCCTGCCCGAACACGTGCACGAGGAGGCGCTGGGCGTGGCGGTGCCGATTGCGCTGCCCGCTCAGCCCGACGGCGGGACCACGGTGGCGGCGCTGGCCGCGATCGTGCCGGTCGGCACCGAGGCCGGGACCGTGGCCGGGGTCCTCAGCACGGCGGCGCGCGGAATCAGCCGGACGCTCGGCGGTTGAGGACGTTAGACTTATGCAAGATTTAACGGTATAGAGAATTGATATTCGTGATTTGCCCGCATCTCCCGCAGGCCTGGTCTAACCTCCTCCCTTGGGGGGCGATGCCGGGTTCGTGGAGGTGGATTGATGGCAAGCAGGCACCGGTCCGCCTGGCGTCGTCGCAGCGGTCACAGTGGCGTGGCGCGCCTTGCGATCTTCTTCGCCATCCCGGTGGTGCTTGGGCTGGTGATCGGCGCGGTGGTCGCCTTCAACGGCGGGGGATCGCAGCGCCCGACCGTCGCGGTGACGCCGCTCGGCGACACCCAGTCTCCGTCCGGCGGCCGATCGGCGGCCAGCCCGGCCGCGACCGGGGGCGCCCCGATCGTCACCGACGCGGCCAACGTGAACTGCGACATCATCGTCCCGGCGAACCCGCTGTCGGCGCAGGGACTGGCCACCCCCTACCTGCTCACCGGCCCGGGCGGGATGTCGCCGGCGCAGTCCGGCTGCGAGATGACCAACGCCGCCGCCCTGGGGGCGTTCGTCCAGGCGACGATCCTGGACCCGGCCACCGGGCAACTCTGGGTCTATGACCCGCTGGTGATCACGAAGGGCAGCACGCCGGCCGTGCAGCCCTCGGTGCCCGACATCCCGGCCGATGCGGTCGTCACGGTCGACTTCGGGTTCAACGGCACCGACCTGTTCCAGGTGGGGGCCACGCCGACCGCGCTCAAGCAGGGCAACTGCATGAACGGCATGCCGGGCTCGATCTTCGGCCAGGTGTCGTTCTGCAACGGCACCAACTTCTTCAACGCGGCCTTCCAGGCCGAGCGCGCGGGCAAGCTGAAGGTGCCGTCGGCGGGCACGTCGGCGGCGATGGTCGCCACCGACGGCGCCCTCGGAACGGGCAAGACCTGCCCGGTCACCCGCAACTTCGACATGGTCGACCAGGACCCGTCCGACAACGTGACCACCGAGTACCTGCTCAACCCGGCGACCGGCCAGACCGCGCAGGACACCGCGTCCAACGCCGGCAACCTGCAGGGCTCCACGCTGCTGCTCAACGGCAGCGATAACACGCTGCTCGACGCGTTCATCGACCCGGTCCTCGGCTGCCGCCCGTTCATGGCCCCCGACCTGGCCAACAACGACATGCCGACCACCTCGCAGGCGCTCGACGAGCTGCTCGCGGCCGCGAACCAGCCGCAGACGGCGGCCCTGGTGCCGGAGAACGACGAGATGGTGCTGGATGCGAACACCACCTTCGACGCGGCCAAGACCGACGCGTACCGGGAGGAGCTCGGCCAGGCCCCGATCGACACCGCGACCGACCGCGCCAGCAGCCCGGCGATGTACTGCCAGAACATGATCGACATCCAGACGCCGTTCCTGGCCGCCAACCAGGCGCTGCTCGCCCAGGGCCAGCCGCCGGTGGCGGGGGTGGGCAGCAACCTCCTCACCTTCCTGGCCAACCGGCTCAACATGTCGTTCACCAACCTGGCGTGCCAGGACTTCGGCCTGACGAACCCGGTCACGGTCACGCTGAACGGGCAGGGCGTCGCGATCGCGGCCACCTTCAACACCACGATGCAGACCGCCCATAACATCAAGGTGACCGATATGCCGGGCATGTCGCAGCGCATGGGCCGCAAGCAGCACCAGCTGATGAACCCCTCGGGCATGTGAGCGGGCTGCGCGCCGCTCAGCTGAAGTGGGTGCGGGGGCGGTCCTGGAGTTCGCCGTCGAGGTAGATGTCGGCCTTCTCGTTGTAGAAGCAGGCCAGGCCGGCGATCTTCTGGCTCTCCGCGAGCGGGGAGCGGTAGATCCAGACCAGGTCGGGGTGGACGCCGTGCCCGGCGTCGACCGACCAGTAGCCGGCCGTCCCCTTGTACGGGCAGTGGCTGCTGGTGTCGGACGGGATGAGCAGCTCGGTGCGGACGTCCGACAGCGGCAGGTAGTACCTCGGCGGCAGGTGAGTCTCGAACAGGATGTGCGGCCGGACCGAATCGGCGACCGTGACCCCGTCTATCTCCACCCGGACGTGGCGGGAGCTGGCGAGGATGTCCACCCGCGTGTAGGGGTCCCGCGGGTGGGTGTAGACCGGCTCGTCCTCCTCGAGCCACTCGTCCATCTCGGCCCAGTTGAACCGGACCAGGTCGCGCAGCGACTCAAGCGGGGAGTCCGGGTACCGACTGGCCGCGACCTGCGCGGTCGCGCCCTCCACCCGCACGTCGAAGATCTCGGCCTCGCCCCGGCTCGGGGAGTGCTCTGTCTTGCCGGTGGGCACGAGCTCGGCCAGCACGTCCTCGAGCGGCAGGTAGTAGGACGGGTAGTACGGGATCTCCCAGACCAGGAACGGGCGCCTGGTGTCGGCGACCAGGCGGCCCGCCAGGTACACCCGGACCCGCTTCGCGCCCTGCTCGACCCGGACCGACCCTCGTGATTCGGCATTCATGACCGTTACCTACCCAGCTCGTTCGCGCAGGAACGAGGGGCGGGCGTTGAGCGCGGCGACGTCCTGCAGGGACGTCGCCCGGTAGGCGTCCTTGAGCGTCGCCAGCTCGGCCGGGGTCAGCACGTCCTCGATCCGGTCGAAGCCGTCGGGGGCGCGGGCGCTCACCATGTCGAGAACCGCGTCGACCGGCATGTCCCTGGTGGCGAGGACGATCTTGTTGACGGCGGGCAGGCGCTCCGCCTCGTAGCAGGCGAGGGCGTCGACGGGGGAGGCGGATGCGGCCAGTTCCGTGGCCAGCACGCGCGCGTCGATGATCGCCTGCGAGCCGCCGTTGGAGCCGATCGGGTACACCGGGTGGGCGGCGTCGCCGATCAGCGTCACCCGGCCCCGGCCCCACGACGGCAGCGGGTCCCGGTCCACCATCGGGTACTCCAGGATCTCCGGCGACCGGGACATCAGCCCCGGCACGTCCAGCCAGTCGAACGTCCAGTCCCTGAAGTACGGCAGCGCCTCGGCCAGCCGCCCCTCGGAGTTCCAGTCCGGCCGGCTCGGCGGCCCGGCCCCGCCGACCATCACCTCCGCCACCCAGTTGATCAGCGCCGACTCGTGGCCCCTGGCGGCGATCGGGTAGGCCACGAACTTGACCGACGAGGTGCTGCCGGTGATGGCGAGGGTGGAGCCGGACAGAAACGGCCGGCCCTCGGCGGTGCCGCGCCACATCATCACGCCGCTCCATCGCGGTGGCGGCTCATCCGGGTGCAGCTGGGCGCGGACGGCCGAGTAGAGGCCGTCCGCGCCGATGAGGACATCGACGGTGGCGGGGACCACGCGACCGTTCGAACGATCAGAGAGAAGTACCTCGACTGTGCCGTCACGGTCCGTGAAGCCGGTCACCGTCGCACCGGTTTGCACTGCCTTTTCCCCGAGGCGGTCGCGGACCGCGGCCAGCAGCATCATCTGCAGGTCGCCGCGGTGGATGGAGTACTGCGGCCAGGCGTAGCCGAGGCCCCGGCCACGCGGTTCGCCCCAGATGAGGCTGCCATGGCGGTCGAAGTGGGCCTGCTCGGAGGTGGCGATGCCGGTGGCGGCCAGCTGCGGGCCGAGGCCGAGCTCGGTGAGCTCGCGGACCGCGTGCGGCAGCAGGTTGATGCCGACCCCCAGCGGCCTCAGCGTGGTGGCGGAGTCCACCAGCCGCGCCTCGATGCCAACGGCGTGCAGGCTGAGCGCGGCGGTCAGGCCCGCGATCCCGGCCCCTGCGATCAGGACACGCACCGGGACATTCTACACATCAAGGATGAAGGCGGCAGCCGCGCTGAGCCGCGCGCGGGTCTCCGGGCGGATGTACTCGCGCTGGTTGAGCTGCTGGCCGTTGCCGCGGCGGGTGAAGTAGGAGTGCAGCGCGCGGCGCGGGCGGTCGGTGTTGTTGCGGGTGCCGCCGTGCCACAGGTGGCTGTTGAATACGATGACGGTGCCGGCCGGGGCGGTGAGCGTGACCTGGTCGGGGTGCGCGGCGAGCGGATCGGGCAGCTCGTCGCGGACCGGCACCGTCCGGCGGTGCGAACCCGGCACCACCCGGGTCGCCCCGTTCTCCTCGGTGAAGTCGTCAAGCAGCCAGATCGAGTTGCACACCTGGTAGGGGCCGAGGCCGACCGGCCCGCCCTCCGTGTGCAGCGCCTGCAGGCCCTGGCCGGGAAGGGCGGCGCGGCTGTTGAGCGAGGAGAGCTTGAAGTCGCCGAGCACGTGGGCGAGGCAGGCCAGCAGCCTTGGCTCGGTGAAGCAGACCTCGAAGACCGGGTCCTTGTTGACCAGATCGGCCAGCCGGTCGGTCCCGGTCTCCTGGTGCACCTCCCGGCCGGCCGCCTCGCCCTCGGCCGCCGCCAGCTCCGCCACCCGGGTCCGGGCCCGGTCGAGCTGCTCGTCGGTCAGCATCCCGGGCAGCGGCGCGTACCCGTCGCGGTCCAGCCGCTCCTGCGTGGCCGGGTCGAGCATGCGCTCGGTGACGCCCAGTTCGGCCAGCGCGGTTGCCATGTCCATCGCTTCCCCCTGTCCTCCCTGGTTAAGGTTAAGCATGGCGGCGCCGGACTACCAGGCACGGGCGGCGGCCGCGACCTGGGCGCTGCAGCGCTGGTACGTGCCGACCACCGGACTGTGGAAGAGCACCGGCTGGTGGAACGCGGCCAACGCGCTCACCGCCCTGATCGGGTACGCCCGGCACACCGGCGACGACAGCCACGCGCAGGTCGCGGCGACCACGTTCCGGCACGCCCGGCTCCGGCACCCCGACTTCGTGAATAGGTTCTTCGACGATAACGGCTGGTGGGGCCTGGCGTGGGTGGCCGCCTACGACCTGACCGGGGAGAACCAGTACCTGGAGGCGGCCCGGGTGATCTTCGCCCGCAACCTGGCCGGCTGGGATGACGTGTGCGGCGGCGGGATGTGGTGGAACACCAGGCGGACGTACAAGAACGCCGTCACCAACGAGCTGTTCATCACCCTCGCGGCGCACCTGCACGAGCGGATGCCCGGCGATCAGGAGTACCTGTCGTGGGCGCTGCGGGGCTGGGAATGGCTGACCGGGCGGGCTCTGATCGGGCCGTCCGGCCTGGTCAACGACGGGCTCAGGGCGGACTGCGCGAACAACGGCGGCACCGCCTGGACCTACAACCAGGGCGTCATCCTCGGCGGGCTGGCGGTGCTCTACGACATCACCGGCGACCGGGCCTACCTCAGGCACGGGGAGCACATCGCGGACGCCGCGCTGGCCGGGCTGACCGACGCCGACGGCATCTTGACCGAGCCGTGCGAGCTCACCGCCGACGGCTGCGACGGCGACGCGACCCAGTTCAAGGGCATCTTCGCCCGCTACCTGCACGAGTTCTACCAGCGCAGCGGCAAGCGCGCCTACCGCGGGTTCCTGCTCGCCAACGCGGACTCGGTCTGGGATCACGCGCGGAACGCCGCTGACCAGTTCGGGCTCAGCTGGGGCGGCCCGTTCGACCGGGCCGACGCCAGCAGGCAGTCGTCGGCGCTGGACGTGCTCACCGCCGCCGCGGCGCTGACCAGGGGGGCATAAGCCGGGCGAGTCATTAGTTGTAGCATGACAACTAATGATTCTCTGCCTGGGGGCATGTGTTGCCTGAGATGTCCAGCCGGCGCCGCTACCTGGTGCTGGCGATCTGCTGCATGAGCCTGTTCATCGTCGGCATGGACGCCACGATCGTGAACGTGGCGCTGCCGTCGATCGGACGGGACTTCCACGCGTCCGTCTCCGGCCTGCAGTGGACGGTTGACTCGTACCTGCTGGTGATCGCGTCGCTGCTGATGCTGTCGGGCTCGGTCGCGGACCGGGTGGGCCGCCGGATGATCTTCCAGATCGGCCTGGCGGTGTTCACCCTCGGCTCGCTCGCCTGCTCGCTGGCGCCCAGCCTGGGCGCCCTCGTCGCGTTCCGCGCGGTGCAGGCCGTGGGCGGCTCGATGCTCAACCCGGTCGCGATGTCGATCGTCACCAACACCTTCACCGACCCGAAGGAACGGGCCAAGGCGATCGGCTTCTGGGGGTCGACGTTCGGCGTCTCGGTCGCGACCGGCCCGGTCATCGGCGGCGCCCTGGTCGACTCGGTCGGCTGGCGCGGCGTGTTCTGGGTGAACATCCCCATCGGCGTGGCCGCGATCATCCTGACCGCCCTGTACGTGCCGGAGTCGCGGGCCGCGATCAAGCGCAGGCTCGACCCGGTCGGGCAGATCCTGGTCATGCTCACGCTGGTGACGATGACGTACGGGATCATCGAGGGTCCCTCCCGCGGCTGGTCGTCCCCGCTGATCCTCGGCTGTTTCGGTGTCGCCGCGGCCGCGCTCGCGGCGCTGCTCGGGTGGGAGCCTCGGCGGGCCGAGCCGCTGATCGACCTGCGGTTCTTCCGGTCCCTGCTGTTCTCCGGCGCGGCCGTGACGGCGATCACGGCGATGGCCGGGTTCTCCGGCTTCCTGTTCCTGATCACGCTCTACCTGCAGGAGGTGCGCGGGTACCGGCCGCTGGTGGCGGGCCTGTTCCTGCTCCCGATGGCGGTGGCGATGGCGGTCTCGGCGCCCGTCTGCGGCCGGGTGCTCGCCCGCCGCGGCCCCCGGCTTCCGCTGGTGATCGCCGGGACCGGGATCACCCTCGGCGGGGTCATGCTCGTCTTCATCACCGGCTCCTCCCCGGTCTGGTACGTGCTCATCAGCTGCCTGGTGCTCGGCGTCGGCATGGGCTGGGTGAACGCGCCGATCACCAACAGCGCGGTCGCCGGGATGCCGCGCTCGCGGGCCGGCACCGCGGCGGGCATCGCCTCGACCAGCAGGCAGGTCGGCTCGTCGCTCGGCGTCGCCGTCGTCGGCTCGGTGCTCACGGCCGGCCTGCACGGCTCGCTCGCCACCGGGTTCGCGTCGGCCACCAGGCCCGCCTGGTGGCTGGTGGCCGCGATGGGCGCCGTCGTGCTCGCGCTCGCGCTCGCCACCACCGGCCGGGCCGGCCGGGCGAGCGCCGCCCGCACCGCGGAGCTCATCGAGCAGGCCGAGAGCCGCGTCCCGGCCGGCGTCGGCGCTAGTGCCGGCGCCGGCTCCGGGTCTGCGGTGTAGGCGCTCGGGAGCGAAGGCACCTGACTGGTTAGCTATTCGCCGGTTAGCTCGCGCAGCAGGCGGGCTTCCTCGAGCGGGGACAGGCCCCAGGTCTCGGGGCCGCCGCGGGCGCGGTCCCACGAGAGGGTGTCGCGGATCGTCTCGGTGATCGATCGGCAGTTGAGCCCGGCGCCGACGGCGCGCGAGGAGTCCACGTCGTTGAACGCCTCGTAGCCTTCCTCGGCGACCCACAGCGGAATGCCGCCGCCCGGGTCGACGCCCGCCTCGATCAGCCGCGGGCTCGGGATCCAGGTCAGCTCGGCGTCGCTGTACGTCGCCGTCCGGCACAGATCGAGCAGTATGCCGAACGGACGCGGGGCGCCCGTGAGGTTGTACACGCCGCCCCGGTCGCGGTGGCAGGCGTCGAGCAGGAACGCCGCCAGGTCCCTGACGTCGATCACCTGGGTGAGGTCGACCGGGTCGCCGGGCGCGAGGACCCGGCCGCCGGCCGCGATCCGGCGGGGCCAGTAGGGGAAGCGGTCAGTCGGGTCGTGCGGCCCGGTGACCAGCCCCGGCCGCCCGATCAGGGCGCGGTCGCCGAACACCTCCCGGACGACGGCCTCCGACAGCGCCTTGTTGGCGCCGTAGTTGTCGGGGTAGTCCGGCCGACCCGGCTTGAGCTCGGCCAGCGGCGCGTCCTCGAGCTGGTCCTCGGTGGTCGCCTGGCTGGCGTATACGGACACGCTGGAGACGAACACGTACCGGCCGGCCCGGTCGCGGAACGCCTCGGCCGACCGGCGCGCGACGGCCGGGTCGTCGCAGGCCACGTCGATGACCACGTCGAACTCGCGGCCGTCGAGCGGCGACAGGTCCTCGGCGCGGTCACCGATGACGGTTTCCACGCCCGGGTAGAGGTCGGGGTTGGTCTTGCCGCGGTTGAACAGCGTGACCGCGTCGCCGCGGCCGAGCGCGGCGTCGACGATGGCGCGGCCCGCGAACTTGGTGCCGCCGAGGACGAGGATTTGCATCCGCCCATGCTGGCACACCGCCGCCACCGGTTTGCGCCTAATTCCGCTTCGGGCAGCGAGGTCGACCTAACCACCAGGTGAGATAACAGCAAGAAGCGCGGGGCTCGTGCACTTCGCTATTAGACGATCGGCACCAGCGTAACGGACAGTAACACGTAGTGATTTAGCTCACTGTCTGTAGCGTGGACGCGAGGTCGTCCGGATAGGGAGAATCTCGCTGGGGGGACATGATGATCGTGACCATCGTGGGGGCCGGGCGGCTCGCTGAGGGCATCGCTGTGCGCGTTTTGGCTGGTGATCATCGGGTCAGGCTGGCCGATGCGGAACCAGGGAAGGCGGACGCGCTGGCGGCCGCGCTGTCTGCGCGAGCCGACAGGGACTCGGGTCGTCCGTCACCATTTGTAATGGTGGCCGGCGTTCCCGAGGCGATCGCCGGGTCCGACGTGGTGGTCCTCGCGGTCCCCTACCCGCAGGGGCGGCTGATCGTCCGCGATCAGGGGGCCGCGCTGTCGGGGGTCACCGTCGTCGATACCTGCAACCCGGTTGACTTCTCGACCTTCGACTCGCTGCTGACCAGCCCGGGGATGTCCGCCGCCGAGGAGATCGCGGACGCGAACCCGCGCGCCCAGGTGGTCAAGGCGTTCAACACCACGTTCGCGTCCGCGCTGGTCGCCGGGTGGGTCGGCGGCCTGCCGCTGGACGTGTTCCTGGCCGGAGACGACACCAGGGCCAAGGCCCGGGTCGCCGCCCTGGTCGCCGACGGCGGCATGCACCCGGTCGACACCGGCCCGCTCCGCCGGGCCCGCGAGCTCGAGGCGTTCCAGCTCCTGCACATGACCCTGCAGGGCCCGCTGGGCCTCGACTGGGCGAGCGCGATCAAGCTTCTTCCCTGACCGTGATCGCGATCGCCATAGTCTTATGGATAACAGCAAGAAGCGCCTCAAGGCGCGTTGGATAACATGGAGGGGTGACTGACCGGAAGCCTCGGGGGATGTCGTTCCCGACGTGGATCGACCAGCAGGTCGCCGATGCCGAGCAGCGGGGCGTGTTCAATGACCTGCCGGGCAAGGGCAAGCCGCTCAACCTGAAGCCGACCGGCGGGGACTACGGCGACGCCTGGGTTCGCGACTACGCGCGCCGGGAGGGCGTGCAGCCCGACGAGTTCCTGCCCACGCCGCTGCGGCTGCGGCGGGAGATCGAGCGGCTGACCGAGGTGGTCGGCGAGTTCCGGTCGGAGGCGGAGATCCGCGAGGTCGCCGGGGACATCAACCGGCGCATCGTCGAGTGGCGGCGCATCCCCGTCGGCCCGCCCGTCCACGTCCGGCTGGTGAACGCCGACGACCTGGTCGCCCGCTGGCGCGCGGCCCAGTCCGCCCGCCAGGCGACAGCCCGCCCCCCGGCTCCCGGCCCCGCCGTCGGCCGCCCGACGGCCGGCCGCCCGGGTACGCCAGCGTCGCCGGAGGGCGTCACCCGGCGGCCGCGTTGGTGGCGCAGGCGCCGCCAGGCGTCCTGAGCCAGGGCGCGCCGTCCGCTCCGCCACCGCCACCGTCACGTTCACCGTCACGCCGGAGGCTGAGGCGGATGCCGCGGCTGCGGCGGATGGTGCGGCGGCGGCCCCGGCGGCGGGGGCGGCAGCGAGTCCGCCCCGGGCGCCTGCCCGGGCCACACCAGCAGCACCGGACAGGGCGCGTGGTCGATGACGAAGCGGGTCGCCGGTCCCAGGCTGCGCGGTCCCAGGCGCGCGCGGTCGCCGTCGCGGGCGCAGATGAGCAGGTCGGCGCCGTCGGCCGCGCGGACGACCTCGCGCTCGACCCGGCCCTGGCGCGGGAGCAGGTCGGCCGGGCGTCCCAGCCGGGCGGCGGCGTCCTCGAGGAGCGCGGCGGCCGCGACCCGGGAGATGGCGTCCACCTGGGCGCCCGGGTCGCGGCCGAGCCGGTCGCGGCCGAGCAGCCCGGCGAACGAGCCCCGGACCGCCTCGCTGACGTCGCCGCCGGTGACGTGGAGCAGCACCAGGTCGGCGTCGGCGGGCGCGTGCACGCGGGCGGCGTCGACGGTCGCCTGCCAGGTACCCTCGGTGATCCAGATGATGACGGTCATGGCGATCAGCCTCCGGTTGCCCGCAACATCGCCCACAGCACCAGGGTGGCACCGACGAGGGCGATCGGCACGGTCAGCAGGCCGAGCCGGGTGAAGTCGCCCAGGTCGGCGTCGGTGTCGTGGGCGCGCAGGATCCGCCGCCACAGCAGGGTGGCCAGCGACCCGGTGTAGGTGAGGTTGGGGCCCAGGTTGACCCCGATCAGGGCGGCAAGCACCGGCCCGGGGCCGCCGACGGCGACGATCGGCAGCAGCGCCAGGATGGCCGGCAGGTTGTTGATGAGGCAGGCCAGCACGGCGGCGATCGCCGCCACCGCCAGCAGCGCGGGCAGGCTCGCGCCGTGCGGCAGGACGCTGCCGGCGCCGCTGCCGAGCCCGTTGTCGACCACGCCCTTGACCACGATCCCGAGCGCGAGGACGAACAGGCAGAACAGCGGGCTGGCGGCCGCCGCCAGGCTGCGGGGGGTGGCCGTCCTGCGGGCCAGCGCCCGGACCGCCAGCACGACCGCGCCCGCCAGCGCCGCCCAGGCCGGGTTGACCCCGGCCAGCGACGCGACGACGAAGCCGGCCAGCGTCGCCGCGAGGACCGCGAGCGTGAATCCGGGTACCCGAGGCCGCCGAGCCGGCGGCGGCTGCGCCGCCGCGACCGCCAGGTCAGCGCGGAAGAACCGGCGGAACACGACGTACTCGATCGCGATGACCAGCAGCCAGCCGGGCGCCATCAGCTCGGCGAACCGGGGGAAGGACAGCCCGCTGGCGGCGAACGCCAGCAGGTTGGTCAGGTTGGAGACCGGCAGCAGCAGCGAGGCGGAGTTCGCCAGGTGGGCGGTGGCGTACACGTGCGGACGGGCCCGCAGGCCGACCCGGGCGGCGGTGGCGAACACCACCGGCGTCAGCAGCACCACGGTGGCGTCGAGGCTGAGCACCGCGGTGGTGAGCGCGGCGACCACGAAGACCCCGCCAAGGAGCCGGACCGGCTGCCCTCTGCACGCCCGCGCCACGACGTCGCCGGCCGCGGTGAACAGCCCGTCGTCGGCGCACAGCTGCGACAGCGTCAGCACCGCCGCCAGGAACCCCACCACCGGCAGCAGCGTCTTGGTCTGGGCCCACGCCTGCGCCGGGGACACCGCGCCGACCGCCACCAGCAGCCCGGCCGCCGGGACGGCCGCCACCGCCTCCGGCCAGTCCCGGGGCCTTGCGACCGCGAACGCCAGCACGCCGACCAGCAGGGCGGCGGAGACGATCTCGGCGGCGACCGTGTTCAGGGCGGGACCTTCCGGTAGGCGGGTGCGGCCAGTGGTGGCCGCGGCGCGGTCACTGCCGTCCATCCTCCTACCCCGCGCCGCCGCGCTAGGCGCAGGCGGCGGGGACGGGACGACCGCGTTTCGCCCCACGACAGATAACAGCAAGAAGCGCAGAGCGAAGCACACCGCGGCGCCGGTCACCCAAGCCTCGGCGCCGATTACGACGGCAGGCGCACCCCGCCCGAGGCATGGGCGCTCAGCGTGTCCTGGCCGCCCGGGGCGTCGCCGGAGTCGATGTGCCGCAGCACGCCGAGCCCGGGGTCGTTCGACAGCACGCGGGCGATCTTCCGCCCGGCGAGCTCGGTCCCGTCGGCGACGCAGACCTGCCCGGCGTGCAGTGAGCGGCCGATCCCGACGCCGCCCCCGTGGTGGAACGAGACCCAGGTGGCGCCGGACGCGGTGGAGGTCAGCGCGTTCAGGATCGGCCAGTCGGCGATCGCGTCGGAGCCGTCCGCCATCGACTCGGTCTCCCGGTACGGGGACGCGACCGAGCCGGCGTCGAGGTGGTCGCGGCCGATCACGATCGGCGCGGAGATCTCGCCCGAGGCGACCATGTCGTTGAACCGGACCCCGGCGACGTCCCGCTCGCCGTAGCCGAGCCAGCAGATCCGGGCGGGCAGGCCCTGGAACGCGACCCGCTCGGACGCCGCCTTGATCCACCGGTGGAGGTGGTCGTTGTCGGGGAAGAGCGACAGAACCGCCTGGTCGGTGGCGTGAATGTCGGCCGGGTCACCGGACAGCGCCGCCCACCGGAACGGCCCCTTCCCCTCGGCGAACAGCGGCCGGATGTACGCGGGCACGAACCCGGGGAACGCGAACGCCCGGTCGAAGCCGCCCAGCCGAGCCTCGTCCCTGATCGAGTTGCCGTAGTCGAACACCTCGGACCCGGCGTCCAGGAACCCGACCATCGCGGCCACGTGCTTCGCCATCGAGGCCCGCGCGCGGTCGGTGAACTCGGCCGGCTTGCGCTCGGCGTAGTCGTGCCAGTCCTCGAGCGCGACCCCCTCGGGGAGGTAGGAGAGCGGGTCGTGGGCCGACGTCTGGTCGGTCACGATGTCGACCTCGACGCCGCGGCGGAGCAGCTCGGGCAGCACGGTCGCGCAGTTCCCGGCCAGGCCGACCGAGAGCGGCGTCCGGTCGCGCTTGGCCGCCACGCACAGCCGCAGCGCGTCGTCGAGGTCGGTCGCGACGACGTCCATGTACCGGTGGTCGACCCGCCGGGCCAGCCGGGCCGGGTCGACGTCGATGACCAGCGCGACGCCGTCGTTGAGTGTCACCGCGAGCGGCTGCGCGCCGCCCATCCCGCCGCAGCCGCCGGTCACGGTGAGGGTGCCGGCCAGGGTCCCGCCGAACCGCTTGGCGGCGACGGCGGCGAACGTCTCGTAGGTGCCCTGAAGGATGCCCTGGGTGCCGATGTAGATCCACGACCCGGCCGTCATCTGCCCGTACATGGTCAGCCCGGCCTGCTCGAGGCGGCGGAACTCGGGCCAGTTGGCCCAGTCGCCGACCAGGTTCGAGTTGGCGATCAGCACCCGCGGCGCCCACGCGTGGGTGCGCAGCACGCCGACCGGCTTGCCCGACTGGACGAGCATGGTCTCGTCCTCGCGCAGCTCGGTCAGCGTGCGCACCATCGCGTCGAACGCCTGCCAGGACCTGGCCGCCCGGCCGGTCCCGCCGTAGACGACGAGGTCGTCGGGGCGCTCGGCGACCTCCGGGTCGAGGTTGTTCATCAGCATGCGGAGCGGGGCCTCGGTCTGCCACGACCGCGCGGTCAGCGAGGTGCCGCGCGGAGCGCGGACGGGGCGGGCGCCTTCCATAGAAAATCAAATCCTTTCGATCGAACGGACCGGGGTGACTCCACCGCCACCATGACACTACTTCGCCGACGCGCCAACTCCCGTGGCAGCTCAATGGCGTCGGTGACAGCTTGGAGGCGGGCTCGCGGTCGGCGGTTGTCTACCGCAACGGGCCGGCCGCGGTCTCGGCCGCTCGGACGGCGTCGCCGCTGGCGACGTAGCGGACGGCGGCCTCGATCTCGGGGGCGAGATAGCGGTCGGCGCCGGGTCCCTGGGCCGTCTCGCGGAGCCCGGCGACGACGGCGCCGGTGGCGGCCGACGGGGCCAGCGGCGCCCGCAGGTCGAGGGCGCGGGCGGCGGTGAGCAGCTCGACCGCGAGCACGCGGGTCAGCCCGTCGATGCTGCGGCGGAGCTTGCGCGCGGCCGACCAGCCCATCGAGACGTGGTCTTCCTGCATGGCGCTGGACGGGATCGAGTCGACCGACGCGGGCGCGGCCAGCCGCTTCAGCTCGGAGACGATGCCGGCCGACGTGTACTGGGCGATCATGTGCCCGGAGTCCACCCCGGGGTCGTCGGCCAGGAACGGCGGCAGGCCGTGCGAGCGGTGCGTGTCGAGCATCCGGTCGGTCCGCCGCTCGGCGATCGAGGCGAGGTCGGCGGCGGCGATCGCGAGGAAGTCGAGGACATAGCCGACCGGGGCGCCGTGGAAGTTGCCGTTGCTCACCACCCGGCCGTCGAGGGTGACCACCGGGTTGTCGATCGCGCTGGCCAGCTCCCGGCCCGCCACCGTCTCGGCGTGCTCGAGGGTGTCGCGGGCGGCCCCGTGCACCTGGGGGGAGCAGCGCAGGCTGTAGGCGTCCTGCACGCGGGTGTCGTCGGGGCCCTTATGGCTGGCGACCATCGGCGACGCGTTCAGCAGCGCCCGGAAGTTGGCGGCCGACGCGGCCTGCCCGGGGTGCGGCCGCAGCGCCTGCAGGTCGGCCGCGAACGGGGCGTCGGTGCCGAGCAGCGCCTCGACCGACATCGCGGCGGTGACGTCGGCCGTCTTGAGCAGCGCCCGCAGGTCGGTGGCGGCGAGCACGAGCATGCCGAGCATGCCGTCGGTGCCGTTGATCAGGGCGAGCCCTTCCTTCTCGGCCAGCACGACCGGCTCGATGCCCGCCGCCTGCAGCGCCTCGCGGGCCGGCTGGAGCGCGCCGGAAGCCACCCGGACCTCGCCCTCGCCCATCGCGGCGAGGGCGCAGTGCGCGAGCGGGGCGAGGTCGCCTGAGCAGCCGAGCGACCCGTACTCCCGCACCACCGGCGTGATCCCGGCCGTCAGCATCTGCGCGTAGGTCTGGGCCGTGGCCAGCCGGACGCCGGTCCGGCCGGTGGCGAGCGTGGACAGCCGCAGCAGCATCATCGCCCGGGTCACCTCGGGCTCCACCTCGGGACCCGACCCGGCCGCGTGCGAGCGGACCAGGGAGCGCTGCAGCTGCGCGCGGCTCTCGGGCGGGATGTGCTTGGTGGCCAGCGCCCCGAACCCGGTCGACACCCCGTAGTGCGGTGCGCTGTCGTCCGCGAGGGCGTCGATGACCTTGCGGCTGGCGGCGATCTCGGCCTGCGCCTCGGCTGAGATCGTCACGGCCGCGCCGTTCCTGGCGACGGCGACGACCTCGGCGAAGCTGAGCGGGCCGGTGCCCACGATGACGTTATTCACGCCTCTATGATCACCCGGTGCCGTGACCAGCGGAACCACGCGAGCCGGGTGTTAATCGTCACCCGCGCCGCCGCCTGCGCTTGGGACCCCGCTCGAGCGACGGCTACTTGCAGATGTCCGGGAAGTTCTGGCGCACGACGCTGCCTGCCCGCACGGTCACGTCGATGACGTTCAGGTTGCTGCCGCCGTCGTAGCGGGCGACCAGCGTGTACCCGCCCGCCGGGAGACTGAGGGCGAATGCCTGGTTTTTCGCGACGTGCTCCCGGGCGGCCGGGGCGGCGGCCGGAAGCCGGAGCTGGTAGCCGTCGGCGGTGTGCTTCCACGTCGGGCGGCCGCGCAGCGCCGTCACCGTTCCCGCCGCGAACGCGGGCGTGTTCCGCGGCCCCGGGAGCACCGCTCCGATGCAGGGGTCGAGGTATCCGGTCACCTCGCCGGTTCGGGCCGCCAGCGGCAGCGGTCGTCCCGCGCCGCCGCCCGTCGTCCGGCCGCCGTCGAAGACCCCCGTCATGACCAGGCCGCCGCCGATGGCCGCCGCCACGATGACGGCCGCTATCGCCGTCCTCCGGCGCCGCCGCCTGGAGCGCGCACGAGCTTCCGCGATGAGAGCCTCGGCCGCTACCGAGGGAACGGCCTGCAGCGGAGCCACGGCCTCGGCGGAGATGCCCGCATTGGGCGCGGCCGGCGGGGAGGCGGATTGCATGGTGCTAATCTGGATGGCACCATGTTCGATGTCAAGGTCAGCCGCGAGGACCGGCTGCCGCTGCACGACGTCAGCGGCGCGGTGGCAGGGGCTGCGGGTTCTCGCGGTGCCACTGGGCCAGGAAAGTGGCGGCGATGTCGGCCGCTTCGGCCTGCATGGCCTTCTGCGGCAGGGTCTCGGCGGCTGCGACCCAGCGGCGGGCGATGGTGGCGAGCAGGTCGGCGCCCTCGTTGAGGGTGTGGCCGGCGTGGCCCTTGACGTGCGCGAGGGCGAGCTCGTGGCACCGGGCGGACACCAACTCGGCCAGCGTGACCAGGGCGGGCGCGGCCCCGGCGTGCCGCGGGTGCAGGTCGTACTGCGGCGGCATCCGGCCGGTTTCCCCGCGCCGCCAGGCATGCAGGTAGCGGAGCGCGGTGATGGAGTCGACCAGCAGGGTGACCGGGCCGGGGACGCACCCCAGGGCGAGGTAGGCGGCGCGAAGCTCGGCGATCAGCGCGCCGGAGCGCCCGTTCACGTTGTCGTGCCGGTAGTCGCCTGCCTGGCATCCCCAGTGCCCGCTGGTGGCGATGAACGCCCAGGAGCAGTGCTTACCGTCGCCGCTGCTCGACCCGTCGCTCGCGATGAGCACCGGGCCCGTCGAGGCCACCCGGGCTCGGCCGGTCAGCGGCCTGCGGATGATGGTGGCGGTCCGGCGCGGTTCCGCCAGCGGGCGGCGCCGGCCGGGGGTGAGGGCGGCGGCGCGGGGGAGCGGAACGGCGACATCGGCGGCGGCGGCCGGGTGCGGCGCGGCGGGCGGTCCGACTCCCAGCAGCGCGGCGGCGGCGACGTGCTGGCTCGCCGCGTCGGCGTCGCCCGCGGCCGCCGCCTCGAAGGCGAGCGACAGCAGCTCGGCGACTCGGACGTCTCTGGTCTTGCGCACGTAGCGGCGCAGCGCGGTGACCTGTGCCCGCCACGGTTCCTCCAGGAGATCCTCAAGCTGAGGGGGATCCCCGGGAGGATCGACGGGCATCGCGGTGGGCACAGCGCAAGTGTAGATTTCCCGGGCGTCTCGGGCACCCGCAACCGCCGGGGACGCGCGGCTGCGTCGGGGAGGCCTCATCACTGAGCGCACTGCTGCATCAGGGGTCCCCGTGGCGACTCGCCCGCCCCCGCAAAAAGATAACAGCAAGAAGCGCGGGGACCGGCCGAGCGGCCGCCCCGCGGCTACGGCGGCGATGGGGCTTGGCGCCATCGCCGCCGCAACCGCGGGGCGGGTTACGCGGGGTCAGCGTCGCGCTTGGCCGACCGACGTGCTCACCGGCCGACCGTCTCGTCGACGGTGGCGCTGACGCGGACGACCGTGTCATCGTCGGTGATCGAGTAGCCCTCGCGCATCGACGCGCCGGAGAAGAACTCGCGCTGCGATCGGCGCAGGGACAGCATCCAGGCCAGGCCGATAAGCGCGGTGATGATGCCGATCGAGAGCACGCCGCCGATCGTCCAGTGCGGCCAGAACGGCATCTGCCAGGTCGAGTACGACTGGTTCGGGTCGGTGTAGAAGTAGACCGACCAGCCGCCGATGATCAGCAGCATGATGCCGGACAGCAGCGGGATGATCCCGCGCAGCCAGAAGTTGGCGGCGCTGGCCCGCAGGCTCTTGCGGTAGAACCAGAAGCAGGCGAAGCCGGTCGAGCCCAGGTACAGCGCGACGAAGAAGGTGGCGGCGGTGACCGAGTCGGCCAGCACGTTGCCGCCGGAGACGAAGTTCAGCGCGACGTACATGATCGCCGACGCGACCGAGAAGACGATGGTGGAGAACCACGGGGTCAGGTAGCGCGGGTGGACCCGGCCGAAGATCGCGGGCAGCGCCTTGTGGAACGACATCGACAGCGTGGTGCGGGCGGTCGGCAGGATCGTGGTCTGCGTGGTCGCGGCGGCCGAGGTGAGCACCATGAGCAGCAGCAGCCGGGACAGCACGACGCCGATCACGCCGCTGCCGAATACGGCCTCGCCCATCGGCGAGAGCACGTCGTTGACGTTGCCGGGGTTCCCGAGGCCGATGGGGCCGGTGCCGAACCCGGCGAACATCTGCACCGAGAGGATGACCACGAAGTAGGTGCCGAGCAGGATCAGCGTGGAGACGACGCCGGCCAGGCCGGGGATGCGGCGGGAGTCGGCGGTCTCCTCGTTGATCGAGGTCGTGGTGTCCCAGCCCCAGTAGATGAAGACCATCAGCAGCATGCCGGCCATGAACACGCTCGGCGAGGCGAAGTGGGCCGGGTTGAGCCAGGACCAGGAGAAGGCGGCGTGCCCGGCCGGCGCGTGGCCGAGGCCGACCCGGACGATGGCGACAATGGCGAGCAGCAGCAGCATGAAGAGCTCGATCGCGAGCAGGGTCACCTGCAGCCGGGCCGAGACCTGGATGCCCCGGTAGCAGACGTAGGTGAGGATGACGATCCAGGCGATGCCGACGGTCAGCACCCACGGGCTGGTCGCGTCGGTGCCGATCGACTTGACCCCGAGGAACAGGAAGAAGTACTGGCCGGCGATCTGCGACTGGCTCGCCATGGCGAGCAGGTCGGACGCGATCGTGCCCCAGCCGCCGGCGTACCAGCCGGTCTTCGGGCCGAGCGCGCGGGCGGCCCAGGTGAAGGATGAGCCGCAGTCCGGGTCGGCCCGGTTCATCTCCTTGTTCGCCCACGCCGAGAAGAACATCGGGATGAACGCCAGCGGGACCAGCAGCAGCGTCTGCGGGCCTACGGTGGCGACCACGAAGCCGAGGGTGGCGGCCAGGCTGTAGGCGGGCGCGGTGGACGCGATGCCCATGCCCGTGGACGCGACGAACCCGAGCGCACCGCCTTTCAGGCCGCGCGCCGAGGTCGTGCCCGCCTCGGCCGGTTGTTCCTTCGCCGACATGCTCCTCCTTCAGTTGGCGATCCCGGGTCCGGCTGGTACATCACGTAGCATCCCGGTGGGTTGTGGGTCATTGTGGACGGTGCTGATTCCGCAGTCAATAGTCCTCCTTGGCGCGTAATCCAGTCGATACAGCCCTCTCAGGCAACTGAAAGCGGGCATTCATCGGGGAATCGGATATCAAAAAGCGGTTGCTGCCAGGTCTGCCAGCGCGCCGTTACGCTCCGGTAAATTCTGCGTTGCGGTGACGAGGGCCGGGATAATGAGCGCCGTGGACAGCCTGGTCGTAGCGGCAGCGCAGGCGGCGGGACCGTGCCCGCCGGGGGAGGAGGCGGCCTGGGGCCGCCGTGTGCAGGCCCTGGTGGTGGACCTGCACTTGATCGCGCAGCAGGCCGCGGTCACGCTGCCACCAGCACGCCGCATCGGTCTGAGCCCAGATAACAGCAAGAAGCCTGGTACTGTTCAAACTCGCGGGTTTCCGGGGGATGTCATGCTGGACTTCTTGCTGTTATCTCCAGAAACCGCTATTGTGCTGGGCATGCCAGCCTTGGATGCCAGCGCGCCGGCGCGCGACGCAATCGACGAATTCCTCCGGCACCTCGCCGGGCGAGACCTGTCCGCGAGCACCCGCCGGATACGCAAGACCTTCCTCAACGAGTATCTCCGCCACGCCCAGCAGGCGGCCGCGGCGGACAAGCAGCTGACGGCGAGGGAACTGCTCGACGGCGAACGCGCCACGGCCTGGCTCGCGGACGCGGCCGAGGGCAAGACCCGCACCCGCAACACCCTCCGCGGGCCGGACGCGGCGGCCTACCCCAACTCCATGCGGGTCCGGGCCGACACCCTCAACGCCTTCGCCGAGTTCCTCGGCGAGCCCGCGCGGGTCGACCGCCAGGCGCCGGCCCGCGGCTACCACCTGACCCCGGGCGACACCGAGAAGCTGCTGCACGACCTCACCGTCAAGCGGCCGATTCACGCCAACGCCATGACCGCGCTGCGCACCGCGGCGGTGGCGGCCGTCATCGCCGACACCGGCCACGGCGTTCCCGAGATCGCCGACCTCAAGCTGAGCGCGCTGCATCTGGACGGCGATGTGGCCGGGGGCCAAGAAGCCAGTGTCGACCTCGACGGCGAGTCGTACCCGCTCACCAGGTCGACGGTGCACGTCCTCACCCGCTGGCTCGCCGCCCGGGGGACGCTCATCGCCGAGCTCGAGGGCAGCGACCCCGGCTACCTGTGGATCCCGACCAAGCCCGGACGACCCCGGGGCGGCGTCCCGTCGGCCAAGCCCGGCATCAGCCCGGCCGCCGTGCGGACCCTGCACGCCTCGCACCGGGCCCTGGTCAGCCAGCTGCTCGGCACCCCGCTGCGCCCCGGCGCCCTGCGTGCCGCGGCCGTGTCGCTCTCGGTCAGCACCGGCAACGCCGGCGAGTTATCCCTCCTGCACGATCATGATCGAGTTCTTGTCCTGGTCGCGGAACGAGAACATCAACGGCACCCCGCCGCCGCTGTCATTGTTGACGCACAGCGTCGCCGCGCCCCATCGCCACGCGGTACCCAGAGCGAAGGTGGTCAATCAGGCGGCGCCGGTTCGGAATACCGGCCAGCAGACCTCGGTCCTGTGCTTGCCCACGTCGTCGGTGTCGGCCGAGCTGACCACGTAGTACTCGCGGATCGGGCCATCCACGCCGATGGCGCGCTCGGCCACGACCTCGCCCAGCGCGGCGTAGGTCCGGTCGATCTCGCTGAATGCGCCCTCGTGCACCGCGACCGCGGCCTCCACGGCGGGGATCTCGAGCAGCCGGACGCGTCCGCCTGGGTCGAGGCCGACGCCGGCGCCCGCGCCGACCAGGCCGGTTTCCGACGTGACCGGGACGAAGGCCGTCACCTCACTGCGCTCGAGCTCGAAGAAGTCGCCGTCGAAAAGCCCGCCGTAGGGCCCGGCAGCGGTCAGCCCGGCCGCCGCCAGCGCCGCCGCCAGCGCGTCGAACGCCTCGCTTCCCCAGTCGTTCAGTTCGGCGGCGTCCACCACCTCGCGGACCGCGAGGGCGGTGACCGCGGCGATGGTCCGCAGCTCGATCGCGGGCCGCACGGCCGGGCCGGTGAGCAGAGCCCGCAGCGCCGCGACCGACGCCTGGGTCTGCTCGAGCTGGCGTTCCATCCGCGTCAGATGAGTCGCGATCTCACGGTTCCTGGCCTCGAGGTCGGGGGCCGCGAGGACCGCCGCGATCGAGTCGAGCGGCATCCCGAGGTCCCGCAGCCGCCTGATCACCTGCGCCGACCCCACCTGGCTGGTGTCATAGGACCGGTAGCCGGTGAAGGGGTCGACGGCGGCGGGCTCGAGCACGCCCATGTCATGGTAGTGCCGGAGCGCCTTGACGCTCAGGTGCGTCATCCGGGAGAAGTCACCGATGGTCAGCATCGTCGCCATGATCTGAGTATCAGCCCTTTCCGGTGGTGGACGGCGGGCGGAGCAGGGTCAGCGTGAGCGCCGCGACGACGAGCAGCAGAGCGCCCATCTGCGCCATGCTGGCATCGAAGGCGGCGGGGAACCCGCGGCTCAGCAGGCCGAAGAAGATGACCCCGCTCACCGCGACCCCGATCGCGTTGCCGACCTGCTGGGCGGTGGACAGCGCCCCGGTGATGGACCCGGCCGTCCGCGCGTCCGCGTGCGCCAGCACCGTGGTGGTCAGCGGCGTGATGCACAGCCCCTGGCCGGCGCCGAGCAGGAACAGCCCCGGGAACAGCGCGGCCAGCGGGCCGCCGACTCCCCAGTGCCCGACGGCGAGCACCAGCAGCAGGTCGCCGACGGCGCCGCACACGGCGCCGGTGGCGATCACCCGGCGGCCGAACCGGACGGTCAGCGCGGGCGCGCGCAGCGAGGTCAGCAGGTACCCGGCGGCGAGGACGGCGAACACGCCGCCAGACTCCAGCGCCCCAAGGCCCCCGGCCCTGCTGCAGGAACAGCGCGAGCAGCAGGTAGCTGGCGGCCTGCTGGCACCAGAACAGCGCCTGCACGGTCAGGCCGACCCGCAGGGTGCGGACCGCGAAGATGGCCGGGTCGAGCAGCGGCTGCCTGCCGCGCCGGCCGACCCGGCGCAGGTAGCCCGCAAACAGCCCGAGCAGGACCGGGCCGAGCGCCAGGCACGCCCATGACCAGGCCGGCCAGCCCTGCTGGCGGCCGTCGGCGAGCGGCAGCACGATCGCGACCAGGCCCGCCGCCAGCAGGGCGGCGCCTGGGAGGTCCAGGTGCCCGACGTGCTCGGCGCGGGATTCAGGGACCCGTCGCCACGCCGCCGCCAGCGCGACCAGGCCGACCGGCACGTTGACCCAGAAGATGGCCCGCCATCCCAGGCCGGCCACGTTCGCGTTGATGAGCACGCCGCCGATCAGCTGCCCGCCGACGGCCGCAACGCCCATGACCATGCCGTAGACGCTGATCGCGCGGACCCGGTCGCGGCCGGTGTAGGTCATGCCGAGGATCGACATGATGTTCGGCGCCATGATCGCGCCGCCCGCCCCCTGGACGAGGCGCGCCGCGATCAGGAAGCCGGGGTCGGGGGCGAGGGCGCACAGGGCCGACGCGAGCACGAACGCGGCCAGGCCGATGCAGAAGCACCGCCGGCGTCCGTAGTGGTCGCCGAGGCGCCCGCCCAGCACCAGGAGCGACGCGCTGGTCAGCGCGTACCCGGAGACCAGCCACTCGATGGCGGCCGCGCTGGCGTGCAGGCTGCGCTGGATGTCGGGCAGAGCCACGTTGACGACGAAGAAGTCGAGGATGTACACGAAGGTCCCGGTCAGTATGACGGCGAGCGGGACCCACTTGGCGAGGCGCGCGACCGGAACCGATTCCGTGTCCCGCTGCTGGCTCGTAATGGTCATACCGGCAGCCTCTGGTCTCCCATTACAGGAGGGTCAAGCGTCTTTACCGAGGCGCCAGGAGCCCGGTGCGCTCACGCCTGATCATCATCATCAACTGCCTTCGGTCTGGTGAATCTGCTCCGCTACGTTCGCCAGCGACATGTTCGCCTCCAGGAACGCCTGGGTGCGCGGCAGGCTGAGGTGCAGTTCCGACGAGGTGCTGATCGCTATCTGGCCCTCGGTCAGTTCGAAGTCGAGTGCGTGGCCGCCCTTGGTGCGCGGCTGGTTGATGAAGTGCAGGTGGTACCCGGCGACGGAGATGCCCTGCTCGTAGTCGGGTGTGCGGTACCCGGCCAGCGTCCCCGCGACATCGTGGAACTCGGTGATGGGCTCGTCGGCGGTGGCCTCGGTCAACGGCGGATACGGTTGCGTCTGCGCCTCGACCGTACGCGTCTTGACGGCGGCGAAGGTTCCCTCGATCCTTATTGCCGAAATCAGGTTGGCGGTCTCGACGGTCTGGTCGATGAGGGCCATGAGCTCGGCTCGGCTGATCCTGGCTTTCACCGGGATCGTGGTCTCCGGCTTGAACCACGTGACGGCGGCGAACGGCGTTCGGTCATCAGGCGCAGCGACGCCGGCGCTGCCGTCGGAGCGCAGCTGACGGCACACGCCGTCGAGCACGACCATCTCGCCGTCGAGGTGGTTGAACGTGCCCAGGCCGAAGTCACCGTGGGTGAGGAGCTCCGCGATCGTCACGTCGCCGTCGTAGATCCCGTCGAGCAACGCGGAGATCGTGGAGGTCTGGTAGACCTCGGCGGCCGCGGCCTGACTGTGCCTCGCGCCGTGGTGATGGCTCAGCATCGTCTTCATCAGGTCCCGGAACGCGCCGTGCCCGTCGCTGCCCATCGCCCGCCCCCGTTGGACTGCCCGACAAACAACGGCCGCCGTACCCAGGGCATCAGCGATAAAACCGCAGCCGTGACAGCGGCGAGGACGGTGGTCACCACCTTGCCGACGGCCAGGGCATCGGGCTCGGCCCCGTCGACGTCGGCGAACAGCAGGTGGGCGGCGCCCATCAGGGTCGCGGCGAGCGTGCCGGCGTCGGCGTCGGCGGCGATGCGGCCGAGATCCCGCTCGGCCGTGAGGTAGCCGCCGATCATGGCGGTGGACTCGGTGAGCAGGGGGATCCGGGATCCGGTGGCGGCTCGCAGCCGGGCGCGGAGCTCGTCGCGGGCGATCACCAGGCGGATGAGCGCCAGGTACTCGGGTGTGAGCAGCTCGGGGAGCGCGGCGGCCAGGTTGCCTGCGACGGTGCCGGTCCCGGCGGCGGCGCGCAGGTCGGCCGCCTGGTCGGTGATCCGGGCGATCCGGGCGAGCGTGAGGTCGACGAGGAACGCGTCGAAATCGGCGAAGTGGCGGTGCAGCACGCCCTTGGCGACCCCCGCCTCGGCGGTGACCGCCCGGCTGGTCAGGCCGCCGGGACCGACGCGGAGGAGCACGCGTTCGGCCGCGTCGAACAGCTGCCCGCGCGGGTCGCGGATGGCCACCCCTGTCGGCACCCCGTCCGTCCCTTCCGCGTTCTTCGCCGTACGCGAACGCCGCCGCCAAGTGGGCACGCGCCCATTTAGAGTGGGCGCATGACCACTCTACCTCCGGAGCCTGCTCAGCCGGCCGCGTCCGCGCCCGCGTCGACGCCTGCCGCCACCCTCGCCGCCGCCGCCAGGCAGCGGCGGGTCGCCGAGTCGTTCGGCGCCGACGCCGAGCGCTATGACCGCGCCAGGCCCAGCTATCCCGCGGCCATGGTGGACCGGATCCTCGCCGGTATCCCGGGCCGCGACGTCGTGGACGCCGGCTGTGGCACCGGGATATCGGCCCGGCTGTTCCACGCGGCCGGCTGCCGGGTGCTCGGCGTCGATCCCGACCCCCGGATGGCCGACCTGGCCCGGCAGACCGGGCTGGACGTGGAGGTGGCGAAGTTCGAGGAGTGGGACGCGGCCGGGCGGACATTCGACGCCGTCATCGCCGGGCAGGCATGGCACTGGGTCGACATGGAGGCCGGGGCGGCCAGGGCCGCGGCGGTGCTGCGCCCCGGCGGGCGGCTCGCGGTCTTCTGGAACGCGTTCGATCCGCCGGCCGAGCTCCGCCAGGCCTTCGGCGCGGTCTACCAGCGGGTGGTGCCCGACTCGCCGATGGCCGCTGGCTTCTGGTCCCGGCCCGCGTCCGTCCAGTACCTGGCGATGTGCGATACGGCGGCCGACGGGATGCGGCAGACAGGGGCGTTCGGCGACCCGCAGACGTGGCGGTTCGACTGGTCCCGGCCCTACACCCGGGCGGAATGGCTGGACCAGGTGCCCACCTTCGGCGGCTTCAGCCTGCTCCCGCCGGGCGTGCGGGCGGAGCTGCTGGCCGGGATCGGCGCGGCCGTCGACGCGGCCGGCGGCGTGTTCACGATGGAGTACGCCACGCTGGTGGCCACGGCGGCGCGCGGGCCTGCGCCCCTCGGCTGAGTCCGATTCCGCCCGCCGTCGGAGGTTGGAATGCGGTCTCCCGCCCCTCAGGCACTAGGAGTCCCCGGCGGAACGATGTTACGTTCCCTTTGTGACGCCCTTCGGGATCCGCAGCTGAGCGAGGGAGATCAGATGGAGCTCGCTGGCGAGCAGGCGGCCGCCGCCTCTCCCGCGCCGGAAGCGGCGGAGCGCTCGCCGGTCATCGCCGACGTGCCGCCGGGCAAGCCCGCGGTGATCATGGCCGACGGCAGCGGGCTGGTGACCTACGGGGAGCTGGAGGCCCGCAGCCGCCAGGTGGCCCGGCTGCTCGCCAGCCTCGGCGTGCGGGCCGCCGATCACGTGGCGATCATGCTCGCCAACCGGCCGGAGTACTTCGAGATCGCCTGGGGCGCGCAGCGCGCGGGCACGTACTGGACGCCGGTCAACTGGCACCTCACGGCCGACGAGGCCGCCTACATCGTCGCCGACTCCGGCGCCACCGTCCTGTTCGCCTCGCCCGAGACGGCGGAGGTGGCCGCGCGGATGCCCGGCGTCACGGTGTTCGTGACCGGCGGCGAGCGCCCGGACCTGCCCGGCGTGACGAGCTACGAGGCGGCCATCGCGGGCTTCTCGACCGAGCCGATCGAGCCCGGGTCCGACGACGGCGCCGAGGTCGAGGGGAGCACGGTCTTCTACTCCTCGGGCACGACCGGGCGGCCGAAGGGGATCATGCGGGCGGCCGAGTTCCCCCCGTTCGGCACGGGGGTGCCGCTGGACCTGGTGATGCGCCTGGTCTTCGGGTTCGGGCCCGATTCGGTCTACCTGTGCCCGGGGCCGCTGTACCACGCGGCGCCGCTCGGCTTCTCGATGGGCACCCACCGCTCCGGCGGGACCGTCGTGCTGATGGACCGCTTCGACCCGGCCGGGTGCCTGCGCGCCATCGAGGCGCACCAGGTGACGCACACCCAGTTCGTGCCGACCCACTTCGTCCGCATGCTCAGGCTGCCCGATCCGCAGCGCCGCGCCTTCGACCTGTCCACCCTCCAGATCGTCATTCACGCCGCCGCCCCGTGCCCGGTCGACGTGAAGCAGGCGATGATCGCCTGGTTCGGCCCGGTGATCTGGGAGTATTACGCCGGCAGCGAGGGCAACGGGATGACCGTCATCGGCACGGAGGACTGGCTGGCGCACCCCGGCTCGGTTGGCCGCGGCATCTCAGGAACCGTCCACATCCTCGACTCCGGCGGGGCCGAGCAGCCGGTCGGGCAGGACGGCCTCATCTACTTCGACGGCGGCGCCTTCGAGTACCGCAACGACCCCGACAAGACCGCCGGATCGCGCAGCGAGCAGGGCTGGTCCACCCTCGGCGACATCGGCCGCCTCGACGCCGAGGGCTTCCTGTACCTCAGCGACCGGCGCACCGACCTGATCATCTCCGGCGGCGTCAACATCTACCCGCGCGAGATCGAGGAGGCGCTGATCGGGCACCCGGCGGTCGCTGACGTCGCCGTGATCGGGGTGCCCGACCCGGACATGGGCCAGTCGGTGCTCGCCGTCGTCCAGCCGTCAGGACCGGACGCGGAATCGGAATCGGAATCGGCCGCGCTGGCGGCGGAGCTGATCGCCTACTGCCGCGGGCGGATGGCGGGCTTCAAGTGCCCGCGATCGGTGGAGTTCGTCGCCGAGCTGCCGCGCACACCGACCGGGAAGCTGCTCCGCCGCCAGCTGCGGGCGGAGCGGCATCCCGGCTGAGGCTCACCGGACGAGCGGGTCCCGGGGAAGTCCGAGGATCCGCTCGGCGATCTGGTTCCGCTTGATCTCCGAGGTGCCGCCGGCGATGGACATGGCCCGGTTCATCAGCACCAGCGTCGCGGCCATGGCCCCGTCGCCCTCGAGGAACGCCCCGTCCGGCCCGGCCAGCTCGGCCAGGATCGCCGCCGCCTCGTGCCCGAGCTCGGCTAGCAGCAGCTTGGCGACGTTCCCCTCCGGCCCGGGGCCGCCGCCCGCCACCGCCCGGTAGGCGCTGCGCAGGTTCAGCGCGCCCATCGCCTGGATGCGGGCGATCTGCCGTCCGACCCGGCTGGCCCCGCCCGTCAGCCGCCCCGGGTGCGCGTCGAACGGGGCGATGAACGCGCTGCCGGGCAGGATCATGGCGCCGTCGCCGCTGCCGATGCTGACGCTCTCGTTGCCGAGGGTGGCGCGCGCCACCGTCCAGCCGCCGTCGATCGGACCCACCACGTCGGCGTCGGGCACGAATACGTCGTCGAAGAAGACCTCGTTGAAGTCCGAGCGGCCGGTCGGCATCTTCAGCGGGCGGACGGTGACGCCGGGGGCGTGCATGTCGATCACCATCGTGGTGATGCCCTGGTGCTTGGGCGCGTCCGGGTTGGTGCGGACGGTGACCAGGCCGAAGCCGGCCAGGTGGGCGCCGCTGGTCCACACCTTCTGCCCGCTGATCTGCCAGCCGCCGTCGACCTTGGTGGCCTTGGTCCTGATGCCGGCCGCGTCCGAGCCGGCCCCGGGCTCGCTGAACAGCTGGCACCAGATGACGTCCTGGTTGAGCGCCGGGCGGACCCAGCGCGCGACCTGGTCGGGCGTGGCGTACTGGATGAGGGTGAGGATCACCCAGCCGGTGATGCCGAGGCTGGGGCGCTTGATCTTGGCGGCGGCGAACTCCTGCTCGATCACGAGCTGCTCGAGCGCGGCCGCGTCGCGGCCCCAGGGCCGGGGCCAGTGCGGCATCGCGTAGCCGGTCTCGATCAGCGCTTCCGTCCGGCCCGGGCCCTTCAGCGCGGCCAGCCGCTCGACGTCCGGCCTGATCGCCGCCCGGATCGGCTCGGCCTCAGCGGGCAGATCGATCGCGGCCGCCCGGCGGACGCCCCGCCGCACCAGGCCGGTGACCTCGGCCGCGGCCAGCTCGGCGTCGACGACCGCGGCGACCGCGGCCGCCCGGCGCAGGTACAGGTGCGCGTCGTGCTCCCAGGTGAACCCGACGCCGCCGTGCACCTGGATGTTAAGGCTGGCGTTGTCCGCCGCGGCCGGGATCGCGAGCGTCGCCGCGATCGCCGCGGTGTAGCTGAACTGATCGGCCCCGCCGCCGCTCGGGTCGGCGCCGGCGGCGTCCGCGGCGCGGCCGGCGTCCCAGGTCGCGGCGGTGGCGAGCTCGGCCGCGACCAGCATGTTGGCGCAGTGGTGCTTGACCGCCTGGAAGGTGGCGATCGGGCGGCCGAACTGGACCCGGATCTTGGCGTACTCGGCGGCCTGCTGCGTCGTCTCGGTCGCGATCCCGATGGCCTCGGCCGCGAACACGGCCCTGGCGGTATCGGTCAGCAGCCGGCGCGCGCCCGTGAGCAGGACGGCGGCCGCCCGGTCGAGCCGCACCCGGGCGGCGCGGCGGCTCTGGTCCAGGTTGGCGGGAACCGTGACCGTGACGCCGCCCGCGGCCCGCTCCACCAGGGCGATGTCGTCGCCCACCGGAACCAGCAGCACGTCGGCCAGGTGGCCGCTGACCACAACGCCGGCGTCCCCGGTGACGGTGTCGCCGGCGAACGCGACGTCGCCGCCGAGGGCGACCGCGCCGACCACGCTCCCGTCGGCCAGGCCGGACAGCAGCCGCCCGGCCAGCCCGGCCGACGCCGTGCCGGCCGGCACGGCGTCGGCCCGCAGGGCGCCGGCCAGGACCGCGCTCGCGATCACGGTCGGCACGTACGGGCCGGGGGCCAGCTGCCGTCCCATCTGCTCGGCCACGACCAGCGTCTCCGACAATCCGAACCCGGAGCCGCCGTGGTCGGCCGGGATGTGCAGGCCGAGCAGGCCGAGACCCGCCAGCTCGGTCCAGAAGTCCGGCAAGGGCTCCGCCTCGGCGTCGAGCAGGGCGCGGGCGGCGGCACGGGTCTGGTGCTTGGCCAGGAGGTCGGAGACGGTCTGCGCGAGGGCGCGGTGCTCTTCGGTGATGGCGATCGACATGGCTACATCGTGCCCTCTATTCCGCCGATTGCCTACGGGCGATCCAGCCGGGCGAACGACCGACCGGGTGCTGGCCAGGCTCCCGGCCGCCGGATCGGTCATTGGGTCCGTACGTCACCGGGAAGCTGCGCCGCCCGCCGGCGCTGCCGGTGGCTGGCCACGTTGACCTGGTTGGCGCAGCGGACCGAGCAGAAGCGGCGGCGGCCGTTGCGCGAGGTGTCGATGAACGCGACCCCGCAGCCGGGCCGGTCGCACGCTCGCAGCCGGGCGCCGGCCCCGGCGTCCACCACGTGCCCGAGCCCGGCCGCCGTCAGCGCCCGCACCCGCGCCGCGAGGCCCGTCTCGACCGGCGCGTAGTGGAAGTGGAAGGGCTTCCCCCCGCCGTGGCTGACCAGCCGCGGCCGGCAGTCGGCGGCGACCAGCAGCGCGTCGGTGAGCCGCGCCTTGTCCTCCACCGCGGTGGCCTCGAACACCTCCCGGAGGCGGGCCGCCCAGGGGCGCAGCGCGGCCGCCTCGGCCGCCGTCGGCGGGGCGCCGTGCACGTCACGGCGGTGCAGCTCCGCGGCGAGGGCGGCCGCCTCGACGGCGGGGTGGTTGACCAGCCAGACGGCGATACGCGCGCCCGCCACCGTGTAAGTGTTGAACTGCACAAGACCATTACAGCAGACTGTCGGCAGACCGCCGGGGAGAGCGGAACCGGAAGGGGGATCCGTGCGACGCGACGCGCTGGGCGCGGGACTGGCGGCGGTGTGCCTGTGGGGGCTCGCCCCGGTCGCCACCCGGGCGGCCGTCGCGCACCTGCCGCCGTTGCCGCTGCTGCTGATCCGGCTGGCGGCGGCCTCGCTCGTCCTGCTGCCGTGGGCCTGGCCGGTCTTCCGGCGGCTGCGGGCGCGGTCGGCCGGACGGCTGCTGGCCGCGGGCGTGCTCGGCCTGGTCGGGTACAACCTGCCGGTCACGCTGGGGCTGCGCTGGCTGCCCGCCGCCACCGCCGGCCTGCTGCTGGCGACCGAGCCCATCTGGGTGCTGGTGCTCGGCCGGCTGTTCACCGGGGAGCGCGGCGGCGTCCGGCCGTGGCTGGGCAGCGCCGTCGCCCTCGTCGGCGTGGGGATGCTGGCGGGCCCGGGTGCCATCGGCGGCGCCGGCGGCGGCCACGTGCTGGCCGGAGCGGGGCTGGTACTGGCGGCCACGCTCGCATTCGCCGCCTACACGATCGTCGTGCGCCCGCTCAGCCAGGAGTTCGGCGCCATCCCCGCGACCGCCGCCTGCACGGTCGTCGGCAGCCTTCCCTATCTCGCCGCGGCCGGGACGCTGCCGGCGGCGGGCCTCGCGCCTCTCGGGCCGACGGTCTGGGCCGAGCTCGCGTTCCTCGCGTTCGGCAGCACGGCCGCCGGGCTGGTGCTGTGGAACGTCGCCACCCGCTCCGGGGACATCACGCGGGTGAGCCAGCTGCTCTACCTCGAGCCCGTCGTCAGCGTCGCCGGCGCCGCGGTCTTCCTCGGCGAGCGCGTGAGCCTGGTCATGATCGGCGGCGGGCTGCTGATCATGGCCGGGGTTGCCGTCTCCGGCACCGGCCGCGACCCAGCACCGGACAGGAGGACCAACCATGACCTGCCCGCTGGCCGCGCTCATCGCCGGCGTCAACCCCCAAAGGACCGAAACGCGGAGCGCACCTCGTCGATGAACGACGCCGGCTGCTCCAGGGCGGCGAAATGGCCGCCGCGGTCAAGCTCATTCCAGTAGCGCAGGTCGGTGAACAG
>Ga0335075_10000953_pt1 | contig 48733 bp, 43 predicted proteins | sample Lox_Sample_24_FD_206723 | JGI IMG/M metagenome (GOLD analysis project Ga0335075, IMG submission 206723) | Soil microbial communities from Loxahatchee National Wildlife Refuge, Florida, United States - Lox_Sample_2.4 | ecosystem: Environmental > Terrestrial > Soil > Wetlands | place: USA... | reverse complement strand
GATGTCGAGAATTTCGTGTTCGCCGACGGCACCAGCAAGACCGCAGCCGACATCATGGCCGCGCTGGTCCAGGGCACGACGGGCAACGACCATCTGGTCGGCTTCTACGCCGACGACGTCTTCGAGGGCGGGCTCGGCGACGACCTGATGGAAGGGGGCCGCGGAACCGACCTCTACATCCACAATGCGGGCGACGGTCACGACACGATCGCCGACTATGCGCAGAATTGGGCGAGCACCGCCGATCGGCTTCTCCTCGGTCCCGGCATCACCACGGCCGACGTGGTCGTCCGGCGCTCCGCCTCGGACGCCGACGACATGGTGCTGGAGATTGACGGGGGCACGAGCTCGGTCGCGCTCAAGAACCAGCTCACCGGCGGCGATTCCTGGACGATCGACATGGTCGAGTTCGACGACGGCACGATCTGGAGCAAGGAAGATCTCGCCAACCAGATGATCGCCGGCGCGGCCACGCCCGGCAATGACGTGCTGGAAGGCACGGCCGGCAATGACGAGATCATGGGCGGCGGCGGTGACGACATCCTGCGCGGCAATGGCGGCAACGACAAGCTGGATGGCGGCGCGGACGACGACCGGCTCGAGGACAATGGCGGCGACGATATCTTCATCTACACTCTCGGCGGCGGGCACGACGTCATCAGCCAGACGGGCTGGTATGGCGCGACCGACATCGTGAAGTTCGGCGCCGGCCTGCTGGTGACGGATCTGGTGGTGGCTCGGTCGGTGACCGACGCGCAGGACATGGTGCTGAGCTTCACCGGCATCGCCGGCTCGGTCACCATCGACGGTCAGTTCCTGAACAGCACGAACTCGATCAACAGCTTCCAGTTCGCGGACGGCTCGACCCGGACCGAGGCCGACCTCGTCAACCTCTATTTGGCGAGCGTCGCCACCGCCGGGAACGACGTCGTTCGCGGCTCCTATCTCAACGAGACGGTCCGCGGCCTGGCGGGCAACGACACCGTCGACGGCGGCGAGGGCAATGACCGGATCGAGGGCGGCGACGGCAACGACCGGCTCGAAGATGCCTGGGGCGACGACGTCTTCGTCTATGCGCTCGGCGGCGGCGACGACGTGATCAGCCAGGCCGGATGGTGGGGCGCGTTCGACATCATCGAATTCGGCGCGGGCCTCAGCGCGACGGACCTGGTGGTCGCCCGCTCGACGCTCGACAATACCGATATGGTGCTGAGCTTCACCGGCATCTCGGGATCGATCACGATCGACACTCAGTTCGTGAACGGCGATCGCGGCATCGACGAGGTACGCTTCACCGGCGGACCGACGCTGACGATGGTGGATCTCAACACCCGCTTTCTCGCGGCGGTTTCGACTTCGGGCGCCGACACGATCGACGGTTGCTACCTCGCGGAGACCATCAACGGGCTCGGCGGCAATGACCTGATCCGCTCCGGGGAGGGCAATGATCGGGTGGACGGCGGTGCGGGCGACGACCGGATCGAGGACAGCTGGGGCAATGACGTCTTCGTCTATGCCCTGAACAGCGGTGACGACGAGATCAGCCAGAATGGCTGGTATGAGGCGTGGGACATACTCGAGCTCGGTACGGGCATCCTGGCGGCGGACGTCACCTTCCGCGCCAATTCGCTCGACCTCCAGGACGTCATCATCGCCTTCGCCTCGGGCGGCTCGATCCTGCTCGACAAGCAGCTGGATGCGAACAAGGCGATCGACGAGATCAGGTTCGCGGACGGCACGATCTGGAATGCGGCCACGATCCTCGCCCAATATGCGGCCCGGCAGGGCACGAGCGGGGACGACTTCATCGGCGGCACCGCCAATGCGGAGACCCTGAACGGTGGCGACGGCGCCGACACGATCCGCGCGCAGGGCGGCAATGACGTGCTGAATGGCGGCGACGGCAATGACATACTGAGACCCGAAGGCGGCGTCGACACCGTCTATGGCGGCGCCGGCTCGGATACGGTGGATGTCACCGATCACGGCGCCAACATGACGATCGATCTCGATCTCGCCAGCAGCCAGGCCAATCTGGGCTCGGGGGGCACGGAGAGCTGGTATGATGTCGAGAATGTGCTGGCCGGTTCGGGGCACGATACGGTCCGCGGCACGGCCGCGGCCAATCTCCTGTCCGGCCTCAATGGCGGGGACGGCCTCTACGGCCGCGGCGGCAACGACATCCTGATCGGCGGCGCCAGCGATGACACGCTGGATGGCGGCGACGGCGACGATGTCTTCCTGGTCGGCGCGAATGACGGCTACGATTATATCAGCGGCGGCGACGGCTATGACACCATCCAGGCGACGGCCGCCGGCGTCGCGATCCTCTATCGCGCGCCGACCGGGATCGAGGAGTTCAGCGCCGGCGGCTTCGCCGACGTCGTCCTGTGGGGCGGCAATGGCGGCGACACGATGAACTTCGCCGCGGTCACGCTGACCGGCATCGTGCGGATCGAGGGCTGGGGCGGCCATGACACGATCACCGGCTCGACCGGCAACGACGTCATTCGCGGTGGCACTGGCAACGACACCCTGAACGGCGGCGATGGCGACGACGTCTTCGAATATAGCAGTGGCGACGGAACGGACACGATCAACGGCGGCGCGGGCAGCGACACGATCCGCGCATTGAGCGCGAACGCCGTCTTCTCGCCCGCTTACTCGACCTCGGTCGAGACCTATGACGGCAACGGCTTCGCCAACGTCGTGCTCGACCTGACCAATTCCGCGGACACCTATGATTTCTCGACCGTGACCCTGATCGGGATCGCCCGGATCAGCGCCTGGGGCGGGCATGACAATCTCACCGGCACCGCCGGGGCCGACACCCTGGTGGGCGGCACCGGCGACGACACGCTGAACGGCGGCGCCGGCGACGACGTCTTCCTCTACGGCACCTCGGGCGACGGCTACGACCATGTGACGGGCGGCGACGGCACCGATACCCTGCTGGCGACCGGCAACAATGTCTGGATCGGGCTGCGTTCCCTGACCTCGGTGGAGGCGATCGGCGCCGGCGGCTATACCGGGGTGACGGTCTGGGGCTCGACCTCCGCCGACACGCTGGATTTTTCGGGCGTGACGCTGACGGGGATCGTCAAGATCGACGGCTATGACGGCAATGACATCCTCACCGGCTCGGCGGATTTCGACACGCTCGTCGGCGGGTCCGGCACGGACAGGCTGGCGGGTGGCGGCGGCGCCGATATCCTCACCGGCGGGTCGGGCGTCGATACCTTCGTCTTCACCGCCGGCGCCACTGGAACCGGCGCCGCGGCCGACCGGATCACCGACTTCGTCTCCGGAACGGACAAGATCGATCTGTCCGCCATCGACGCGAATGCGGGCACGCCGGCCGACCAGGCCTTCAGCTTCCTCGGGACGGGCGCCTTTTCGGGAACGGCCGGTCAGCTGCGCTATTCGAGCGGCGGCGGCGAGACCCGGCTTCAGGCCGATCTCGACGGCGACATGGTCGCCGACTTCGAGATCGTGCTGACGGGAACGCTGACGCCGATCACCTCGGATTTCGTCCTTTGACCGGGGGCCGCGAGCGCCCCTCGTCCGCTAACGCCGCACCTCCAGGTTGAGCGCCGCAGCGATGTCGGCCCAGGCCACATATTTGAAGTTCTGATTTTCCGTCGGGAGGACGTTGCGGCCGTCCTGGGCGATCATCGCGCCATGCTCGAAGCCGGGGCCGAGATTGCGGCTGGTGACCTCGAGGCCGTCCGTCTCGGAGATGCCGTCAATGCCCCGCGCGCCGTCGGCGACGACGATGAACGAGCCGAGATATTCGTTATCCCCCTCGCGCCGGTAGACGGCATAGCTGTCATTGCCCTGGCTGGAGGCGACGACATAGCCGCGGCCGCCGCCGAGATCGTAGATGCCGACGCCCTCGATATCGTCGCGGATGCGGGTGCTGCTCTCGACGCGGTCGACGCTCCGGCGATCCTCCGGACCGGTCGGCTCGGCGTTGAGCCGCCAGAGCCCGACATCCTCCTCGCCCACCCAGAGCGTGCCGGTCTCGTCGTCGGCGACGCAGCCTTCGGTCTGGCTGGAGAAGCGGATCTCGCGGACCTGGCGGGTACGCACCCGGCCATCGCGCGTCGCGATCAATTCCCACTGCCGGATCAGGCCGTCCGGATCGCCGACGAAGACATAGGTCTTTCCCGTCCGGCGGCTGCGATACATGCACTGGCCGTAGGGATCGGAGAGGTTGGTGGCCTGGACGCCGTCGGCGACGTCGGTCAGCCGCTGCGCCGCCGTATCGAGCGCGTAGATGGCGATGCCGAAATTGGTGCGGTTGCTGGCGGTGACCAGCACGACCTCGCGGCCGCCGAGCCGGAAGCCGGAGCGCAGGTCGACATTGTTCATCTTGCCGTCCCGCACGAACTGCAGCTCGCGCCCGGCCATGTCGTAGACGTGCAGGCCGGCGCGCTTGTTGGTGCCGATGACCAGACTGCGGGCCGGATCGGTCGGGTGGGCCCAGATGGCGGGATCGTCGGCGGCGTCGCCCGAGGAGGGGACGGCGGCGGTCTCCACGCGGGCGCGCACCGCGGGGAAGGGCGGCGGCCCGGGCTGGGCGGTGCCCTGCGCGGTGCCGGCATTGAGGCCGAGCGCGGTGGCGAGGCCGCGGAAATCGACGAGATCGTACCGCCGCGCGCCCTCGTCGGTGACGACCAGCGCGCCGTTCGGAAAGGCGTTGCCCAGCGTCGCGCTGGTCGCGAACAGGCCGCCCGGCGCCTCGACCACGGCGCCGTCCGGGCCGGTCAGGGTCGCGGCGCCGACCAGACGATGGCCGTCGGCCCGGTCGTAGAACAGGATGCGGTTGGTCGGGACGTCGGCGGCGACGAGATAGCGGGCGCCCTCGCCGCCGTCGAACAAGGCGAGGCCGCCGACCTCGCCGACAGTGCCGAGCCGGGTGACGTCGATCACGGCGGGCGCGGCGTCGGCCTCCGGATTGGCGTCGAACCGCCAGATGCCGGTCGCCTCGTGCGCGACATACAGGTCGCCGGTGCGGTCGTCGGCCACGCAGAAGGTGACGGGGGAGGGGAAGCTCAGCCGGCGTACCTGGCGCGCGTCCATCCTTCCGTCCGCGGTCGCGAACAGCATCAGCTGGTCGATCTCGCCGCCGTCGCCGACGACGAAGGCATAGAGCGCGCCGTCGCGGCCGCTGCGGTGGAGGCAGACATTCTCCGCTGCGAAGCCGAGCGGGATCGCACGCGCGCTGATTTCGGCGAGCGCGCCGCCCTCGAGCCGGAAGAGGCGCAGGCGGTTGTCCATATTGTCAGTCGCGGCGACGATCGTGGCGGTGCCGCCGGCGACGGGCACGCCGGCGCGGACGTCGACCCCGGCGACGTCGCCGGCTGGCGTCGCGCCGAGGCGGGCGCCGGCGATGTCGTAGCTTTCCAGCCCGCCAAGCTCGGACGTGCCGATCACCCGCACCCGGTCGGGCTCGGCGGCGATCACCGCCTGGTTCGGCTCGCCCGGCGCCATCGGCTGGGTGCGCACGGTGACGGCGACCGTCTTCGGCGCCGGCGGGGCGGGCTGCGCGGTGGCCAGGGCGGGAAGGAGGAAGCAGGCCGCGATGGCCGGCCAGTGCGTGCGAGACAGTTTCATGACGATCCCCATGCTCTCTTTTGATGACGGATTCATGTGCGGCATGATCAGCAATGGCCGGGTGCTCCGGCCATGGCGACGACCGGCGGATCGAGGCCTTCTGCGCGAACGGCCCGATGCGCGCCAGCACCGTTTTCGAGACCGCGCTGGAGACCTGGAGCGAGCGGGTTCTTGGCCGCGCCGTTCCGGAATTTCTTCCTGACCGCTATGCGGCGGCCGGCAATTCCACCTCGAAGCAGGCGCCCGTGCCGGCGGCGAGGGCGGTGACGGTGCCGCCGCACGAGGCCAGCAGCGAGCGGGCGATGGAAAGGCCCAGCCCCGTCCCGCCTTGCTCCCGCCGGCCGGTATGGAAGGGCTCGAAGATGCGCTCTTGGTCGGCGGGCGGAATGCCGCCGCCATTGTCGGAGACCCGAATCGCGATCCGGTCGCCATGGCGATGCGCGGCCACGCCGACCGCGGTGGCGCCGGCCTGGCGGCTGTTCTCGATCAGGATCTGGAGCACGGTCTCGATGAGCTCGGCCGCCGCGGCGGCGCGCGGTAGATCGGGCGCCGCCTCGACCGTGACCACGAAGCCGTTCCCGCGCATGGCGTCGGCGACCGCGCGGAGCGGCGCCGCCACATTGGTGGCTTCATCTTCCGCCGCGACCGCCATGTCGGCGCGGGCGAGATGGAGCAGGCGTTCGAGCAGCAGCGACAGCCTGGCGGCGTCGGCGGCGGCATTGGCGAGGAAGCGCCGCCGCTCCTCGTCGCTCATCGTGCCCGCATGGTCCTGCAGCAATTCGATGGCGCCGCTGATGCCGGCGATCGGCGTCTTGAACTCATGGCTCACCGCGGCGGCGAAATCGCGCAAATAGCGGGAGCGGCGCTCGATTCGCTCGGCCATGGAGCCGAAATTCTCGTAGAGGGCGCGGATCTCGACGGCGGCCGTGGCGGGGGTGTCGGGGACGGTGACCGCGCCGCGCGCCACCTTCTGCGTCGCCTCGCTGAGCGCCTCGATCGGCCTGGCGATGCCGCGCGAGAGCAGGCCGGCGAGGATGACGAGGGTGCCGAAGATCAGGGCGATGCCGAGCAGGATCCGGCCCCGGTCCTGATAAATGCCCACGAACAGGCCGCGCGGGGAGCGCGAGAGCATGATCGCGCCGATCACCTGGCTGTCCAGCACGACCGGGCGGACATGGTGGACGCGGATGCCGGCGGCGCGGCTCAGGAACTCCGCCCAATAGACCGCCTGATAGCCGCCGCGCTCGCGCAGCACCGTGGCCGTCCGCCCGGCCAGCGCGTCGCGGACTTCGGGCAGGGCGGCATAGCTGAGGCCGACATCGTCGCGGCCGAGCACGACCCGCCCGTGCCGGTCCAGCACGCGGATCGCGGTGAAGGCGGTGCGGGCGGCGTCCGAGGCGATCGGGCGGAGCCGGATCGCCACGGCGGTCGCATGGGGGTCGACCGGTCCTGCGGAGACGGGCGCGGCCTGCTCGCCGAGCACGTCCTGCGTGCTGAGATCGATGGAGGGACGCTCGGCCAGCGGCTGTTCGGGCGGCATCGGAACGCGGCCGTCGGGCGTCCAGAAGCTCTTATAGGCGCTGGCCAGGACCATGGACTGGGCGATCAGCTCCGCCTCGGTCTGACGGACCAGGGTGTTCTCGTAGACGCGCAGGAATACCGCGCCGACGCCGGGAAGGGCGGCGACGAAGACGAAGGTCATCAGCAGGATCGTGCGCAGCCGGAGCGAGGGCCAGTGGCGCTTCAGGAAGGCCTTGATGGGCGCGATCAAGCGGACCCGCCCCGGCATGGTCCGATCCGGTAGCCGACGCCGGCGCGGGTCTCGATCAGGTCGCTGCCGCCCAGGGCCGCGAATTTGTGACGGAGATTGCGGATGTGGCTGTCGATGGTGCGGTCGGTGATCGCGAAGCCCGGGCCGTGCAGCCGGTCGATGATCGCATCGCGGCTGAACACCTTGGAGGGCAGGCTGGCGAGCAGGAGGAGCAGCTGGAACTCGGTCACGGTGAGCGAGAGGGCGCCGCCGTCCCAGGCCGCCTCCCAGCTCTGCGGATCGAGCCGGAGCTTGCCATGGGCGACGGGCCTGGTCGCGCCCGCTTCCTCCAGCGCCCGGCCGCCGCGCTTCAGGATCGCGCTGACCCGGGCGACGACCTCCCGCGGCGAGAAGGGTTTCACGACATAATCGTCGCCGCCCAGCTCGAGGCCGAGCACCCGGTCGATCTCGTCGTCGCGGGAGGAGAGGAAGAGGATCGGCAGATCGTCCGAGGCGCGCAGCCGGCGGCAGACGTCGAGGCCGTTCATCCGCGGCATGTTGATGTCGAGCACGACGAGATCCGGGCGCTGCGCGGCGATGGCGTCGAGCGCGCCCTCGCCGTCGCTCGCCTCCGCCGTCTGCATCCCCGCCTTGCCGAGCGCGAAGGCCAGCACCTGCCGGATGTGCGGATCGTCGTCCACGATCAGGATCCTGTGGCTCATCGCGTACATCTCATTCACCGGACTTCATTCTCTGTCAAAGGGGGGAGGGCGGCATTGTCCTCGGGCACGAGCATATTCTCGTCCACATCGGTTTCCATCGTCATCGCGGGCGGGGCCGGCGGCGGCGTCACGATCTCGCGGCCGTGGCAGTCGCGGTGCAGCACGCGGGCCGCCGGCAGGCGGTGTTCCGCGACGATCGACCGGGCGGCGGCGAGGCGGCTCTCGCCGCGCAGCGTCCAGCCGTGCCAGTCGGCCTGCGTCTCGGACAGCGCGCGCAGCGCCTTCTCGCGAACCCACTGGACGCGGTCGCGCAGCTCGGCCGGGAGGTCCGGCCGCGTCTCCAGCTCGAGCAAGGGCAGCAGCGCGGAGGAGCCGAGGCGGTTGAGATAGCAAAGGTCGAGGGGGACGCCGCGTCCGCCGACCTCGCGGGCGTGGCGTACGTTCCACCCGGCCGCCATCCGGTCGAGATCGACGACGGTGCAGCCGGTGAGGACGAGCAGGGCGGCGAGCATGTTGGCGTTGATCAGCCAGGCGGCGCTCTTCGCGCGCAGCAGACGGTAGCAGATCAGGACGAGGCCGATTGCGACGAGGCCCATCCAGAGCAGGGCGGCGATGCGCAGCCCGGTCAGCGAGTAAGATTCGATATAGTCGAATGTCCGGTAGATGGTGGACGCGACGAGCAGCAGGTTCTGCGCGATCCAGAGCGTGACCAGCAGGCGCACCGGGCCGGAGCGGGCGGTGTCGGAGCCGGGGCGGAGCGTCACCAGCACGAACAGGCCGGCGAGCAGGGCCGTGGCGATCAACGGATAGGCGCCGCGATGGGCATAGCCGGCCAGGGTGAGGTCGCCGGGCAGCGGCGCGCCGCTCCACAGGAAGGCGAGATCGAGCCCGTTCTGCAGCGCGAAGACCAGGTTGAAGGCGATGAGCGAGAGGATGACCGAGGCCGGCGTGACGCCGGGTAGCGCTCCGGCGGCGAAGGACGGTTTCGCTTCGGCGGCGACGAAGACCAGGCGCGGCGGCCGCACGAGGCTCCAGACGGCGAGGAAGATCAGGCCGGCGAAGATCAGCCGGATGATCGTCTCGGGGCCGAGCCTGGCGTCGAAGCGCATCAGGAAATTCTCGATCAGCGGATTGGCCGCGGCGAACAGGGCGACGAAGAGGATCGTCCCGATGATGGGCAGCGCCAGCGCCGTGGCGATCCGGCCCAGGCCGCGCGGCCCGCGGCGGTCGCGGGCGCGATTGAGGAGACCGAGATCGCGCAGCGGCATGAACGGGCTGAGCACGCCGTGCGGAATGAGCCGGAGCGTCCAGCGCCAGCCGTCGCCGAACCGGGCCGCGCGGACGAGCAAGGCGGCCAGGGTCAGCATCGTCCAGTAGAGGAGGAGTGCCAGCGGTCCGGGATCGGCGGCGAGGACGAGGGCGAAAAGGATGGCGGCGGCCAGCGCGGGCCGCGAGGCGCGGTTCCGCCAGAGCGCCGGCCGCACCAGGGCGACGACGAGGATCAGCAGCAGAGCGAAGCCGCCGATCGTCGAGCCGCCGCTCTGGAAAACGAACAGGGCCTGGCCGATCCCGGCGAGCAGCAACGCGCCGATCAATTTGGTGAGAAAGCTCCAGTCCGCTCTTCCGGTCGTGCCAGCCATGTCTGTTCCCTCGGTGGATCGAGGCGACAATGGCAGGACCGGGTTCAGCCCTGGTCCGCGCGCGGTGGGCGGGCGGCCTTGATGCTGTGCAGAAGCCGTGCAGATGCCAGGCGACGCCGGCGGTTCAGTCCGCGGTCAGCGCGCCGAGGGCACGGCCGCGACGGCGGCGGGCGCGTCGACCTGGGCGTCGGCGCGCGCGCCCGTCAGGGTGGCGACCGTGCCCAGCGAGGCGAGGAACAGGAAGGAGAGGATCACCCCGATCCGGCGCGACGGGGATTCCCGATTGCGGAGGGTGCCTCCGTCCAGGTCGTCGAACGGGGAGAGGTGCATGCTCATTGCCCCGGACGCGTGGCGGTTTTGGCGGCGCCGGCCGGGGCCGGAACGGGCCGGCGGCGGAAGGACCAGGGGATCGGCGAGAGCATTGAAGTGACTCCGTTCGTTCGATGCTGGCCGATTATGCGCCGTCGCACCGTATTTCTACGATCATTGTCCCGATTCTTTGGCCGCGTTCCGCCAAAAGCGGCGGCAGGCGGCTGGCAATTGCAAGCGCGTGCGGATATGTGCGGATCGGTGCGGAGCGGGCGAAGGGCGTAAGATGTTGCAGGGCGAGTGGCTGGACGAGCACCGCGCGGAGGAGATCGTGCAGAAGGTGCGCGAGGAGCTCGCCCGGCGGCGAATCTCGCGCCAGGCGTTGGCCGATCTCGCGCGGATCAGCATCTCCACCCTGGAAAAGGCGCTGGCGGGCCGTCGCTCCTTCACGTTGGCCACGGTCATCCGGTTGGAGGAAGCGCTCGGCGTCTCGCTGCGCGGCGCGGTGCCGGCGGCCCAGCCCAACCCGAGCGAATCCGCGCCCGACGCGCTTGGCGGCTATAATCATGGCGCTGTGCGTTGGCTCGAGGGCCGTTACTGGACATTGCGCCCGGTCTTCCGCGGCGACCCCGGCATATTCGCCTATCTGACCACCATTCGCTGGGAGCCCAGCTGCTCCTGTCTGGTCTTCTTCGAAGGCGAGCGGGAAGACGCCCATGCCCAGCACGGCCAGGTCTCGATGCCGCACATGTCGGGCCACATCTATCTGGTCACCAGCGAGGAAGGGCAATACCGGCTGGCGATCCTGGGCCGCCCGAACGTCAAAGGTTCGCTCTACGGGATTCTGACGACCCTGCTCGTCGGCCACGGCTCCCAACTCGTCCCGGCCTCCTGCCCGATCGCCTTGCTGAGGCTCGACGACGGCATGACGCCCACTTATGGGCGCATCGACACAGACCATCCGTCCTTTGCGGCGTGCCGCGCGGAGATTGACACCGTGATCCAGGCCGATTTCGCGCGCTTTCCCGATGGCATTCATGCCCGCTGAGGGGGCGATCCATGTCGGCATCGGCGGCTGGGATTTCGATCCCTGGCGCGGCAGCTTCTTCCCCGAAGGACTCGCCAAGACGAAGCAGCTCCAGCATCTCGGCACGCGGCTCGGCGCGACCGAGGTCAACGCCACCTATTACGGCACGATGCGGCCGGAGACATTCGCCAAATGGCGGGAGAGCGTGCCCGACCATTTCCGTTTCGCGCTGAAGGCGTCGCGCTTCTGCACCAACCGCAAGGACCTGCGAGAGGCGGAGGCGTCGATCGCGAAGTTCATGGGGCAGGGGCTGACCGAACTCGGCGGTAAGCTGGGGCCGATCGTCTGGCAGTTCGCGCCCACCAAGAAGTTCGATGCCGACGAGATGCGCGCCTTCCTGGCGATGCTCCCTGGCGAGCGCGACGGGCTGCAGTTGCGCCACGCGCTGGAGGTGCGGAACGATAGCTTCCGGGATCCGGCCTTCGTCGCGGTCACGCGGGAGGCCGGCGCGGCGATCGTCTACGCGCATCACGAAACCTATCCGGAGCTTGCGGACCTGACCGCCGACTTCGTCTATGCGCGCCTGCAGCAGGCGAAGGAGGCCGAGCCCGCCGGCTACGCACCGGCCGCGCTGGATCGCTGGGCCGAGGTCGCGAAGGGCTGGGCGGCCGGAGAGAGTCCGGCAGGGCTCGCCTACGCGTCCGAGGCGTCGGCGCCCGCGCGCCCGCGCGAGGTCTTCCTGTTCTTCATCAGCGGCGACAAGGTCCGCAATCCCGCCGCCGCCGAGGCGCTGGCGGCGCGGCTCGCATGAGCCGGCTCGAATCCGTCTCGCCGGTCGACGGCATGGTGCTGGGCAGCGTCGCGGTCGCGGATCGCGTCGCGGTCGAGGCCGCGGTCGGACGCGCGCAGGCGGCCTTCCTCGCCTGGCGGCTGGTGCCGCCGCCGAAGCGCGGCGAGCTGGTCCGCCTGTTCGGCGAGGTGCTGCGCCAGGAGAAGGACGAACTCGGCCGCCTGGTCAGTCGGGAATGCGGCAAGATCCTTTCGGAGGGCCTGGGGGAAGTCCAGGAGATGATCGACATCTGCGATTTCGCGGTCGGTCTTTCCCGCCAGCTTTACGGCCTCACCATTGCCACGGAACGGCCGGGGCACCGGATGATGGAGACCTGGCATCCGCTCGGCATCGTCGGCGTGATCTCGGCCTTCAATTTCCCGGTCGCGGTCTGGGCGTGGAATGCCTGCCTGGCCTATGTCTGCGGCGACAGCGTCGTCTGGAAGCCGTCCGAGAAGACGCCACTCGTCGCGGAGAAGGTGGCCGAATTGTTCGCCCGCGCCATGGACCGGTTCGGCGACGCGCCGGAGGGGCTGCTTGAAGTGGTGCAGGGCGGCCGCGACGTGGGCGAGGCGCTGGCCGACGATTCCCGCGTGCCTTTGGTCTCCGCCACCGGCTCGACGCGGATGGGCCGCGAACTCGGTCCGCGCGTCGCCGCGCGCTTCGGCCGGACCCTGCTGGAGCTGGGCGGCAACAATGCGATGATCGTCGCGCCGTCCGCCGATCTCGATCTCGCCGAGCGCGCCATCGCCTTCGCGGCGATGGGGACGGCGGGGCAGCGCTGCACGACGCTGCGGCGCCTGCTCGTTCACGACGATGTTTACGCCCGCCTGCTCCCCCGCCTGAAGACGATCTGGTCGAGCGTGACGATCGGCGATCCGCTCGACAGCGGGACGCTCGTCGGGCCGTTGATCGATGCGGCGGCGGTCGACGGGATGCAGAATGCGCTGGCGGAGGCGAAAGGGCAGGGCGGTGTCGTCCATGGCGGTGCGCCGCGCGAAGGCTGCTACGTCACGCCCGCTTTGGTCGAGATGCCGGGCCAGACGCCGGTGATGATCAAGGAGACCTTCGCGCCGATCCTCTACGTCCTGCGCTATTCGGAGCTCTCGGAGGCGATCGCGCTGCAGAATGCGGTGCCGCAGGGGTTGGCCTCCTCCATCTTCACCACCGATCTCAGGGAAGCGGAGGCCTTCCTGTCCGCCGCCGGCTCGGATTGCGGCATCGCCAACGTCAATATCGGGCCCTCCGGCGCCGAGATCGGCGGGGCGTTCGGCGGAGAGAAGGAGACGGGCGGCGGGCGCGAGAGCGGCTCGGACAGCTGGCGGGCCTATATGCGGCGCGCGACCAACACCATCAACTACAGCCGCGACCTGCCTCTGGCCCAGGGTGTTGATTTCTCAATTTCGTAAGATTTCGCCGCCACCGTCGGGTCAGGCACGATTCCTCTCCGGACCCTCAGCGATTTATTAACCGCTGGGCTGGTAATTCCGCTGCGCTCCGGGGGAGACCTAAGTGAGGTATTCGCGCAAGATCGGTCCGCCGATTGTGTCTGCAGCGGTGGCGACGCTCGTGCTCACGAACTTCGCGACCGTCAGCATCGTCAAGGACAGCACCAATAGCCAGCTCGAGCTGTTCGGCTCGATCTGGCCGATCGCGCTCACCTCCGCCGTGGCCGTCATCCTCGTCATGTCCTTCCTCTACAAGTCGCTGGTCGACCTGGTCGACGAGCTGGAGACGCGCGAGGCCAATGCCCAGCACCAGGCGCTGCACGACCAGCTGACCGGGCTGGCGAACCGCGCCTTGCTGGAGGACCGCCTCAGCCAGGCGCTTACCCGCTATCGCCGTTCGGGCGAGCAGGTCGCCCTGCTGATGCTCGATCTCGACCGGTTCAAGCAGGTCAACGACACGCTCGGCCACAATGCCGGCGACAAATTGGTCCAGGAAGTGGGCGAAAGACTGCGTTCGCTGCTGCGCGAGACCGACACGGTCGCCCGTATCGGCGGCGACGAATTCGCCATCGTCCAGGTCAGCCCGAAGGGCGAGGCGGACGTGCGCCGGCTCTGCGAGCGGATCATCTCCGTCATCCGCAAGCCCTTCATGATCGGCGACCGCGAGGCCCGGGTCGGCGTCTCCATCGGCGCCGTCTTCGCGACCAAGGAGGTCTCGGAGGCGTCGGAGCTGCTGCGCAAGGCGGACATCACCATGTACCGCGCAAAGGCGGCGGGCCGCGACTGTTTCCGCCTGTTCACCGAGGCGATGGACGCCGACGTGCAGCGCCGCGACCAGATCGAATCGACGCTGCGCGCCGAGCTGCGCGAGGGCAGGGGGCTCGACCTCCATTACCAGCCGATCTTCGACGGCCGCGGCAAGGTGACCGCGCTCGAGGGGCTGGTGCGCTGGGATCATCCGACGCTCGGCCAGGTCAATCCGGCCGAGATCATCCCGATCGCCGAGGAATGCGGCGTGATCGACGAGCTCGGCCAGCACAGCTTCCGCGACGCCTGCAAGATGGCGCGGCATTGGCCGGACCTGACCATCGCGGTGAACCTCTCCGCGCTCCAGTTCCGCGCGCCCCGCTTCGCCGCCTCGCTCCGCGCGATCGCCGAAGAGGAAGGCGTGCAGCCGACCCAGCTCGAGCTGGAGATCACCGAGGGCCTGTTCATCGAGCATGGCACGCTTTGCGGCACGACCATCCAGGAGCTGCGCCGCGACGGCTTCCGGATCGTGCTTGACGATTTCGGCACCGGCTATTCGTCGCTTTCCTGCCTGCGCAAATTCCCGGTGGACAAGATCAAGCTCGATCGCTCCTTCATCGATACGGTCGCGCGCGACCAGAGCGTCGCGATCATCCGCGCCGCGGTGACGCTCGGCCATGCGATGGATCTGGAGGTGGTCGCCGAGGGCATCTCCAACCGCGAGGAGGAGCAGATCGCGCTCGAGGCCGGCTGCGACGGCGTGCAGGGCCACCTCTACGCCCCTGCCATGCCGGCGGAGTCGATCGGCGCCTTCCTCGCCGCCCATGACAGCGAAGCCGGCATTCCCAACGCCGCCTGAGCGGCCGCCTTCATCGCCGGGATGACTCTTGGCGCGGGGCTGAATAAGCTCCGCGCATGACCACGCGCAGGTTCGCCTTCCTCCTCGGCCTCTTCTTCGTGCTGGCCGGGATTGCCGGCTTCCTCCCCCTCTTCGCCCATCCGGAGGCCGGCGTGACCCTGCCGGCCAATGGCGTCGCCGCGGCAGAGTATGGCCATGCCATTCTCGGCACCGGCGACGATATGCTGTTCGGCCTGTTTCCGGTGAACGTGGCGCACAATGTCGTCCACATCCTGTTCGGGCTCTGGGGGCTGGCCGCGTCGCGCTCCCGCCGCGCCGCCTTGCTCTATGCGCGCAGCGTCGCGATCATCTATTTCCTACTCGCGGTCGCCGGTCTGCTGCCCGCCCTCCAGACCGGCTTCGGCCTGATTCCGCTCTACGCCAAGGGCGTCTGGCTGCACGGGCTGATCGCGCTCGGCGGCCTCTATTTCGGCTGGGCGAGCCATGACGAGGAGCGGCCCTGACGGCGGTCCGCGCCGCCGTTCACCGTGATTCCCGCAAATCCGTCTAGCGCCGGACGGGGCGCTTGCTTACAAAGGCCGCATGATCAAGCCGCTTCGCAACGCCGCCCTCGTCGTCCTGCTCGCCACGCCGACCATGCCGGGAGCCATCCAGGCCGCCGCCCTCGCCCAGGAGCAGCCGCCCGCGGCACCGCCCGTCGCACCCGCGCCGGCGCCCGTCACCTGGCGGATGGCCGATGCCCGCGACCTGCTCGACTATGTGCGGGGCGTCGGGGTCGAGGGTCTGACCCCGGCCGCTTACGGTCCCGACCGGCTCGCCGCGGCGATCGATTCCGGCGACGCGGCGCGGGTGTCGCCGGTCGCGACCCAGATTTTCCTGCAGCTCGCCACGGATCTCTCCGGCGGCCAGGTGCGCGGCCGCAGCCGCGTCGACTGGTTCATGCCCGATGCCGGGCTCAGCGCCGACGCGAAGCAGCAATTGCTCACCCAGGTAACCACCCGCGGCGGGGTCGAGGAGGCGCTGAACGGGTTGCTGCCGACGCATCCGCAATATGCCGGGCTCAAGCGCGCGCTTGCCAATACCGACGCGGACGATACGGCGCGGCGCGATCTCATCCGCACCAATATGGAGCGCTGGCGCTGGCTGCCGCGCACGCTGGGTGAGCGCCATGTGCTGGTCAACGTGCCCGCCTTCACCGCCGCCCTGATCGACGATGGCCGGGTGACCGCCCGCCACCGCGCCGTGGTTGGCGCGGTGCGCACGCCGACGCCGCAGCTCAGCGCGACGATCACCGCCGTTACGCTCAACCCTTGGTGGAACGTGCCGCAGAGCATCGTCCGCAGCAGCAGCTTCGGCGCCGGCTATCAGGTCACCCGCGGCGCGAACGGCTATGTCAGCGTCCGCCAGCCGCCGGGCCCGCGCAACGCGCTCGGGCGGCTCAAGATCGAGATGCAGAATCCGCACGCCATCTACCTGCACGACACGCCGTCCCAGGCCTTGTTCGGCCGGGCGGTGCGCGCCTTCAGCCATGGCTGCATCCGTACCCAGAATGTGCGCGACTTCGCGGCGCTGCTGATGGAGCCGACCGGACAGTGGGACCGGAGCCGGATCGACAGCGCGATCAACACCGGCCGCAACCAGACCCACAGGCTGGCGGCGCCCGTACCGGTCTATATCGCCTATTTCACCGCGGCGGCGACCAGCGACGGCAATATCGTCACCTATGCCGATCTCTATGGCCGCGATGCGCCGGTCCGGGTCGCGCTGAACCGCGCCGGGGCGCCGCGCGCGCAGACGGCGAGCACGGCCGGCACGCGCTAATCCGGGCTTGATAGGATATGGAAAAGGGGCCGGCGGTCATCCCGCCGGCCCTTTTTCCGTCTGGCTGAAGCTTCCATCTGGCTGAAGCGAAAGTCCGCCGTTCAGGCGAGGCGGTCGGCGTAGATGAAGCGGCCGGGGCCCAAGCGGGCGAGCACTTCCTGCAGGCTCTGGTAGGAGAAGGCGAAGCAGCCTTCGCTGCGGCCGATCCGGCCCTGCACCTGGGCGACCTGCGGCTCCGCATACCAGGCGGAGTGGATCACGATCGCCCGCGATTCGGCGTTGCTGTTGGTATGGTCGAGCCCGCGCACGCGCATCGCGCGGCCGTAGCGGCCCGGATAATAAAGCGTGGTCACATAGCCGCCAGCCGAGGTCGCTTCCGAGCCGGGGACGTTGGAGAAACGCTGCAGGAAGCCGCTATGCGTCGGATCCGAACCCCGGCCATGGGCGACAAGGTGCCGGGTGACCCGGCCGGTATTGGTGTCCAGCAGGTAGAAGCGGGATTCGCCCGAGCCCTTCGAGAAATCGGCGATGCCGACGACGTCGATGCTGCGGAGCGAGTTGCGATGCCGGTCGAAGGAGGCGCGGGCGCGGGCGACGAGGCGGGGATCGATCACCGGATCGGCATAGGGCCGGGCGGTGGCCGGCGCGCTCGCATAAGGCCGCGGCGGGGCATCCGTATAGCGGTCGGGACGGGCGCGAAGGAGCGGTTCCGCGCTCTGTGCCTTCAGGACGGACGGCATCAAAACGAGCGCGCCTGCTCCGGCGGCTCCGGCCTTGATCATGGTCCGACGCGATACTGACATGAAGTGCCCTTCCCCGGTGGTCCCTAAAGCCTAAGTAGAATCCTGTTTCGCCTCAACATGCTGCCGGGCTTTGCTGACTCCGTTCATCGTGGCCGGGCAGCCATTCGCCGCACTTGATGCGACCATTTCCGACGTTCTGTAGCTGGAACGGTTAACGCGGCGTTCGTGGCTACGACGAAGCGTTTCGGAACTGCGGCGAATCCCGGACGTCTTGGAGAATCGCCCGGAATGAGGATTCGCGATGGCTTTCGACCGCCTCGATCCAGCCCCGCCGCTTCCGCCGATGGAGGCCAAGGCGGTGGCCGAACTGCCGTCGGGCGAGGGCTGGCAGTTCGAGCCCAAATGGGATGGCTTCCGCTGCCTCGTTTTTCGTGACGGCGAGTCGGTCGAGTTGCAGTCCAAGGCGGGCAGGCCGCTCGGTCGCTACTTTCCCGAAGTCGTCGCGCTCGTGCGCGGTCTCGCCGAGGCTCGGTTCGTCCTCGACGGGGAACTGATCATCAGGATGGGCGGCGCGCTGTCCTTCGACGCCCTGCAGATGCGGCTCCATCCGGCGGAAAGCCGGATTCGCAAGTTGGCGGCGGCGACGCCCGCCGCGCTGATCCTGTTCGATTGCCTCGCCGTGGGCCGGCGGACCCTGATAGGGCGCCCGCTCGCCGAGCGCCGAACCGCGCTCGAAGCCTTTCACGCGGCGGCGGCGCGGCCCGGGCTGGACTTGTCGCCCTGCACAGTCGATCGCGAGACCGCCCTCGGCTGGCTCGGCCAGGCCGGCAAGGCGCTCGATGGCGTCGTCGCCAAGCGCAGAGACGAGGCCTACCGGTCCGGCGAGCGCGCCATGCTGAAGGTGAAGCCGGTGCGCACGGCCGATTGCGTGGTGGGCGGTTTCCGCTACGCCGCGAAAGAGCGGGTGGTCGGTTCGCTGCTGCTCGGCCTCTACAAGTCGGACGGGTTGCTTGATCATGTCGGCTTCACCTCCGCGCTCCCGCTGGCCGAGCGGCGCGTCCTCACGCCGCGGCTCGAAAAGCTGGTCGCGCCGCCCGGTTTCACCGGCGACGCGCCGGGCGGGCGGAGCCGCTGGAGCACCGACCGTTCCGCCGCGTGGCAGCCGCTCCGGCCCGAGCTGGTCGTGGAGGTCGGCTACGACCAGGTCACCGCGGGCCGCTTCCGTCACGGCACCCGTTTCGTGCGCTGGCGGCCGGACAAGGCACCGGCCCAATGCACGACCGAGCAGCTGGTTTTCGATAGACCTATGTTAAGATAAAGGGGTCAAAAGCAGTTGCGCTTTAGTCGCGGCGGACCCATGGAGCCCAAATGGGGGCGACCGACACACTTGCCGAGGAAATTACGCTGAAGTCCCATTATGTCTATGTGGTCGACGACGATCGTGACGTCCGCCGCTCTCTAAGCTTCATGCTCGGCGCCGCCGAGATCAAGTCGCACCCTTATGGTAGCGGCAGCGACTTTCTCGACGCGCTGCCCGACCTGGAGCCCGGCTGCATCCTGCTCGACCTGCGCATGCCGCAGATGGACGGCTTTCACGTCATGTCGGCGCTGAAGGACCGCAATATCGACTGGCCCGTCGTGGTGATGACCGGCCATGGCGAAGTGCCAGTCGCGGTCCGCGCCATGAAAATGGGCGCGGTCGACTTCATCGAGAAGCCTTTTTCGGAACAGGCTCTGCTCGGCTGCTTCCAGCAGGCCTTCACCCTGCTCGAGGAGCGCGCGGTAAGCGGCAAGCGCAAGCGCGAGGCGCATGAGCGCGCCGCCTTGCTCACCGCCCGGGAAAAGGAGGTGCTGGCCGCCCTCGTCGCCGGTCAGTCCAACAAGCAGATCGCGCAGTCGCTCGGCATTTCGCTGCGTACCGTCGAGATGCACCGCGGCAACATGATGGACCGGCTCGGCGCCTCCAGTCTTGCCGAGGCGCTGACCCTTGCGCTGGAGGCGGGCATCCAGCCCTCGACCGAAAAAGCCCATTGAGCCGATGACCCGGCCGTCCGATGCCACGCCGGGGGACAGGATCGCCGTCCTCGAAGCGGAACTCGCGCAATTGCGGGCCGAGAAGGCGCGCCTTCGGGAAAGCGAACGCATGTACCGCTTCTCCGCCGCGCTGGCCGCCCGTTTGGTCTGGGTGGCGGACGCCGACGGAAACATGCTGTTCCTCGACAATCCGTTCTTCGTGCTGACCGGGATGAGCGCGGAGCAGGGCCTCGGCGCTGGCTGGTTCGGCGCGCTCCACCCCGAGGACAGGGCGCCGACCATGGAGCGCTGGGCCCGGAGCATCGAGACGGGCGAGACCTATAGCGCCGAGTTCCGGGTGCTCCGCGTCGACGGCGAATATCGGCGGACCCGCTCGCGCGCGGTGGCGGATCGCGACGAGAAGGGCGCCATCCGCCGCTGGTACGGGACCACCGAGGACGTCGAGGAGCAGGCCCGGCGCGAGGAAGCGCGGCGCGCCGCCGAGGAGGCGCTGCGCGAGAGCGAGCGCATGTACCGCAACACGCTGGAGATGAGCCAGCAGATCGCCTGGACGGCGGAAGCCGACGGCAGCGGCGTCGTCCTTTCCGACCGGTTCCGGGAGCTGACCGGCCTGGTCGGCGGCCCGGGCGAGGCGAGCGAGTCGATCCATCCCGAGGACAGGCCCGAGGTGCTGGCGCACTGGGCCGAATCGGTGGCGACCGGGAAACGGCTCGACGTCCGCTTCCGGATGCGGCTCAAGGACGGCAGCTACCGCTATGCCCATGTCCGCGCCGCGCCGCAGCTGGACGAGAGCGGGGCGGTGTCACGCTGGTATGGGGTCACCGAGGATGTTCACGAGCAGGAGCAGGCCCGGCTCGCCTTCCGCGAGGCGGAGGAGCGCTACCGGCTCGCCGCCCAGGCGACCAACGACGCGATCTGGGACTGCGACCTGATCGAAGATGTGATCGACTGGGGCGACAATGCGGGGCTCGTGCTCGGCGTGGGCGACGGGCCGCTCGGCCGCACGGCCGGAAGCTGGTGGATCGAACGTCTTCATCCGGAGGAGCGGGTCGCCGCGGTGCAGAGCTTCGACGAGACGATCGAGGCCGGCGCGAATCGCTGGTCGCGGACCTATCGCTTCCGCCGGGACGACGGCTCCTATGCCGATATTCTCGACCGCGGCTTCATCATCCGCGACGGGCAGGGCAGAGCGGTGCGCGCGGTCGGCGCGATGCAGGATCTCACCGAACGGCATCGGGCGGAGGCCGAGATCCGGCGGATGCAGGCGGAACTGATCCATGTCTCCCGCCTTTCGGCGATGGGCACGATGGCCTCGACTCTGGCCCATGAGCTCAACCAGCCGCTGACCGCGCTCGGCAATTTCCTGAGCGGAACCAAGCGGATCGCGGAGCGCCCCGACGTGAAGCGCGAGATCCTGGTCGAGGCGCTGAACGGCGCCGAGGCGGCGGCGCAGCGGGCGAGCGAGATCCTGCGCCGGCTGCGCGATCTGGTCTCGCGCGGCAAGGTCACCGTGCAGGTGGAGAATCTGCCGCAGCTGATCGACGAGGCCTGTGTGCTGGCCTTCGTGGACGAGGCGGCATTGGGCATCCGCCACCGGCTCGTGCTCGATCCGAAGGCGGCCTGGGTGAAGGTCGACCGCATCCAGATCCAGCAGGTGCTGATCAACCTGGTGCGCAACGCGGTCGAGGCGATGGCGGGCGCGGCGCGGCGCGAGGTCGTGATTTCGACCCGCGTCAGGGGCAAGGTCGTCGAGGTGGAGGTGGCCGATACCGGGCCCGGCATCGCGCCCGAACATATGGACAGCCTCTTTTCCGAGTTCATGACCACGAAGAGCGAGGGCATGGGGCTCGGCCTGCCGATCAGCCGTACCATCGTCGAGGCGCATGGCGGCGAGATCCGGGCGGAGAACCGCGCCGGGATCGGCGCGGCCTTCACTTTCACCCTGCCGCGGGCCCGCGCCGCCCGAAAGCGGGTTTAACCGCGCCGGCCGCGCTCCTATCTTTGCATCGCAGAGAATAGGAGACGAGAGGTGACGGAACAGGCAATCCTGGCGGGCGGATGCTTCTGGTGCACCGAGGCGGTGTTCAAGGATCTGGTCGGCGTCGGCGCGGTCGAGAGCGGCTATATCGGCGGCCAGGTCGACAATCCGACCTACAAAGAGGTCTGCGGCGGCGGCACCGGCCATGCCGAGGCGATCCGGGTGACCTACGATCCGGAGCAGATCGGCTATGACGACCTGCTCGACATCTTCTTCGCCACCCACGATCCGACCCAGCTCAACCGGCAGGGCAACGACGTCGGCACCCAATATCGCTCGGCCATCTTCCCGCTGAACGCCGACCAGGATGCGGCGGCGCGGCGCGGCATCGAGCGGGCCGCGGACGGCTGGCCGGCGCCGATCGTCACCACGATCGAGCAGGCCGGCACCTGGTGGCCCGCCGAGGATTATCACCAGGATTATTGGGAGAATGAGGGACAGCGTAACCCCTATTGCCTCGCCGTCATCCCGCCCAAGCTGCAGAAGCTCCGCAAGAGCTTCCTCGCCCGGCTGAAGGCGGACGAGACCGCCTAGGCGGGTGCGGCCGCGCGGCGGAGGCGGTCGTTGATCGCCGCGCCGAGGCCGGCGGCAGGGATCGGCGCGACGGCGATAAGCGGCGGCGCGGCGGCGTCAGCTTCATGCAGTCTTTCGAACAGGTTGGCGGCGGCTTCTACGAGATCGCCTGAAGCGCTGAGCGTGGCGTCGCCGGCGATCGCGCCGAAGCCGATCAGCCATTCGTTCGGCGCGGCCGCGGTCGCGCCGAGGCGGACGGGCTTGGCTGGGGCATAGTGGCTGGCGAGCTGCCCCGGCGCCTCGATGCGCGCCGCTCGCGCCGGGGCGAGGCCGAGGTCGAGTGGGCCTGGGCGGAGCAGGCGGGGCGCGCCGCCGGTCAGCGCGACGATGGTGGATTCGAGCCCGTGCGCGGTGGCGCCGGCATCGACGATCAGCGGAATCCGGCCGCCGAGACTGGCGAGGACATGGGCGGCGCGGGTCGGGCTGATCCGGCCGCTGGCATTGGCGGAGGGCGCGGCGAGCGGCCGGTTCGCGGCGTCGAGCAGCGCCTGCATCGCCGCATGGGCGGGCACGCGGAGCGCGACGCTGGGCAGGCCCGCGGTGACCAAGGAGGCGATGGGCGCGCCCTCGCGGAGCGGCAGGACGAGCGTCAGCGGGCCGGGCCAATGCCGCGCGGCCAGTGTCCGGGCCTGCTCGTCGAAAATAGCAATTTCAGTGGCCTGTGCGATATCCCTCACATGGACGATGAGCGGGTTGAAGCTCGGCCGGCCCTTGGCCGCATAGATGCGCGCGACGGCTTCGCCATTGCCGGCATCGGCGGCGAGGCCGTAGACCGTCTCCGTCGGCATCGCGACGGGCTGGCCGGCCGCGATCAGCCGCGCCGCCTCGGCGATCGCCCCCGGTCCATAAGGCAACACAGCGGTGTTTTGCGCGCTCACCGCCCCGCGCTATAGCCGCCGCAACGCCCACGCAACCTTCCGGACTCACGATGACCTACACGCCGCCGACGCAAGAGCAGAAATTCCTCCTGAAGCATGTCGTCGGCATGGACGAGCTGGCCGGGCACAACCAGTTCGCGGAGGCGAGTGCGGACGTGGTCGAGGCGATCGTCGACGGCGCGGCCGCTCTGGCGGCGGGCGAATTCGCGCCGTTGAACCGGGCGGGCGACGAGATCGGCGCCAGCTGGTCGCCCGATGGCGTCACCATGCCGCCGGGCTTCCGCCGGGCCTACCAGGCCTATGTCGACGGCGGCTGGGGCACGCTGGCCGGTCCGGTCGAGCATGGCGGGCAGGGGCTGCCGCTGACCCTCGCGACCGTGCTGATGGAGGATCTCGGCACCGCGAACATGGCGTTGTCGCTGATCATGATGCTGTCGCCGGGCGCGGTCGAATCGCTCGTCCATCACGGTTCGCCGGAGCTGCAGGCCGCATGGCTGCCGAAGCTCGTGACCGGCGAATGGAACGGCACGATGAACCTCACCGAGTCGCAGGCCGGCTCGGACGTCGGCGCCCTCAAGAGCCGGGCCGAGCCGGTCGGTGACGGCACCTACCGGATCACCGGCCAGAAGATCTTCATTACCTATGGCGAGCACGATCTCACCGACAATATCGTCCATCTCGTCCTCGCCCGGCTGCCCGACGCACCGCAGGGGACGAAGGGCATCTCGCTCTTCCTCGTGCCGAAGATCATGGACGACGGCACGCGGAACGACGTCCGCTGCGTCTCGATCGAGCATAAGCTCGGCATCCACGCCTCGCCGACCTGCGTCATGGCCTATGGCGACGAGGGCGGCGCGATCGGCTGGCTGATCGGCGAGGAGAATAGGGGCATGGCGGCGATGTTCACGATGATGAACAATGCCCGCCTCAATGTCGGCCTGCAGGGCGTCTCGATCGGCGAGCGGGCGATGCAGCAGGCCGTGGCCTATGCGCTGGAGCGGGTGCAGGGCAGCCGCGAGGGGCGGCCGGCTCGGATCGTCGAATTCCCGGACGTGCGGCGGATGCTGCTCCGGATGAAGGCGCTGACCCAGGCGGCGCGGGCCCTGATCTATTATACGTCCGGGCAGATCGACCGCGCGACTTTGGGCGACGATGCGGCGCGGGCGCGGGCCGATCTGCTGACCCCGCTCTGCAAGGCCTATGGCACGGACGTCGGCGTTGAGGTGGCCAGCCTCGGCGTCCAGATCCACGGCGGCATGGGCTTCATCGAGGAGACCGGCGCCGCCCAATATTATCGCGATGCCCGGATCGCCCCGATCTACGAGGGCACGAACGGCATCCAGGCAGCGGACCTGGTCGGGCGCAAATTGCCCATGCAGGGCGGCGAGGTGCTGGCGCGGCTGCTCGGCGCGATCCGGGCGGAGGCGGCGGGCGAGGACGCCCTGCTCGCGCTCGTCGACGATATCGAGGCGGTGGCGGAGCAGCTGCTGGGCGCGGGGCCGGACGACCGGCTGGCCGCGTCCTATCCATTCCTGACCATGGTCTCGACCGCGGTCGCGGGCTGGCTGATGGCCAGGCAGCTGGCCGCGCTGGCCGGCCATGAGGGCGATCCCGCCTTCGCGGCGATGAAGCGGGCGGCGGCGCGCTTCTATCTCGATCAGGTCGTGCCGGAGGCGCGGGGCCTGAAGGCCGCGGCGACGGCGAGCGCGGATCTTCTCTACGCGGTGGACGAGGCGGCGCTGACGGCCGCCTGACCCGCGCCCGCGCTCAGACCCGGCGCGCGAGCTTGTGCTGGCGCTGGCCGAGGCTGCGCCAGATGCGCGGACCCTGGTCGACGCGGAAGGCGCCCATCTTCTCGCTCCGGTCCTCGCCCGCCTGCTCGAGCTCGCGACCGACGACATAGGATTTGGAGGTCTGGCCGGTCTGGCCGTCGCCATAATCGTAGAGCGCGTTGACCGCGATCACCGGGATGAAGAGGTAGCGGTTGTCAAGCACGACCGCGCGCATGTCCGCGCGCGGCATCGCCACCTCGCCGCGGATCGCCCCAGTCTGGCCGGCGCGGATGCCGGGGAGATTGCATTTGGTGCTCTCGCGGCCCGCGGTGCGGAAGAAGGCGCCGATCTCCTTGTCCTGCTGCTCGCCGGCGTTGAACATCTTGACGTCGATGCGCAGGTTCCGGGCCGGCGCGGCGCCGCTGTTGGTGATCTCCAGCTCGAACTGGACGAGGCTCTCGGCATTGGTCGAGGAGAGGCGCTCGGCCTTCAGCTCAAGCTCGAGCCAGGGGCGGGGCTGCGGCTCCGGCCGCGCCGTCTCGACCGCCTTGGCGGCCCGCTCCTCGGCGGCGAGCGCGGTCGCCTCGACGATCTGCCGCGCGCGGCGGCGCTGGCGGACATAAGCGAGGATCAGCAGCGCCAGCAAAGCGAGCGGGATGCCGTAATACCAAGGGAAGCCGCCGCCGACCTCGTTGACCGGGACCTGCTCGGGCGGGGCCTTAGGTTGCTCGGGCGCGGGCGCGGTTTCGGCCGGCGCCGGTGCGGGGGCGGTCTGGGTCGCGGGCGGCGCCTGGGTCGGCTGCGCCGCCGTGGGCGACGGCGCGGCCGGGCGCGGCGCGGCGGGAGTGGAACGCGCGGGCTGGGCCGGCGCGGGCGTCGGCCGCGGCTGGGTGGCGCGGGGCTGCGTCGTCGTGGGCGCCGGGGCGCTGACCGTCGGCGGCTGGGTCTGGATCGGGACCGGCTGGGTGACGATGCGCTGGCGCGGCTGCAGCGAGAAATCGCGCAACTGCGGCGAGTTCAGGTTCGGCGACGAGGCCGGCGGCGGCGAAGGCGCGGGCGCGGGCGGCGCCGCGGTCGTGTTCTGCGCCGACGCGCCGGGCACGAAGGCCGCCAGCATGGCGCCTCCGGCAAGCAAACTCACCCCGAATGTCTTCATTGCGTCGCCCGACCCGCTCCGAGCCTCAAAAACCCAAGCCCCCAGATAGGCGGCAAGGGCCAAAATTACAGCAGGGAGTCAATGTCCTGGCGCTGAACGGAAGCCGGGGTGCGGCAAATGCGCCACACCGGGACGGCTCAATGACTGTCGTCGCCCTCGGCATGAGGCGCGCCGGCGGCGGGTTCGGCGCCGCCCTCGCGCACCCGCGTGCAACGCGCGACCTCGCGCTCCGGCGTGTCCGCGGCGTCGCTGCGGGCGATCTCGGTGATCCAGGCCTCCTCGCCGCGCGCCGTCCACACCAGGATCGGATCGGCGGCGTCGTCGGCGCTGACATAGCGCAGGCCGTAGGTCGGCGGGCTCGCCTGCAGCTGCACGGTGCGGCCGTCCCAGACCAGTTTGGCCTTGGCGCGCACGAACCAGCCGCCATTCTCATAGGTGATGCGGGCGACATGGCCCTCGCCGCAGCTATAGGGAATGTCGCCGGGCACGTTCGCGACGCGGCCGCCGGGCGCGGCCAGCAAGAGCATCGACACGGCGGCCAGGCCGAACAGCGGCATCCCCAACTCCCTCCTCAGGCGCAGGCGCTCATCGTGCGCGAGGATGGCGGGCAAATCAAGGCGGCGCGGCGGAGGCCGCCGCCGCTCAGGACGCTCAGGCGGTCGGCACCGTGATCGGGCCGCTGCCGATCCTCTGGTCCGGCGCCGGCTCCATGGCGTGAAGCAGGCCGCGCGCGCTGAACAGCAAGGCGAGCCCGCAGGTGAGCGAGAACAGGAAGGCGCGAAACGGGTGCATCTGCGGGTCCTTTCCGGCCGGTATGTCGGCCTGAAAGTGCCTTAGCGAACGGGTTCGTTTCGGGGCAACAACGCCCGTCGCACGGAATGTCAGGTTCGTCGACGAGCGGGGAGAAATGGCGTCGCGGGCGGGTTCGCACGCGCGAAACCATACAAACTATACGCGCAAAAGGGCTGTTTCAGGCCTGTTGGAACGCGGCAATGTCGAGGAGCCTGCCGGCAGGCTGGCAGGTGAATTCCAACTTATATCCGACAAAATGGATCAGACGAGCGCGCGCTCGACCAGATCTTCCGCGTCGAGGCCCAGGCGGCGCATGTGCGAGACGATGGCCGGCCAGCGATTCTCGAGGAAGTCCTTGCGCTCGGCGGTGCGCAGCTGCTCCGCCGCGCCCGGCGCCACGAACATGCCGACGCCGCGCTTCACCACGACCAGCCCCTCCTCCTGGAAGGTCTGGTAGGCCTTGGCGACCGTGAGCGGATTGGCGCCATAATCGGCGGCGAGGCTGCGCACGGAGGGAAGCGGATCGCCGTCCCGCACCCGGCCGTCGAGGATCATGGCCGCGATATTGTCGCGCAGGCGGAGATAGACGGGGCGATCTTCGTTCATAGGCGTCATGGTGTACTAACACACCAGCGGGGTCAAGGATTCTTTGTAGCACCCCCCAAATTGGGTCATTCCGGAGGAATCCGGCATGAGCCTCAGGACGACTCCGCCGGTCGCCATTCCGAGACCACCGCGTCATAATCCGGCCGCGCGCGCTCCTCCAATTCGGCGCCGGCGGTGCCGAGGAAGATGAAGCCGGCGATCCGTTCGTGCGGCTGGCCGAAGGCGTCGCGGACCATGGGGGCGTAGGCGGCCCAGCCGGTGACCCAGCCGGCGGCGAAGCCCATGGCGTGGGCGGCAAGCTCGAGATTGTAGCAGGCGGCGCCGCAGCTCAATTCCTGCTCCCAGACCGGCACCTTGTGGCCCTCGGTCGGGCTGCACAGGGCGACGATCAGCTCCGGGGCCTGGTGGGCGAGGCGCTGGTTCGCCTCCAGCTCCAGCCGGCCGGGCTCCGGATTGTTCGCGCGATAGGCGGCGTCGAGCAGGGCGGCGAAGTCGGCGCGGCGGGCGCGGGGCACGTGGACGAAGCGCCAGGGATGGAGCTTGCCGTGATCGGGCACGCGCGTCGCCAGAGCGAGGATGTCGCGCAGCTGGCCGGCGTCCGGGCCGGGTTCGACCAGGTCGCGCGGGCGGGCGGAGCGGCGGCTCCGGAGAAGGGCGAGCGGGGAGGTGAGATCGTTGAACATGGCGGTCCGCCTAACAGGCGGAGACGCCTGCAACAATCGGCTTCACAAGCCAGATTGGGGCGTTAGGTTGACCGGTCATTCGAATAACAAAAATCCCCAAGGGTGGTGCCATGAATTTCAAGCCGATATCGCTATGGGACGAGGCGGACTGGATCGCCGCGATCTGTCTTGTCATCCTCAGCTTCTTCCTTGCCCTTGGCGCGATGGTCGCCATGTCCAAGAAGCAGGAGGTCATGGGGCACCCGAAGGGCCTCTACATGCTCTTCTTCGCCGAAATGTGGGAGCGTTTCTCCTATTACGGCATGCGGGCCATCCTGGTGTTCTACCTGACCCAGCACTGGCTGTTCAACGACGGCGCCTCGAACCTGATCTATGGCGCGTATACGTCGCTCGTCTACATCACCCCCGTGCTCGGTGGCTATCTCGCCGACCGCTATCTCGGCCAGCGCAAGGCGGTGCTGTTCGGCGGCATCCTCCTCGCCGCAGGTCACAGCCTGATGGCGGTCGAGGGGGTCGGCGGCCAGAACGATCCGACGATCAACGTCTTCTGGGCGGCGCTCGCCTTCATCATCGTCGGCTCGGGCTTCCTGAAGGCCAACATCTCCGTGATGGTCGGCCAGCTCTACAACCTCACCGATACCCGCCGCGACGCGGCCTACACGATCTTCTACATGGGCATTAACCTGGGCGCCGCGGTCGGCACGATCCTGGTCGCCTATCTCGGCCAGCATCCGGACTTCGGCTGGGCCTATGGTTTCGGCCTCGCCGGCATAGGCATGCTCGCCGGCCTCGTCGTCTTCGTGCTCGGCAAGGGCCTGCTCAAGGGCGCGGGCGAAGCCCCGAGGCCGCTGGCGAAAAGCACCGAGACGATGCTCTATGTCGTGGGTCTCGGCGCAGTGGCGGTCATCTGGGCGCTGGTCCAGTATCAAGACGTCATCCAGACCCTGCTGATGGTATCGGGCATCGCCCTGCTCGGCTATGTCGCGGCGGTGGCCGCGCTGCAGCTGCCCTACGGCTCGATCGGAGCCGCACCGGGCGACAGCAAGGGGATGATCTTCGGCGGCATGGCCCTGATGCTCGTGCAGCCGATCCTGTCGGTCATCGAGCAGGCGACCGGTTCGCCGCTGCCGACGACCACGGTCACGTTCGGCCCGGTGCCGCTCGGCACCGTCCTCGTCCTGCTGGGGCTGCTGGTGGTCCTGTTCGGGCTCGGGGTCGAGAAGTTCCGCCGCGAGGATCATGCCCGCGACCGGATCTACGCGATCTTGTTCCTGATCGCCCTCAACCCGCTCTTCTGGGGTCTTTTCGAACAGGCGGGCGGCTCGATGAACCTCTTCACCGACCGGTTCGTCGACCGCTCCGGCGTCCCGGCGGGCATCTTCCAGTCGATCAACCCCATCTACATCATCCTGCTCGCCCCGCTCTTCGCGATGCTGTGGCAGGGCCTCGCCAGGAAGGGGCTCGAACCCTCGGCGCCGGCCAAGTTCAGCCTGGCGCTTGCGCAGATGGGCATCGCCAATCTCGTGCTGGTGTGGGGCGCCGAAGCCTACGGTATCGCGGCGATGACGCCGGTGATCCTCGTCTTCATGTATTATCTCTTCGCGACCACGGCCGAACTCTGCCTGTCTCCGGTCGGCCTGTCGGCGATGAACCGGCTGGCCCCGGGCTTCATGGCCTCCCTGATCATGGGCGCGTGGTTCTACATGACGGCGGTCGGCAATTTCGTCGCCGGCAAGATCGGCGAGGCGACCGGCGGCCATGACGGCGAGATGTCCAAGGAGGGCCTGCTGCATATCTACGAGCTGTTCGGCTATATCGCCGTCGGCGTTGCCGTGGTCGTGCTGCTGCTCAGCCCGATCGTGAAGCGCTGGATGCACCTCGACACGCTGCAGGACCGGGATGCGGGCCTCGCCGGCACGGCCGAACTCGCCGAACCGCAGGCCGCGGGCACGCATCCGGAAGGCGCCCGCTGATGCGGGGCGGGTTCGCGGCGGTCGCCGCCGCCGCGGGGGTGCTGCTGTTCGGCTGCGCGAACCAGGGGGCGGCCCCGCAGGCCGCCTCCGGCGAGCCGCCGGCGCGGTCCTCGGCGCCGCCGCGCTACCAGCCGCCGGCGGATCCCTATCCGTCGACCTACCGCCCCTATCCGGGCGTGCCGACCGCGATCACCGGCGCCACCATCTTCGACGGCGAGGGCGGCCGGATCGAGAACGGCACAGTGGTGATGGTCGACGGCCGCATCCAGGCGGTCGGCGGCGCCGACACGCCGATCCCCGAGGGTGCGACCCGGATCGACGGGCGCGGCCGCTGGGTGACGCCGGGCGTGATCGACGTCCACTCCCATCTCGGCGACTATCCGAGCCCGGGCGTCGATGCCCATAGCGACGGCAACGAGGCGACCAATCCGGTCCGCTCCGAGGTCTGGGCCGAGCATAGCGTCTGGCCGCAGGATCCGGGTTTCAGCCGCGCGCTCGCCAATGGCGGCATCACCACGCTGCAGATCCTGCCCGGCTCGGCGAACCTGTTCGGCGGCCGCGGCGTCACCGTGCGCAACGTGCCGGGCCGCACCGTCCAGTCGATGCGCTTTCCGGGCGCGCCGCGCGGCCTGAAGATCGCCTGCGGCGAGAATCCCAAGCGCGTCTACGGCAACCGCAACACCATGCCGCAGACCCGCATGGGCAATATCGCGGTGTTCCGCGCGACCTGGCAGCGGGCGGTGGAATATCGCGACCGCCGCGCCCGCGACGCCAACACGCCGCGCGACTTCCAGCTCGAGACCCTGGCCGAGGTGCTGGATGGGCGGATGCTGGTCCACAATCATTGCTATCGCGCCGACGAGATGGCGCTGATGCTCGACATGGGCCGCGAATATGGCTTCCGCATCGCGAGCTTCCACCATGCGGTGGAGGCCTACAAGATCGCGGACCTGCTGCAGCAGGCGAACAGCTGCGCGGCGATGTGGTCCGACTGGTGGGGCTTCAAGATGGAGGCCTATGACGCGATCAACGAGAATATCCCGCTCGTCCACAATGCGGGCGCCTGCGCGATCGTCCATTCGGACGACGCCAACGGCATCCAGCGGCTGAACCAGGAGGCGGCCAAGGCGCTCGCCGACGGCCGGCGCATGGGCATCCAGATCAGCGACGAGGTGGCCTGGCGCTGGCTGGCGATCAACCCGGCCAACGCGCTCGGCATCGCCGACCAGACCGGCTCGCTGCGCGCCGGCAAGCGCGCGGACGTGGTGCTGTGGAACGGCAATCCGCTCAGCGTCTACACCCGGCCGCAGCAGGTCTGGATCGACGGCGCGATGATGTACGACATGAACAATCCGCGGCTGCGCCCGGTCAGCGACTTCGAGCTCGGCCAGCCGGGCGAGGGAGATGTGAAGTGAAGCGGCTCTCGCTCCTGCTGGCGGGGATCGCCGCCATCGCCGCCACGCCCGCCGCCGCGCAGACCGTGGCCATCACCGGCGGCCGCGTCGTGATCGGCGACGGCTCCGAGCCGATCGACGGCGGCACGGTCGTGATCCGCGACGGGCGCGTGCTCGCGGCGGGGGCGAACGTCGCCGTGCCGGCCGGCGCGCAGGTCGTGGACGCGCGCGGCAAGTGGGTGACCCCGGGCGTGGTCGCGGGCTTCTCGCGCATCGGCCTCGTCGAGGTCGACGCGGTCGACGCGACCAACGACGTGCAGGCGGCCAACTCGCCGTTCAACGCGGCGATCGACGTCGCCCCGGCGGTCAATCCGGAGGCGACCGCGGTGCAGGTGAGCCGGGCGGCGGGCGTGACCCGCGCCGTCGTCTCGCCCGGCACGGCGCGCTCGATCTTCGGCGGTCAGGGCGCGGTCATCGATCTCGCCGGCGACATGCAGCCGATCACCCGCGCGCGCCTGTTCCAATATGTGGAGCTGGGCGAGGAGGGAGCGGGCGACGCCGGCGGCAGCCGCGCCTCGGCCCATGTCCTGCTGCGCAATGCGCTTCGCGAAGCGCGCGAGCTGAGCCGGCCCGCCGGGCGGCCCGACGACGTGTTGCTCACCCGGGCCGACGCGACCGCCTTGGTCGAGGTGCTGGCCGGGCGGCAATTGCTGCTCGTCCATGTCGAGCGGGCGAGCGACATCTTGCAGGTGCTGGCGCTGCGCGGCGAATTCCCGACGCTCCGCCTCGTCCTGGTCGGCGCGACCGAGGGTTGGCGGGTGGCGCGGGAGATCGCGGCGGCGCGCGTGCCGGTGATCGCCAACGCGCTGAACGACCTGCCCGCGAGCTTCGAGCAGCTTTCCGCGACCCAGTCCAATGTCGGGCGGATGCGGGCGGCGGGGATCAATGTCGCGATCGGCATGATCAACGATGACGAGGCGCGGCAGGTGCGGCTTTCGACCCAATATGCGGGCAATCTGGTCGCGCTGACCCGGATTCCGGGCGCCACCGGCCTCAGCTGGAGCCAGGCCTTCGAGGCGATCAGCTCGGCGCCGGCCGAGGCGCTCGGGCTGGGCGGCGAGATCGGTTCGCTGCGACCCGGGCGGCGCGGCGACGTGGTGATCTGGGACGGCGACCCGCTGGAGCTTTCCACCGGAGTCGACGCGGTCTGGATCGACGGCGTGCGGCAGAGCCTGGAGAACCGGCAGACCCGGCTCAGGGACCGCTACCGACGGCCGCAGGAGGGCGCGCTCCCGCATTCCTACAGCCCGCGCTGACGGAGCGTGACGGGGTGATTTAAGCCCCGCGCTCCAGCAGCTGGTCCTCCTCCGTCTCGGGTTCGTCCTCGAAGCCCGAGCGCTTGGCGGCGACGGTGGTGGCGGCGACGTCCATGCTGACATTGCCGAGCGTGCGCATGATATCCGGCAGCGTTTCCACCGCGATCAGCAAGGCGAGCGGCGCGACCGGCAGGCCCATGGCGAGGCAGATCGGCGCGATCGAGGTGAAGAAGGTCGCCTGGCCCGGAATGCCGGCGGCGCCGATCGTCGTCGTCGCGGCGGCGAGCACGCCGAGCATGAGGTGGGTCGCCGTCAGCTCGTGGCCGAACCAATAGGCGATGTAGATGGCGACGGCGAGGTTCATCGCCGGGCCGGTCGCGCGGAAGACCGCCACCGCCATCGGCAGGACGATGCCCGAGGCGCTGACCGGCACGCCGAGCTTGTGGGTCGCGCGGAGCATCGCCGGCAGGCAGGCGAGCGAGGACTGGGTGGAGAAAGCCAGCGCCTGGCTGGAGGCGACCGCGCGGGTGAAGCGCACCGGCCCGATCCGCCCGCCCAGCATGGCGAGCGGCCAGGCGGCGAGCCAGACCACGACGCCGACCGCGGTCACGATCAGCACATAATGGAGCAAGGCGTGGAAGGCCGGCCCGCCCGCCCGCGCGCCGACCACGAAGGCGAGCGCGAACACCCCGATCGGTCCGATCCAGAGCACCCAGTTGACGATGATCAGCATCGTGTCCGCGATCGCCTTGAAGAAGCCGGTCAGGGTGGCGCGCGGCTTCTCCTCCAGCCGGGTCATGGCGAAGGCGAAGACCAGCATGAACACGATCAGCGGCAGCACCCCGCCGTTCGAGGAGGCGGCGGCGATCGGGTTGGAGGGGACGAGCGTCTTCAGGAAGTCGGCGAAGCTCGGCGTCGCGCCGGGCGGGTCCGCGGTGGCGAGCGCGCTTTGCAGGCTGGCCGCGGATTCCGCCGGCAGCGGGAAGAGGTTCAGCAAAGCGGGGGTCAGCAAGGCGGCGAGGACGGCCGAGGCGAGCAGCAGGCAGGCGAACAGGATCAGCGCCCGGGTGGCGAGCCGGCTCGCCCGCGCCGCCTCCGCCGCGCCGGCGATGCCGGTGATGATCAGCGAGACGACCAGGGGCACGATCGTCATCTGCAGCGCGTTGAGCCAGAGCCCGCCGATCGGCTCGGCGATGCTCGCGGCGCCCTCTGTCCAAGCCGCGCCCGCACTCATCGCGACGATGCCGATGGCGAGGCCGACGACGAGGGCGAGCAGGATCCGGGTGGGCTGGGAGAGTTTCAAAAGCGTCGCCCTTCATGAATTATCGGACTATCTGGTCTATCTTCATGGCCGCCGGTAGGACGGCAAGGGAAAAAGTCAGGGCTCTAACGTAGATGACGCGCAAATTCTTCGGCACGGACGGGATCAGGGGGCGGACCAACGAAGCGCCGATGACCGCCGCGATGGCGCAGCGCATCGGCCAGGCGGCCGGCGCGCACTTCCTGCGCGGCGACCACCGCCACCGGGTGGTGATCGGCAAGGACACGCGCCTGTCCGGCTATATGATGGAGACCGCCCTGGTCTCGGGCTTCACCAGCGTCGGCATGGACGTGGTGATGGTCGGGCCGATGCCGACGCCCGCGGTGGCGATGCTGACCCATTCGATGCGCGCCGATCTCGGCGTGATGATCTCGGCCAGCCACAACAAGTTCGTCGACAACGGCATCAAATTGTTCGGGCCGGACGGCTACAAGCTCTCGGACAAGGACGAGATGGCGATCGAGGCGCTGCTCGAGAAGGAGCCGCGGCTGGTGCCGGCCGAGCAGATCGGGCGGTCGCGCCGGATCGACGACGCGCGCGGGCGCTACATCCACGCGGCCAAGCTGACCTTCCCGAAGCATCTCCGGCTCGACGGGCTGAAGGTGGTGGTCGATTGCGCGAACGGCGCCGCCTACCAGGTCGCGCCCTCGGCGCTCTGGGAGCTGGGCGCGACCGTGATCGCGATCGGGGTGGAGCCGAACGGCCTCAACATCAACGAGGGCTGCGGCTCGACCGATCCGACCATGCTCAAGGAGACGGTGGTCGCGGCGGGCGCCGATATCGGCCTGGCGCTGGACGGCGACGCGGACCGGCTGATCGTCGTCGACGAGCTCGGCGAGACGGTCGACGGCGACCAGCTGATGGCGCTGATCGGCTCCTCCTGGCACAAACGGGGGCGGCTGCGCGGCAAGGGCGTGGTCTCCACCGTGATGTCGAACCTGGGCCTGGAGCGCTATCTGAGCGGGGTCGGGCTCAAGCTGGAGCGCACCCAGGTCGGCGACCGCTACGTGCTCGAGGCGATGCGGCGGAAGGGCTATAATGTCGGCGGCGAACAGAGCGGCCACATCATCCTCTCCGAATATGGCACCACCGGCGACGGCCTGGTCGCGGGCCTGCAGATCCTCGGCGAACTGGTCGCGCAGGACCGGCCGGCGAGCGAACTGCTGAACCTGTTCGAGCCGCTGCCCCAGCTGCTCAAGAACGTGCGGTTCAAGGGCGGCGCGCCGCTGGACGACGACAAGGTCAAGGCGGCGATCGCGGCCGGCGAGGCGGCGCTCGGCGACAAGGGCCGGCTGGTGATCCGCAAGTCCGGCACCGAGCCGGTCATCCGGGTGATGGCGGAGGGCGAGGACGAGACGCTCGTCGCCAGGATCGTCAACGAGATTTGCGAGGAAGTGAAGGCAGCCTGACATGCTTGAAATGAGACCCGATTGCGAGAAATGCGGCCGCGATTTGCCGGCCGACCGGCATGGCGCCTTCATCTGCTCGTTCGAATGCACCTTCTGCGACAATTGCGCCGACCGGCTGGAAGAACGCTGTCCGAATTGCGGCGGCGACCTGCTCGAACGGCCGATGCGGACCGGGGAAGCGCTCGTCCGCAACCCGGCCTCGACCAAGCGCCACTATAAGAGGTGACGACCCCGCGCATCCTGATCGTCGCCGGTTCCGACAGCGGCGGCGGGGCGGGCATCCAGGCCGACATCAAGACCGTCACCATGCTTGGCGGCCACGCGATGACCGCGATCACCGCCCTGACCGCGCAGAATACGCTCGGCGTGCAGGCGGTGATGCCGGTGCCGGCGGAGATGGTGCTCGCGCAGATCGATTCCGTGGTGAGCGATATCGGCGTCGACGCCGTGAAGATCGGGATGATCGGCTCGGCGGAGACCGCGGCGGCGGTGGCGGGGCGGCTCGAGGAACTGGCCGTGCCGATCGTGTTCGATCCGGTGATGGTCGCGACCTCGGGCTCGGTGCTCGCCGACGCGGCGACGATCGCGGCCTTCGAGCGGCTTATGCGGATCGCCTCGGTGGTGACTCCGAACCTGCCGGAACTGGCGGCACTGGGCGGCGAGGAGGCGGTGCTCGCCCATGGCTGCCACCTGCTCGCCAAGGGCGGCCATGCCGAGGGCTCTTATGTCGTGGACCGCTTGCTCGGGCCGAACGGCCTGGTCCGCTCGCTGGAGGGCAAGCGCTTCGAGACCGGGGACACGCATGGCACCGGCTGCACGCTGGCCAGCGCCCTGGCTACCGGGCTCGGCCGGGGCTTCGGCATCCAGAAGGCGTTCGAGCAGGCGGTCAGCTTCGTCCGCATCGCCATCCTGGAGGCGCCCGGCCTCGGCCAGGGCAATGGCCCGCTCGGCCAGCAATTCGTGACCGATTTCCAGTGGGGCGAGCGGGACAATGATTGAACTCCTCCCCGCGATGGGGGAGGAGCATGGCTAGCGATGCTGGTCGAACAGGATCGGGTTGCCGTCCGGATCGGTGACCGCGAAATGGGCCGGGCCGCTGGCGCTGGCAATCTCGGCGCCGACGTCGAGGCCGGCCGCGCGCAGCCGGCGCTGGAGGGCGCGAACATCCTCGAAAGTGGCGAGATTCTGGCCGTTCTCGTCCCAGCCGGGATTGAAGGTCAGCGCGTTGCGCGGGAACATGCCCTGGAACAGGCCGATCTTGGTGCTGCCGTTCTTCATGATCACCCAGCGCTGGGCGACATCGCCGCTTATCTGGACGAAGCCGAGCTTCTCGTAAAAGGCCTTGGACGCGTTGATGTCGCCGACGTTCAGGCTGACCGAGAAATTGCCGAGGCTCATGGGAATGCTCCTTGCCGGATGCTGGGGCTGGGCGGCCGCGACGAGCATGAAGCCGGAGAGAAGAAGAGGGATGAGTTTCATGGCCTGCGCCTCCGCTGTTGGAGAGGCAGGCATAAGCGTATGCGGCCGCGTCCGTATATCGCCCAAAGGGGTGATTTCGAACGATCCACAGAAAATAAGGCGGAGATTCCGGCTGTTGCTGGCATGATCGCGCGCATGGCCCTAGGCTAAGCGACATCATGGCGCGGCCCTGCTTCAAGCTCGAAAAGGTGCATCCCGATCCGCTCGCCGGGGTCGACGAGGCCGGCTGCGCGCCGCTGGCCGGGCCGGTGGTGGCGGCCGCGGTGATCCTCGACCGGGAGAAATTCCCGCGCGGTATCGACGACAGCAAGGCGCTGCCGGCGGCGACTCGCCAGGCGATCTGCGCCAGGCTCTACAAGGTGGCGGTGGTCGGCGTCGGCATGGCCAGCGTCGAGGAGATCGACAGCCTCAACATCTACTGGGCGCGGATGCTGGCGATGACCCGGGCGGTGGACGCGCTCGGCGTAGAGCCGGCGATGGTGCTGGTCGACGGCAATCGCTGCCCAAAATGGGAGCGCCCCTCGATCGCCATCGTCGCGGGCGACGCCAAATGCCGCTCGATCGCCGCCGCCTCGATCGTCGCCAAGGTGACCCGGGACGGGATCATGGCCCAATATGCGCGCGAATGGCCGGGTTATGGCTGGGAGACCAACCAGGGCTATCCGACCCCGGCGCACCAGCGGGCGCTGCGCGAGCTCGGTCCGACGCCCATCCACCGGCGCAGCTTCGCGCCCGTCCGGCAGCTTTCCCTCGGCCTTTGAGTCTTTCGGGCCACACCACCTCCGGTTGAGTCCAGGCGCGGCCCGCAGCCCCCATATCTAGCGCAGACTCCTTTCGTTCCGCGCGCGCCTCATCGTCCGTTAACCATATTCTGCAAGTCTCTGATCTTGACCGCGGACTCCGCCTGACTCAGCATGTGGATAACTATTGCCGGGGGCGTATCGAATGAGCGTGATGGGACGAATGGGCACGGCCGTGCGGCCGAAGAGCAAGGCGGAGCCCGCGCCGGACCTGCCGCTCGGCCAGATTCTCCAGGCCGATTGCGTCGCCGCCATGGCGAAGCTGCCCGACGCCTGCATCGACATGGTCTTCGCCGATCCGCCCTACAATCTGCAGCTCGGCGGCGAGCTGTTCCGCCCCGAGGGCAGCCGAGTCGATGCCTGCGACGACGATTGGGACAAGTTCGACACGTTCGAGGCCTATGACCGCTTTACCCAGGCTTGGCTGAAGGAGGCGCGCCGGATCCTGAAGCCGAACGGCACGCTCTGGGTGATCGGCTCCTATCACAACATCTTCCGCGTCGGCGCGGCGATGCAGGACCAAGGCTATTGGATCCTTAACGACATCATCTGGCGCAAGTCCAACCCGATGCCGAACTTCCGCGGCACCCGCTTCACCAACGCCCACGAGACCCTGATCTGGGCCTCGCGCTCGGAGGACAGCCGCTACACGTTCAACTATCGCGCGATGAAGGCGCTGAACGACGAATTGCAGATGCGCTCGGACTGGGTGCTGCCGATCTGCGCGGGGCAGGAAAGGGTGAAGGACGGCGGCGCCAAGGCGCATCCGACCCAGAAGCCGGAGAGCCTGCTCTACCGGGTGCTGCTCGCCTGCACCAACAAGGGCGACGTCGTGCTCGATCCCTTCTTCGGCACCGGCACGACGGGCGCGGTGGCGCGGCGGCTGGGGCGCCAGTGGATCGGAATCGAGCGGGAGAGCCGCTATATCCGCGTGGCCCGCGAGCGGATCGATTCCACGCTGGAGCTGGATGAGAGCGCGATGAAGGTCATGGCCTCGCGCGCCTCGCAGCCCAAATTGCCGTTCGGTACCCTCGTCGAGAGCGGGACGATCGCGCCGGGCAGCTTTCTCACCGACACCAAGCGCCGCTGGAACGCCCGCGTCCTCGCCGACGCCTCGATCGAGCATGAGGGGCGGCAGGGTTCGATCCACAAGATCGGCGCCACGGTGCAGGGGGCGCCGGCCTGCAACGGCTGGACCTTCTGGCATGTGGAGCGGGACGGGGCGCTGGTGCCGCTCGATGCGTTGCGGCAGGCCTATCTGGCGGGGCAGCCCGTTTCGTAAGGGACCCCGAAATCCGTCCCGTCCCGGACTTGATCCGGGATTGTCGAAGCCCTTTCCTTTTCTTACGCCGGAAGAAAGAAGGCCCTTCGACAGGCTCAGGGCGAACGGAGTGGGTTGGTGACTTCCAAGATTTACCTGAGACCAACGGGCTTCGTCGATGCGCCCTTCGGCCATGACGGCAAGGTCGCGCGGCTGGCGGGCGGGCTGCAATTCTTCGCCATGGTCGAGCTGATCCGCGACGAGAGCGCCGAGCTGGTGCCGGTCGCGGGAATCGAGGATCGGCTAGGCGAGGCGGAGCGGATTGTCTGGCAGCGACTCACCTCGCCGCGGGCGCCGCTGACGCTCGGCGAGCGGGTGATCCGGCTGGATCAGCCGCAGGTGATGGGCATCGTCAACGTCACCCCCGACAGCTTCTCCGACGGCGGCGTCCACGCGGAGGCCGAGGCGGCGATCGCGGCGGGGCACGACATGGCCGCGGCCGGGGCGGCGCTCGTCGACGTCGGCGGGGAATCGACCCGGCCCGGCGCCAAGCCCGTCTGGGAAGGCGACGAGGCGGCGCGCATCCTGCCGGTGGTGAAGCGGCTGGCGGCGGGCGGAACGGCGGTCTCGGTCGACACGCGCAAGGCTCTGGTGATGGAGCAGGCGCTGGCGGCCGGGGCGGGGCTGGTCAACGACGTCTCCGCCCTGACCTGGGATCCGCGCGCGCTGGCGGTGGTGGCGAAGGCCGGCTGCCCGGTCGTGCTGATGCACCATAAGGGCGCGCCCGAGACGATGCAGGACGATCCGCGCTACGACCGGCCGGTTCTGCTCGAAGTCTATGACTGGCTGGAGGCCCGGATCGCAGCCTGCGAGGCGGCGGGGATCGCGCGGGAGCGGATCGTCGTCGATCCCGGCTTCGGCTTCGGCAAGACTTTGGCCCACAATCTCCAGCTGATGAACGGCCTCGCCTTGCTTCACGGCCTCGGCTGCGCGGTGCTGCTCGGCGCGAGCCGGAAGCGGACGATCGGTGCGCTCGCCGGGGAGGCGCCGGCGGACAAAAGGCTGGCGGGGTCGCTGGCGCTGGCGCTCAAGGGCGCCGGGCAGGGCGTCCAGTTGCTGCGCGTCCACGATGTGCCCGAGACGGTGCAGGCGCTGCGCGTGTGGCGCGGGCTGCGCGACGCGGCACTGACGCCGCCGCGCGCCTGACCGCCTCTCGGGGCGCGCCCGGGTCCCGGCGATAGGAATCGCGCTGGAAGGCGACGCCGTCGCGCGTCGGCAGCACGGTCAGATAGGTGATGTAGACGGGGATGGGCGTCGGCAGGTCGACCTGCTGCTCCGGCGTGCCGTTGCCCTGCGGCATCGTCCCGCCGAACAGCCAGCGGCCGAGCCGCTGCGCATCCTCGAGCCGCACGCAGCCGGAGCTTTCGCGGCGGTCGGCGCGGGCGAAGAGATCGCGATGCGGGGTGTCGTGCAGATAGACGCCCAGCTCGTTGGGCAGCATGAACTTGACCCGGCCCATCATATTGTGGGGCCCCGGCGTCTGGCGCATGTTCACCAGCCGGCGGCCGCTGGCGACGGCGCGCCAGTCGACCCGGCGCGGGTCGAGCAAGCGGGCCTGGTCGCTCCAGTCGGTGAGCACCTCCAGCCGTTCCGCGGCGATCACGCGCGGGCCGCGCGCGGCGGCGTTGCGGGCGCGCTCGCGGATCAGGTCCGGCGGCAGGTTCCAATAGGGATTGAGCGCGGCATAGCGGATCAGGCCCGCCATTTCCGGCGTCGGCATCGCCCTTTTGCCGACCACCACCCGCATCTGGTCTCGGATCGCGCCGTCCTCGACCATCCAGAGCCGGGCCGAGGCGGTGTCGACGAGCACGTAGCGGCCCGGTGTCGCCGGGATGGCGCGGGCGCGCTCGATATTGGCGAGGATCAGCCGCTCGTAATAAGCGGCGCCGCGGTTGAGCGCGGCGACGGTCGCGGAGTCGGCGCGGCCGGTGACGGGCAGGCTGTGCGCCTGCTGGAACCCGCGCAGACCCAAGGCGAGATCGGCGGTCGCGGCGAGGCCGAGGCGGCGGCGGAGCTGGTCCGGCTTGTTCGCGGCGACCTGGTTCTGGGGCAGGCGGGACCAGCGGGCGCGGTAGCGGCCGAGGCCGCGGGTCAGACCGTCATAAGCGGGGTTGCGGGCGAGGGCGCCCCGGGCATGCGCGAGAGGCGAGGGTGCGGCGGCCAGCGCGTAGAGCGCGGCGCTGTCGTCGACGGGCGTCGGGGCGAGGCCCGGATCGATGTAGCGCATCGCATTGCGCTCCGGCGGCCTGGCGCTGTCCCGAAGCGCGTCGACATAGGCCTGGCTCAGCGCCATGTCGGCGCGCAAGGCGGCGTGGCGATCGCCGGGACGAATGCGGTCGAGCATCGCGGCGAGGTCCGTCCGGCCGGGCAGCAAGGCGAGCAGGGCGCGGTCGGCGCCGTCGGTCCAGAGCGGCTGGAAATCGCGCTCGGCATAGAAAGAGAGCAGGGCCGGGCCGGGTTCGAAGCGCGCCGCTGCGTCCGGGGCGGCCGCCATCGCGCGCGCGGGCGCGGGCTGGGGCGGGGAGCCATAGGCCGCGACCGCCCAGAAGCCGAGGGCGAGGCCGGCGGCGCGCAGGAGGCGGGCCAGGGAAGGCATGGAGGCAAAATAGGCGAAGCCGGCGGCGAGGTCCAACACGGGACGGCCGGGACGGGGCCCTGTGCCGAACTGACGCAGCGGATCGGGATTCTCTTTCCTTCGGCGCCCGCGTCGATATGGCGGCGCGGTGACCGCCGATCTCGCCATCCTCTACGAGCATCCCGACTGGTTCAAACCGCTCTTCGCGGCGCTGGAGCGGCGGGGCGTGGCCTATGCGGCGATCCGCCTGACCGACCATCATTTCGATCCCGCCGACCGGAGCATTCCCGCGCCGGTGGTGCTGAGCCGCGTCGCCATGTCCGGCTTCCTGCGCGAGCCGGAGCACGGCATCTTCTATGCGCAGAGCCTGCTGGCGCACTGGCGCGATAACGGCGCGCGCGTACTGAACGGCGCCGACGTGCTGGCGGTGGATTCCTCCAAGGCGCGGCAATTGTCGCTGATCGCCGGGCTCGGCCTCGCCGTGCCGGAAACCCGGGTCGTGCACCGGGGGCGGGACATCATGGCCGCGGCGGAGGGCATGGCCTTCCCGCTGTTGCTCAAGGCGAATATCGGCGGCTCCGGCGCCGGGATCGTGCGCTATGACGGGCCGGCCGCGCTGGCGGAGTCGGTGGCCGAGCGCTTCCTGCCGGAAAGCGTCGACAAGGTGCTGCTGGTGCAGGATTATGTGCCGGCGCGCGATGGCCGGATCCTGCGGCTGGAGACGCTCGGCGGGCGCTTCCTCTACGCGATCGAGGTGGAGACGGGCGGCGGCTTCGATCTCTGCCCCGCCGACGCCTGCGTTGCGGCGCCCGGGCGCGCCGCGATCCGGATGGCGGCGGTCGAGCCGGGGCCGGATCTGATCGACGCGGCGGAGCGGATCGCGCAAGCGGCGGGGCTGGACGTGGGCGGGATCGAGGTGGTGATCGACGATCGCGACGGCGTGCCGCGTTTCTACGATATCAACGCGCTCTCCAATTTCGTCGCGAGTCCGCTGGACGTGCTGGGCTGGGATCCGCATGAGCGGCTGGTCGATTTCCTGGAGGCCGCGATCGCGGGGGCGAAGCAATGAGGTTCGGTTACTGGATGCCCGTCTTTGGCGGCTGGCTGCGCAACGTGCACGACGAGGGGATGGCGGCGAGCTGGGACTATGTGAAAAGCCTCACCCGGCGCAGCGAGGCGACCGGCTGGGACCTGACCTTGATCGCCGAGCTCAACCTTAACGACATCAAGGGCGTGGAGGAGCCCGCGCTCGACGCCTGGTCGACGGCGGCGGCGCTGGCGGCGGTGACCGAGGAGATCGAATTGATGGTCGCGGTGCGGCCCAATTTCCATCACCCGGCCCTGTTCGCGAAGCAGGCGGCCAATATCGACCGGATCAGCGGCGGGCGCCTCGCGCTCAACGTCGTCTCCTCCTGGTGGGCGGACGAGGCTCGGCAATATGGCCTGCAGTTCGACCAGCATGACGACCGCTATGCGCGGACCAGCGAATGGCTGGACGTGGTGGACGGGCTCTGGACCGAGCGGCGCTTCTCCTATGCGGGCGAGCGCTACCGGCTCGAGGAGGCGATCTGCGCGCCCAAGCCGGAAAAGCGGCCGACAATCTATGCGGGCGGCGAAAGCGAGGCGGCCAAGACCATGATCGCCAGCCAGTGCGACGCCTATGTCATGCACGGCGATCCGCCCGAGGCCGTGGCTACAAAAATCGAAGATATGTGGAGACGGCGCGAGGCGGTGTCCGGGCCGCCGATGCAGTTCGGCATGGCGGCCTATGCGATCGTGCGCGACACGGAGGAAGCGGCGAAGGCCGAGCTAGCGCGCATCACGGCGCTGCCGCCCGAGCCGCCCGCGGGCTTCGCCAATTTCGAGCAATGGCTGTCAGGCACCGAGCTCGAGCGTGAGCTGAAGCTTCAGGAATATTCGGTGTCGAACAGGGGCTTGCGGCCCAATCTTGTCGGCACGCCTGAACAGGTGCGGGAACGGATCGAAGGCTATGAAGCGGTGGGGCTGGACCTGCTGCTGCTCCAGATGAGCCCGCAGGCCGAGGAGATGGACCGCTTCGCCGAACAGGTGATCGCGCCGATGAAAGGCAGGGCGTAGAGGCTCGCGCGCCGCGCGTCATGCTGAACTTGTTTCGGCATCCAGGGTCGAGCCGCGCGGAGGTCGGTGGGAAGTATCTGCCTTCGTGCCGCAGCCATCCTGGACCCTGAACCGAGTTCAGGGTGACGATTTGCGAGTCCCGGCGCCGTTCCCGTCCTCCAGCCGGCGCTTCCTTTTTCCCCGCGCGATCTCGGTCGCCAGCGCCTCGAATTTCGGCTCCCAGAAGGCGCGGAAGCGGTCGAGCCACTGGTCGACCTCGCGCAAGGGCGCCGACTCCACCGAATAGAGCCGGCGCTGGGCATCGGCGCGGACCGTCGCGAAGCCGGACTCGCGCAGCACCTTCAGATGCTGCGAGACGGCGGGCTGGCTAATCCCGAACTCCCGTCCGATCACCGCGACCACGTCGCCCGACGCCTGCTCGCCCTCCGCGAGCAATTCCAGGATCCGGCGCCGCACCGGATCGCCGAGGACGTCGAAGGCGTGCATCAGCCTCCCGCGCCCGTGTAGAAGGCGAAGGTGCGGTCGGCCGCGTCCCGCGCCGCCTGGGCGTCGGTACCGAACGCCACCGAGGCTTCGCGCCAGCTGTCATTGCTCGCGCCGATCCAGGCCCTGCCGTTCTCGCTGCCCGGCCATTCGGTGTCGGTCTCCGGCGGCTTGTCCCAGCCGGTCTCGATATGCTCGGCCAGACCGAGCAGGGAGAGATCCCAGCCGACGCCCACCGCGCCCGGCCCGAACTGGCCCCAGAAGCCCTCGAATTGCGGCTCGACGATCGCCTCATGCTCCAGCTCGAGCCAGGTCGAGCCGCCCGCCTCCGCGCTCAGCGTCACATAGACCCAGGAGGTGCCGCCGGCGAATTCCCAGGTCAGAGCGAGCCGGCGGGGCGGTTCGCATTCGGTGATCGTGCCGGCGGCATTGCCCTCGATCTGGTAGCGGCCGCCCAGCCTGAGCTCGCCCGAGACCGGCGAGAACCAGCGCGGAATCCGCTCCGCATTGGTCACCGCGTCCCAGGCGTCGTCTATGTCCGTGGCGAAACTGCGGCCGGCGACGACGGTCCGGGTCGGCTGGCCGTCCCGTTCGCCGGAGACCACCTTGCGGGTGACCGCGCCGACATGGCGGGCGACGTCGAATTCCATCTGCTCTCTCCCGATTGCGAGTCGTCGCATTATATCGGCATTAACTTATATAAGTCAAAGCCGCTATTCCGGTCCCGGGAGCTTGTGGGCGCCGTCGAAGTGCGTGATCTCCAGCGCGTCCAGGTCCATGTCCTCGGCGCAGCGCAGGTTGATCTCGACCATTGGTCCGTCCGGACTCTGCCCCTCGGCGAAGGGCGCGCAGCCGCAATGCCGGCAGAACTGGAAATTGATGACGCCCTTGTTCCAGCGATAGGTGGTGAGGTCCTCGCGCGGCGTCTCCAGCGTGAACTTGTCGGGCGTGGTGAAATGGTGGAGCGCGCCGCGCCGGCGGCAGATCGAGCAATTGCATTCCATCGCCTTGGTCGGCGCGGCCTCGTCCACTCTGTAGACGACCTTGCCGCAATGGCAGCTTCCCCTGAACGGCATCATTGTCTCCCTTCGCGTTCGAACACGGCCACCAACGGCCCAAGCTGAGAATAAGCGTCGCGCCGCCCCGCCGGCCGGTCCCACAGGCTCGACACCGAGCCGTCGAAATAGAGCGCGTTCCGGCAGCCGAGCACGTCCCGGAAGAAACGCGCGAGGCGGCCGAAGGACACCGCATTGTCGGAAATGACGAACCAGGCCGCGTCGGGCGACTCCACGCCGACGCCGTTGCGGACGTGCAGGGAGGGTCCATTGTCCTGGATCATGGGGTGGAGGCGGCCGTCGATCACCAGCAGCGGCCCTGACTGGGTCGCCCAGCGGGGCCGGGAGGCGGAATCGTACCGGTCCGACGTCACGATCGCGAGGCGCCCGTCCGCGGCGACGGTGAAGGCGCCGTTGGGTCGCATGTGGAAATTGCCGCCGCCGCCGGTGCTGCGGTTAATTCGGCGCCGCTCGCGCCCATCCTCGACATAGAGGCCGATGGGCCGCCCATCCTCGCCATACATGCCCGCGTTCATCGCGAAGCGCAGGTGTCGGGCGCGGGGACCGAGCTTCGTCTCCAGCGCGGCGAGGCTGCGCAGCGGTCCATTCGGACCGTCCAGGACGAGCACGATTTCGTCGCGGCGACGGTCGTAGCGGCAGGCGGTGAAGGCCGAGCCTTCGAACATCCGCTGCTCGCAGGCCGCGGCCATGGCGGCGGGCGCGCCGCCCTCGTTCGCTGCCGGCGCGCCGCACCCGGCGAGGGCGAGCAGGGCGGCGAGCAGGCTAGAGCGAATAGCCGCCATCGCTGACCAGGCAGGCGCCGGTGGTGTAGGAGGCGCGATCCGAGAGCAGGAAGGCAATCTGCTCAGCCATCTCCGCCGGCTTGGCGTAGCGGCCGAGGGGCGTCGCCATGCTGGCCATGGCCTTGTAGGCGGCTTCCTCGCTGCCGGTTTTCTCGACCAGGTCGGTGAAGAAGGCGACACTCTTCCAGATGTCCGTCTCGACGCCGCCGGGCGCGATGCTGTTGATGCGGATGTTGGCCGAGGCGGCCTCCTTCGCGGCGATGCGGGCGAGATGGATGACGGCGGCCTTGGAGGCGCCATAGGGGCCGATGCCGGGCTCCGCCTTCACGCCCGCGGCGGAGGCGGTCAGGACGATGGCGCCGCCCTTGCCGGTCGCGCGGATCGAGCGCATCGCGGCCTGCAGGGTCAGGAAAGCGCCGTCGAGATTGATCGACATCACTTGGCGCCAGTCGGCGAAGCTCAGGCTCTCGATCGCCCCGCCGGCGCCGATGCCGGCATTGACCAGCGCATGGCTGAGGCCGGTCAGGTCCGCCCGCGCCCAGAAGCCCTCGTCGGCGACGTCGCCGATCAGGACCTGCCGTTCGCAGGGGAGGGAGAAAGCGAAATCGCGCAGCCGGTCCTCGTCCAGATCGACGAGAATGAGCTTGCGCGCGCCGCCGGCGGCGAGGCGGGTGGCGGTGGCCGCGCCGATGCCGGCGGCGGCGCCCGTGATCAGGACGATGGCGTCTGCGAAGTCGGACATGCGCCCGGCTGTATCAGGCCGGTTCCGACAAGGGGAGGGCGCTTAAGCGGCGATATCGCCGATGCCGAGCTCGCCGAGCTTGCGGTAGAGCGTCGAGCGCCCGATCCCCAGTCGGCGCGCCACCTCGGTCATGCGGCCCCGATAATGGCCGATGGCGAGGCGGATGACATCGGCCTCGATCTCCTCGAGCGGGCGAAGATTGCCGTCGGCGGCATAGAGGGTGACGCCGGGACCGTGGGCCAGCGCCGAGGTCTGCGACTGGCCGCTGAGCGGCTTGGCATGATAATCGTCCGAGCGGCGGCCCCAGGCGGCCTCGTTGGCGATATGCGGGAAATCGGCGGCCGTCAGCGCGTCGCTGTCACAGAGCACGGCGGCGCGGAACAAGGCGTTCTGCAGCTGGCGGACATTGCCGGGCCAGCCATAGGAAAGGAGGATGGCGAGGCCGTCGTCGGTGATCGAGAGATGGCGCATGCCCGGCTGCTCTGCGATGCGGGCGAGCAGATGGCGGGCGAGGGCCGGGATGTCGCTCTGGCGATCCCGCAGCGGCGGGATCGGCACATGGACGACGTTGAGCCGGTAATAGAGATCCTCGCGGAAGCGGCCGGCGGCGACCTCCTCGGCGAGCCGGCGGTTGGTGGCGGCGATGATCCGCACGTCGACCGTCTGGGTGATGCGGCTGCCGACCCGCTGGATCTCGCCCGTCTCCAGCACGCGGAGCAGTTTCACCTGCGTGTCGAGCGGCAGCTCGCCGACCTCGTCGAGGAAGATGGTCGAGCCGTCCGCATCCTCGAAGCGGCCGATATGGCGATCGAAGGCGCCGGTGAAGGCGCCTTTCTCATGGCCGAACAGGACCGATTCGACGAGGTTGGAGGGGATCGCGCCGCAATTGACCGTGTGCAGCGGCTTCTTGCCGCGCGGGGAGGCGGCATGGATCGCTTGGGCGATGATCTCCTTGCCCGAGCCGCTCTCGCCTTCGATCAATACGGAAACGCGGGCGCGGGCCGCCTTGGCGGCGACCGCCAGCGCGGCGCGAAATTTGGGCGCGGAGCCGACAATCTCCTCGAAGCCCAAAGTCTTGCTGATCTTCTCGGAGAGCGGGCGGAGTTCGCCGGTCGCCTTCCGCCGATCGGTGGCGGTGTTGAGCGCGGCGAGCAGCCGCTCGGGCGCGAGCGGCTTGACGATGAAGTCGCTGGCGCCGGCGCGCATCGCGTCGACCGCGACATGGACGTCGTTCTGGGCGGTGAGGATGAGCAGAGGGATGTCGGGCCGGAAGGCGCGGATCCGGCGGATCAGGTCGGTGCCTTCCTCGCCGGGCAGCCAGTGATCGAGCAGGATCGCGTCGAACTTCGGCTCCTGCGGATCCTCGAGCATGAGCTGGGCGGCGTCGAAATCGCCGGCGCCGCGCACCCACCAGCCGGCGCGCGCGCCGATGGCGGTCACGAGCCGCCGCTGGGCGGGCTCGTCGTCGATCAGCAACAGGCAACGATTGGGATCCGCCCGCATCTCGTCTCTCTCGTTTCGGGACAGGCGGGATAGCGCGGAACCGGTAAAGGCGGGCTTAAGGCCGCGCCAGCAAATCTCCGGCGCGGCGCAGCGCCCGCCGCCGACGGGAGCGAAGGGGGAATTTTTGCCGTGCCAGCGAAGCGATTGCCGCGGCTTGTTGACTTTCCCTTCGAAAGCGGGCGCATTCGAAAGAAATCCGGAAGGCGGCGCGAAAGGGGGAATCATGACCGACGACAGGAATGGCGGAAACGTGCCGCCGGCTCCCATTCCCGCGGCGCCGCCGCCACTCGCCGCCGCGCCGCCGCCCGCCGCGCCAGTCGCTCCGCAGCCGGCGCCGCCCCAGTCGCAGCCGGCGGCACCGCAGCCGCAGCCGCCTTACTATCCGCCGCCGCCGAAGAGCAAAACGGGCCTCTGGG
>Ga0335075_10000952_pt1 | contig 48735 bp, 38 predicted proteins | sample Lox_Sample_24_FD_206723 | JGI IMG/M metagenome (GOLD analysis project Ga0335075, IMG submission 206723) | Soil microbial communities from Loxahatchee National Wildlife Refuge, Florida, United States - Lox_Sample_2.4 | ecosystem: Environmental > Terrestrial > Soil > Wetlands | place: USA... | reverse complement strand
TGAATGACCAGATCGAGAACAGCTCGCTATTCGTATCTTATGATCCGGTGATTGTGCGGTCACGTTCCCCGAGAACGAGACCGCACAAGTTTCTATTCGACTGGTCTCGGATAAACGCGGTTGCCATCCGAGCTGGTTGGCATGGCCGGATCCGGGGAAGTTCATCGATTTATCCGGGAGCTGTCGTCATTGTCGGCGGCTATTTCTGCATCGGTCTGGAGACCGCTAGGCCGAGCGATCCATCAGAGGTTCGGGTAAGGATCAACCCAGTAAAGCGAAAGGGCAAGAAATGGCAAGCAAGCGCCACAACGCGAGAGTTTTGCTTTTCTATTTTTTGATCCTGTGTCTCCCAAGCGCTCTTTTCGGACAAATGAACACGGGGGAAATTACGGGGAGTGTCACAGACCCAAGCGGGGCGTTCGTTCCACGGGCGACCGTAACTGCATTAGAGGTTGCCACGCAGCAAAAGTACACCGCGACTTCGAACAGTGCCGGGCAGTATCTGCTGCCTCAGCTTTCCTTGGGGGAATACGAGTTGACCGTGGAGGCACAGGGCTTTAAGCAGACCTTTGAAAATGGCGTAGTGCTGCATGTGGGGAACAATATCCGACAGGATATTTCTCTTGCATTGGGAGAGGAGAGTCAGTCGGTGACAGTCGAGGCAACGGCCGGCCTGATGCAGGCCGAATCGGCTGAGATCAAGGACGTGATCGAGAACCAACAGATAGTCAACCTGCCGCTGAAGAGCCGCGAACTGCTGGAACTGGCTATTCTAAGCCCCGGAGTCGTGAACCCACCCGGAGGCACACGGGGCGATTCGCTGCAGCAGACGGGAAAACTGATTAACGTGTTGGGAAACCGAACCGGTCACAATTTGTTCCTCGTCGATGGCGTCAGCGTTACCGATGAATACTTTAACAACGTCGCGTTGAGTCCCTCTCCCGATGCCACGCGGGAATTCAACATGGATCTCACCGACTACAGTGCGGAATTTGGCGGCAAATCAGGTGGCGTGGTGAATGTCGTCACAAGATCCGGCACAAATGGCTTCCACGGCAGCGTGTACGAATTCCTGAGGAATAACGTATTTGACGCGCGGAACTACTTCGCTCCGCCGAATGTTCCAGCGCCGTTTCGCGAGAACCAGTTTGGCGCGGCGGTCGGGGGGCCGATCATCAAGAATAAGACATTATTCTTCGTCAACTACGACGGTCAGCGGGTGCGGGACTCTTTGTCCCAATTGTTCAGCGTTCCAACAGCCGCGCAACGAGCCGGAAACCTTGGAGGCCTGAGCGCGGTGCATGACCCGATTAGCAAAGTGGCCATCGCTGACAACAACCTGAACAACGATTCGAACTACAATACAAACAATCCATCGACGCAAGCGGCCCTCGCCCTGCTGAATCTGTTGCCGCTTCCCAATTCCTCCGGGAACACCAATAACCTGAGGAGCATCGGACAGGAGAAGGTCGACGCAAATCAATATGACGCGCGGTTGGATCACCTGATATCGGCGGCCGACACTACTTTCGTCCGCGCCTCTATACTTGATGCAAACGAGCTCGACCCGTTCGGTTCGAGCGTTCTGAATGAAGCTCTTCTGCCAGGTTTTGGCAGGATCCTCAAGACACACACGGTTAACCTCGCGTTGGGTGAGACGCACACTTTCTCGCCGAACGTTGTGAACGAGTTTCGGTTTGGATGGCTGCGGGTGTCAGGTGGCCAAAAGGATCCCAATGCCGGCAATCCGTTCGCAGCAACTTACGGGCTGAATGGCACAACAACGAACCCGGCGGACATGGGCTACCCGCAGATCAATCTGAGCGGTCTGTTTTCCACAATCGGAACGGCCACGGGGTTCAATACCCGAATCGATCGCGATTTTGAGTTTTTCGACAATGTCTCCTATCAACACGGAAGGCATAACTTCACCTTTGGCGGCTATTTTTTCCATCTCGCGTTCAATCCGGAGTTCCCAAACAACGCCCGCGGAACTTATGCCTTCAACGGTTCCTACAGTGGAAACGCGTTGGCTGATTTCCTATTTGGATATCCGTCGCAAGGGCAGGTGAGCGTCGGAGAGGGAGCCGAAAATGCCCATACGGACTGGGCACATTTTTACTTCCAGGATGGCTGGCTGCTCACGCCTAGACTCAAGTTGGATCTGGGTATCCGTTACGAGTACAACTCGAACCTCGTCGCGGAGACCAACCAGACCTCCAACGTCGACTTGAGCACTGGAGCAGCGAGGTTCGTGGTCGCGGGAGATCCCGCAAATCTCGCGGGAAACGCAGCCACGCTAGCTGCATTTGCCGCAGCGCAGAAGCCGCGGATTCCGATCATATCTAATACAACCGCGAACTGGAATGACAGCCTGCTCGAAACTCGACCCGTGCGTTTATCACCGCGCATCGGGCTGTCATGGCAGGTGCCCCCACTCAACGAAACAGTTGTGCGCGCTGGATTTGGCGTGTTCACGAACCAGGCGGCTTATAGCGTCCTTCAGAATCTTGCCGAGAATATTCCGTTCTTTCTGAACAAGATTGTCAACAACGCGACGGGAACTCCGACATTGGAAACGGTGAGCATTCTCGCGGCAAATCCTAATGGAGCGATCGGCGCAAACGGCGTGAATCGCGATTTCAAGATTGAATACAACGAAGTATGGAATCTGACCGTGCAGCAATTGCTATCCGCGAACACCACGTTTTCGGTTCAATACGTGGGCTCGCGGACGGTCCATGCGGACAGTTCTACCGCCGTCAACCTGCCGTCCCCCGGCGCCGGTGCCGTACAGGCTCGCCGTCCATTCTCCAACCTCAACTCATACACCACGATTCGCTGGGACGGCTGGGCCGCTTTCAACGGCCTGACGGCCACTGTGAACCACCGGATTTCTCACGGCCTTTCGTTTGACGCGAGTTACACATGGTCGCACTCGATCGACGACGCGTCAGATGCGGGCACCACGAATGCTGAATTCAATCTCCCGCAGAATATCTACGCGCACAATCAGGTGGCCGAGAAGGCGGATTCAAGCTTCGACCACCGGAACCGATTCGTCGGCAACGTTCTCTACGAACTGCCCTTTGCAAAGGCAACCACTGGCTGGGTTCGTGCGCTTACCGCCGGCTGGCGCGCGACCGGAATTCTTATCGCCCAGAGCGGTGCTCCCTTTACTGTGAACCTGGGAACTTCCAACGACGTGGCAAACATCGGGCTCGTGAACGGCAACAATATCGAGCGGCCCAACCTGACCGGCGACCCAAATGCCGGACCCAAAACCGCCAACCGATGGTTTGATACCGCGGCCTTTTCCCTTCCGGCAGCCTTCAGGTTTGGGAACAATCCGCGCAACCCCGTTGTCGGACCACTCTTCGTTAATTTGGACACATCCGTACAGAAAGATTGGGCCTTGCGGGAATCGATGAACCTGCAATTCCGAGCAGATGTGTACGACGCGCTCAATCATGCGAACTTCACTGTGCCGGGCCGGATTTTCGGAGCATCGAATTTCGCTGTGATCTCAAGCGCCCTCGACCCGAGAGAAATACAGCTCGCGCTGAAGCTAATCTTCTGACTGTGCAAGGCGAACTCAGATCAGCTTGTCCTGAACGGCTCGCTATTCGTTTCATGTAATCCGGTGATTGTGCGGTCACGTTGCCCGAAGACGGGACCGCACATGTTCTCTATCGTGAAGTTGTGACCTCCTGAGTTTTGATGACGCATCCGAACAAACTACAGTTTGGTGCTTGCCTCTGATCAAAGGCCTTCAGAGGGCCAAGCCGCCAAATTCCAGGAGAGTAACAAGTTGTGCTCTCAATTCGTGCTAACAGGCCTTAGCACGTTTCCAGAACCGGTCACCCTCGAAACACGCGATAGCAATTGTGTGTCAGTTGAGCTTTTCCGTGATGGATTGCCGAGTTGGCGAGTGCCTTCTTTGCGCTGATCTCAACCCCGACATTTCACGCTGCTGAGATAGCTCGATTTTTTTGGCTTTCTCGAGGGCAGGGCAAGTTTTCACTTTGGAGGTAAACGTGCGTAACGTCTAGGTTGGCGAGGAGACCGCTGGTATCCATACGCCGCCGCTGATTGCCGATGTCATCGCTGATTAGTCAAAAGGACCAGTTTGCGGTGTGATGACCTACAGATAGTTGTCGACATCACCTACATACCGGTCCGTAAGAGCTGAAGCGTGTCGGCGGCAGATGCCGTGGCAGACATCGCTGACCGCCCCAGGCAACAGCATGATGAATTGAGCGGCATTCAGGGCAAGGAACTGGTTGACGGAAGTTGAGATGCATTCCAGCCGCCGCCAAGCGCCTTAATCAATAACACACTCGCATCCATCTGCCGCCGAAGAATGTCGATTTCGTTTCGCTCGTTGAAGAGAAGAGTGGTTTGTGCGGTGACAACTTGCAGGTAGGGGTCGACGCCTCCTTCGTAGAGATCGGTAAACAGCCTCAAGTTTTGTTGCGCTTCTTCCACCGCTTGTTCCTCCTGAGTTGCTTCCTGCGCGAGGATTCGGAGGGCAGCCAAATTGTCTTCTACCTGTTGAAATGCTTCGAGCGTTGTCTCGCGATATGTCGCAACGGTTGCGTCATAGTTAGCCTGAGCCTGCTCCACACCGGCTCGACGGCGGCCGGCGTCGTAGATTATCTCGGATGCCTGCGGGCCGATCGCCCAGACGCGGCTGGGCCAGGTGAATAAGTTAGAAATGTGCCGGGATTGCAGCCCGACGTCACCGCCGATGGTCAGGCTTGGGAAATACGCAGCCCGCGCGATACCAATGCCCTCGTTCGCCTCCGCTACACGGCGTTCCGCGGCTGCTATGTCGGGGCGGCGTTCCAACAGTTGCGAGGGCACGCTAACGGGAATGGCCGGAGGCTCGAACGGTTGTGATCGAGGAGCAATGGCGAACTCTGCTGGTGGTTTGTCGATCAGGATGGCGATTGCGTGTTCATATTGAGCGCGCATCACCCCGATATCGGTATCCTGCACGCGCGTGGTATCGAGCTGCGTTCGTGCTTGTACCACGTCTGCCTCAGGAGCCGCGCCCCCGTCGAACAGCGCGCCGGTGAGATCGACCATATCGGCGTAGGCCTTCACGGTTTCGTCCAGTAGTCTCTTTTGTGAGTCGGAGCTGCGCAATTCGAAGTAATCGTACGCGAGTTCCGCCTGCATGCTGAGAGTCATGGTTGCGAGATCGCCGGCGCTGGCCTGAGCTTCCTCCCGGGCAGCTGCCACGGTGCGACGTATGCGGCCCCATAGGTCCACTTCGTAGGAGAGATCAAAAAGAAGGAAGAAGTTACCCGCGGAACCGACGCCGGCGTCGCCAGAGGGAAAGTAAGGTTGATTGGGTGAGTAGCGCAAAGCTTGAACGCCTGGTGATATCGCGATAGTGGGGAATTCCCCGGCGCGATAGTAACGAACCGCTGCGCGAGCCTGACGAAAGCGCGCCTCCGCCATCTTGAGGTTCTGGTTGGAGACCGGAACTTGTTCTTCCAGAGCGTTGAGCTGAGGATCGCCGAACATCTCCCACCACATACCGCGCAGAGCTTCTGCATTGGGATGAGCAACCTTCCATTGGTCCGTTTCCGGCAGTTCCTTATAAGCAGGAGGCACCGAAGCGGTCGGCTGTTTGTACTTCGGACCGACCATACAACCGGCAAGAAAAATCATAGCAGCCGCCGGCAATAGGAATCGAAAGCTCATTGATCGGCACCTGGCGCCCCCCGCGTGATGCGGACGGGCGTGCCGCTGACTAGCGAGTCGGACGGGTTTTCGATGACTTCGTCGCTTGCGCTGAGCCCCGAGGTTACTTGTACAGTTTCTCCGTAATCAATGCCGATGGTGACTGGAACAAGTTGCGCGACATTATCGCGAACTACTCCGACCTGTAGCCCTTGTGTACGGAACAGAAGCGTATCGGACGGAATAATGACAGAATCAATCTGCCCGGGCAAAGCAAGGTGGACCCGAACGTAAGCTCCGGGAAGAAGCAGACCTTTGGAATTATCTATATCGACCTCCGTGTTGAGGGTGCGTGAAGCCATGTCTATAGAGCTTGACGTACGGGTGATTGTGCCCTGAAAGGTCTGATTAGGGTATTCGTCAAGAGTAAGGGTGGCCTTTGATCCGACGCGAGCAGCCCGCGAATACACCTCAGGAACCGCGACGAAAACACGAAGCGTGCTGATTTGCCCGATCTGAAACAGCTCCTGGCCGGGCGTGTTCTGGCCGGCGGCAATCAGCCAGCCATTGTCCGTGTTACGCATCGTGATGACTCCATCGAAGGGCGCATAGATCTTTTCGAATCCGACCAGGTCTGCATAATGACTCTGGTTTGCCGCATACGAATTGACGGTCGAGTCGGAGGCTTTCTGATTGTCAACGGCCTGGTCAGTCGATTGTTTGGATACAGAGCGTGTTTTGACTAGTCCCTGCCAGCGGTCGGCGGTAATCTTGGCGAGGTTCGCATTTGCTTTGGAAGTGTCCAGATCGGCCTGTGCTTGTGCCAGTTGTTTGTCGAGTTCAGGCGCGTCGATCACGGCGAGCAGATCGCCCTTCTTCACGCGCGATCCGATGTCGTGGTACCACTTGACCAGATAGCCGCTGGCGCGGGCGTAGACGGGAGAGTTGATGTAAGGCTGAGTGGCTCCGGGCAGCACGACCTCATCGATTGGCGGATTCTGCTTGGGGTGGATGATCATTACCTCTTGAACGGCAGCCTCATTCATGTTTTGCCGCAATTTCGATTCGGCTCGCTCGCGGGCACGGATACCCAAAAGGATCACGACCACGAGGAGGATGAACATGGTCACGCCAGCCGCACCCAGGAACCGCATGGTGCGCCGCCGGCCGCGAACCTCGCCCGCCGGACAGCCGGGAATCTCAGCGTTTGTTATCTCCTTGTCATCCATTCTGAGCTCCGTTCTGAGCAGTGTTACGAGACCGATTCAGGCGATGGTTGTGCAAAAGCGCGAATACAGTCGGCACGAAAACCAGAGTGGCCACTGTTGCGCAGAGCAAACCTCCGATCACAGCGCGACCGAGAGGCGCGTTTTGTTCGCCTCCGTCGCCCGCGCCAATTGCCATTGGAACCATCCCAATGATCATGGCGAGGGCCGTCATCAGAACAGGTCGAAACCGCGTGAAGCCCGCCTCTGCCGCGGCCTCCAAGGCATCGCCATTTTCAGCCAGCCGCTCCTTGGCGAAGGCGATCACAAGAATGCTGTTCGCCGTCGCAACACCCATGCACATGATGGCACCCATCAAGGCGGGCACGCTCAGGCGCGTGTGAGTAAGGAACAGGAAGACGATTATGCCGGCCAGAGCCGCAGGCAGAGCGGTAATGATGATGAATGGGTCCAGCCAGGATTGAAAATTGACGACGATCAGCAGATAAACGAGAACGATGGCAGCAGCCAGGCCTGCCAGCAATCCTTCATATGAGGTTCGCATCGTTTCAAGCTGCCCGCGTATGCGAAAGAAACTACCGCGCGGGAGGAGTTTCTGATCGTTGTCGACGATGCGAGTGATGTCCCGCCCGACGGACGCGAGATCGCGATCCTGGACAGAGCCAAAGATATCAATAACGCGGCGGATGTTGTAGTGATCAATCGCTTCCATTTCGTTGCCGCGGTGCAACGACGCAACCTCGGACAGGATTTCAGGACGCGCCATAGCTGTCGAAGTGAGGGGTATGTTTCCAACGCCCTGAAGGGACTGAATGCGATATTGCGGAGTTTGAGAGATCAGTTCGTATTGCACCCCGTTGTGCCAATTCAGGAAGAAAGTTGGGATGGTCTGGAAGCTACCGCTCAGAGCGACAAGCAGGCTGTTTGTGACGTCGCGATCGGTGTAGCCGCCTATTGCTGCCTTAGTTCGATCGACATTGATGTTGAACATCGGATAGTCGAGTGGCTGTTGAATCCGTAAGTCGGTGAGGCCGGGAACGTGACGGAGTTCGCCCAATACACGAGCAGCCAATTCATGATTCTTCGCCTGGTCCTGACCTTCTATCTGGACATCCACCGGCGCAGGCAATCCGAAGTTCAGGATTTGCGTGACCATGTCTGCCGGCAGGAAATAGAAGGTTGTGCCAGGGAATTGGCGGGGCAAGACCGTACGAAGCGTCCGGACGTAATCGGTCGTCGGGTGGTGTTTGGCGTCCAGCGTCACGAGCACATCCGCATCGGAGGCGCCGATCACGCCTGAGGTGCTATACATGAAGTTCATCTGGCTGTAGGGCAAGCCGATGTTGTCAACGATGCCCGCCACTTCCTGCTTCGGTATCTGCCGACGGATCGTGTTTTCGATCAGGTCGGCCAGCATGGCGGTATCTTCGATCCGGGTTCCGGTTTTGGCCCGGAAATGGAGTATGAACTGGCCGCTGTCCGTGTCCGGGAAGAAGTCCCGACCGAGCCAGGGAAGGATAGCCGCAGCGGAGACGCACACGAGAAGAAAGGCCGGGACGCAAATGATTCGTCTGCGTATGAATGTCCTCAGCAACGCGAGGTAATTGTTCCGGACCCGTTCAAATCCGCGGTCAAATGCTTTCTGCATCCGGGCCAGCGGATTGCGCGATGGCGCAGCATTCTGATTGGGCGTCTTCAGGAGATACATCGCCATGGTAGGCACCAGCGTTCGCGACAGGATATAGGAGGCCAGCATCGCGAAGATGATCGCCTCTGCAAGAGGCGGGAACAGATAATGCGATACGCCCTGTAAGGCAAACAGGGGCATAAAAGCGATGCAGATACAGGTTGTGGAGACGAACGCCGGGATCGCGATCTGCGCGGCCCCTTGCAAAATGCCGTCATAGAGAGGTTGACCTTCTTCGAGATGGCGGGAGATGTTCTCGATGGTGACAGTAGCGTCATCCACCAGGATGCCTACCGCCAGCGCTAATCCTCCGAGCGTCATCATGTTGATGGTCTCCCCGATGGCGCTCAGGACAATGATTGAAGTAAGAATCGCTAGCGGAATAGAAACGGCGATGATGATCGTGCTGCGCCAGCTGCCGAGAAACAGCAGGATCATAAGAGCCGTCAGGCCGGCAGCAATGGTGGCTTCACGAACGACGCCTTCTATGGCTGCGCGAACGAACACGGATTGATCGGCGAGCGGTTGAATGCGCAGCTGCGGTGGAAGGGTCAGCTCGACGCGCGGGAGCAACCGGCGAATTCCATTGACCACACTGAGTGTGGAAGCACTTCCCGCCTTGATGATGGTGACCAGAACACCACGGCCGCCGTTGTGACGAACGATATTGGTTTGGGGGATGAAACCGTTGGCAACGTGCGAAATATCTTTCAGATAGATGGTTGAGTTACCCACGACCTTCACGGGAACATAGTTGAGCTCGTCTATCGTTCTGGGCGCCGAGTTGGTCGGGAAGTCATATTCGAATCGGCCGATTTTGGCAGTGCCCGACGGCGCAATCACGTTCTGTGCGCTGAGCGCGTTAACAACATCCTGCGGTGAAATTCCTTTCGACTGGAGAAGCGTGTCCTGAAGGTTCACCATGATCTCGCGCTGCTTCCCGCCGTAGGGGTATGGCACAACGGCCCCGGGAATCGTAACCAGCTGGGGCCGAAGAAAGTTCAAGGCCAGATCATTCAGGTCGGCTTCACTCAGTCCCGTGCCGGACAGCGCGAGCTGTAACACAGGCACGTTCGAAGCCGTGTAGTTGACGATCTCGGGAGGCAGTGTACCGGGAGGCAACTGGCGCAGGATGCTTTGTGAAGCAGCAGTAACCTGCGCGTTCGCCCGGTCCACGCTGGCGTTCGGTTGCAGAAAGATTTTTACTCTGACCAGGCCGTCAATGCCGACCGTTGTGGATTCAATGTGCTCGATGTTGTCGACCAGCGCTGTCAGAACTTTTTCGTACACTGTCGTGAGCCGGCCTTCCAGCTCTTCCGCGTTCATGCCGGTGTAAATCCAGGAAACGGCGACCACGGGGAGATTGACGACAGGGAAGATGTCCGTGGGCGTGCGCAGAATAACAAGTGGGCTGATAAGTAGTATCAGCAGAGCCAGGACGACAAAGGTATAAGGGCGATCGAGCGCGAGCTTAACAATCCACATGGCTGAAGAGTTGTCCTAGCGAGTTCTGGCGGTGACAGACGCGGTAAGATCTCTAAAGTACCTTTGAGTCGCGGCATCTGTGTGGTGTAACCAGAACATCGTTCCAGTCCATACAGTGCACTTCCGGTGCCAAACGCAATTTCACGTCCTGCAAGAGGATACGGCAGGTCTCGTCGATATGTGGGCTCGCACTCTACTAGATGCCACGTGTGAGCGAGGCGAAGTCCGGGACAGCAGCGTGTCGTGCCTTCGACACCCTTGTCGGTCACTTGACATCTGCGGCGGAACCGTTCAACGTCGACTACCTCAACCGAATCTGGGTAGAGGGCCAGAGATTCAGCATGAGGCTCGAAGTAACTGAGGCCGAGAAAAAGGTTGCTGCTGCGGGCGCTTTGACCGAAACACGCGGTTATCGGCAAGAAGCTTCGCGGATGTAGTGGCGCACGCCCGCGTCATTCGCGCTCGTTCTTCTTCATGGCGACACAGGGCTACAGCGCGTGCGCGCGATGATATTGGGCTTCACCGGTCTGCAGCATCGCGTGCTGTCCTTGTTAGTTCGTTGTTTCATGCCCGGCTCATTTGCCGGCAAATGCGTCAGCGCCTGTGCAAAACTTTCAAATCGCTTTCGCTTAGCTGGCCAAAGAGCCGGGGGCGCGACGGACGACGGCGACATGATCTTCAAAGGAGTCGATATTTCGACACATTACGACGATCTGTCCTCAATCGCCAGTAGTTCTGCGATTGCTCTTACGTTGGCATTTCGATTGCATTGCGGAGTACTGAAGGACGAGCAGTGTCATCCGGCGGTCTGAAGGCGAATCGATCGTTCTCGGGATTCGCAACATGTTTGGAATTTGAAGGGACGATGAGATGACGACTCTCAATACACTCACGTTGTCTAACACTCGAAAAGAAACTGACAGCCTCGGCGAGATTGACGTCCCGGCACATGTACTCTGGGGCGCGCAAACACAACGCTCTCTGAAGCACTTCAGCATCGGGCATGATCTCATTCCACGCGAGATGATTTCCGCTTACGCCATGGTAAAAAAGGCGGCGGCGGAAGTGAATCATGCGGCCGGGCGCCTATCTGACAAGCAGCATCGGCTCATTGTCCAGAGTTGCGATGAGATCCTCAACGGCCTTCACAGGGATATGTTCCCTTTGCACGTTTGGATGACGGGAAGCGGAACACAATTCAACATGAACGTGAATGAAGTGATCGCGAATCGCTGTTCTCAACTTGCAGGCGCGCCCCTTGGAAGTAAGACGCCGGTTCATCCGAACGATCACGTCAATATGTCGCAGTCCTCCAACGATTCTTTTCCCACCGCAATGAATATCGCCGCAGCCGTCGACGTCACGACCCGACTGCTACCAGCAGTAACAGCGCTAAGGAGCGCGATTTCGACAAAGTCCCACGAGTGGACAAACATCGTAAAGATCGGTCGCACGCACATGCAAGATGCCACGCCGCTCACGCTTGGACAGGAGTGGTCGGGCTATGTCGTGATGCTCGGTGACTGTGCGGATCGAATTGAAGATGCACTGAAAGGTGTATACGAACTAGCTCTTGGCGGTACGGCAGTTGGCACAGGCATCAATGCTGCCCCGGGATTCGACAAGGCGGCCGCGCACGAGATCGCCAAGCTCACGCAACTGCCCTTTGTCAGCGCCCCAAATAAATTCGCGGTACAAGGCTCGCACGACGCATTGGTTCAGCTTTCCGGTTCACTACGCACGCTAGCCGTCTCCATTTATAAGATCGCCAACGACATCCGCTTGATTTCGTCCGGCCCGAGAGCCGGCTTTGCAGAATTGATCATTCCGGAAAACGAGCCAGGTTCTTCGATCATGCCGGGCAAAGAGAATCCAACCCAAGCTGAAGCGCTTGCGATGATTGCTGTCCAGGTGATGGCCAACGACGTGGCCGTGGGGTTCGGCGGTTCAGGCGGCTATCTGGAGATGAATGTCTACAAGCCGCTCATCATCTTCAACGTCATGCACTCGATTACGTTGATGACGGATGGCTGTACGAACTTTCGCAAATTTCTGATCGAAGGCACAAAACCAAACGTGAAAAAGATTCAGGAGTATGTCGACCGATCGCTGATGCTGGTGACTGCGCTATCACCTGTCATTGGCTATGACGACGCTTCCAAGATTGCTCACTACGCCTTGGACAACGACCTGACACTAAAGCAGGCCGCACTGAAGCTTGCTTTGGTGAAAGAAGACGAGTTCGATCGCGTGGTCGATCCGAGAAAAATGGTCCAGAGCGCGGAGCAAATCCAAACCGACAGTGCTGGAGATTCCGATATCCCGGCAGGTACCGCCTCTGATCTGACGGCGATTCGACGTGCTCAGAACCATCGGAGGATGCGTAAGGAACAACATCGAAGGACCTGACAGCGGCAGCCAAGAAGCCTAACGACGGATGGAGAAGAGAGATGGCGAAGGTGGCGGAAGTACTTGTACAAACACTAATCGAAGCGGGCGTAAAGCGTATTTATGGAGTGGCCGGAGACTCACTCAACGGTCTCACTGAGACGATCCGTAAGAGCAAGCAGATGGAATGGCTGCATGTTCGCCACGAAGAGGTTGCCGCATTTGCCGCAGGTGCTGAAGCGCACTTAACGAATGAGCTCGCAGTCTGTGCCGGCAGTTGCGGCCCCGGCAACCTTCACCTCATCAATGGCCTCTTCGATTGCCACCGCAATCGTGTGCCGGTCCTTGCGATTGCCGCGCAGATTCCAAGCCACGAGATCGGCAGCGGCTACTTTCAGGAGACGCATCCGGAACATCTATTTAAGGATTGCAGCGACTACTGCGAACTCGTTTCTCAGCCTGAGCAGATGCCGCGCATTCTTACGATTGCCATGCGCACGGCAATCACAAAGCGTGGCGTCGCCGTGGTTGTTCTTCCCGGGGACGTCGCTCTGCGTGACTGCCCTGCGGAAGCGATCACTGTGGGCATTTCGGCCTCAACATCTGTTGTCCGTCCCTCGGACGGCGATCTGCAACGGGCTGCAACGTTTCTAAATGCATCGGGTCGGATCACGATTCTCGCGGGAGCTGGATGCAAAGAGGCGCATGACGAGTTGATCGCAGTGGCTGAACGACTGAAGGCCCCAGTGGTGCACGCAATGCGAGGAAAGGAATTCATCGAATACGACAATCCCTATGACGTAGGCATGACAGGATTGCTTGGATTCTCTTCCGGATACCACGCCATGATGAACTGCGAGGCGCTCCTGATGCTAGGAACTGACTTCCCCTATCAGCAGTTCTATCCGAAGAATGCCAGAATCATTCAGGTTGACATCCGTGGAGAACAGATAGGTCGCCGGACCAAGATCGATCTCGGCCTTGTCGGCACCGTGAGGGATACAGTTCAGGCATTGCTACCCCTTCTGAAAGAAACATATGACACCTCTCATCTCGATGAGTGCGTGGACCACTATAAGAAAGCGCGCCAGGGGCTGGATGACCTCGCAGTCGGTGAACCGGAAAGCACTCCTATTCATCCGCAGTATGTTGCGAAGAGGGTCGACGAATTAGCGAGTGAAGACGCGATCTTTACGTGTGATGTAGGAACGCCCACGATATGGGCAGCCCGGTATCTTCAGATGAACGGCAAACGGAGACTACTCGGGTCGCTGATTCATGGCTCAATGGCAAACGCCTTGCCACAGGCAATCGGCGCACAGGCGGCAAATCCCGGCCGTCAGATCATCAGTCTCTCGGGCGATGGGGGTCTCGCCATGCTGCTCGGAGATCTTCTAACACTTAAGCAATTGAACCTGCCAGTGAAGGTCGTCGTGTTCAATAACAGTTCGCTTGGCTTCGTAGAACTGGAGATGAAAGCGGCAGGACTGGTCGACTATGGTACGGACCTGGTTAATCCGAACTTCGCACAGGTAGCTGCGGCAGCAGATATTCTGGGCATTCGTGTTGAGAAGCCGGAAGAACTTCGCCCGGCGCTCGAAGTCGCATTCGCCCATTCGGGCCCTGCCCTTGTTGAGGTAATTGTCTACCGACAGGAACTTTCTATGCCGCCTACGATCAGCGCCGACCAAGCTCTGGGATTCAGCCTCTACTTGCTCCGTGCCGTGATGAACGGTCGCGGAGATGAAGTCATCGATCTCGCGAAAACAAATCTTATCCGCTAACGAGCTAAACCGAATTCAGGAGGGATTAAATGACCCCGCAACTGCAGGAAACAGTTAGCAAAAAAGCCTATCAGGTTTCTCTTTCGGGATATGATCTGGTCAACTCTCCCCGTCTCAACAAGGGAACCGCCTTCACCGATCACGAACGCGACATATTCCACCTTCATGGTTTGTTGCCGCCCCACGTGGGGACCCTCGACGAACAACTCGACCGGCGGATGCAAGCGCTGGATGAGCAATCGACCCCTTTCAATAAATACGCCTTTCTCCGTGATCTGCAGGATATAAATGAGACGCTCTTCTATGCCCTTCTGGTTCGCAACGTCGAAAAGATGCTGCCTCTGGTGTACACGCCCACCGTGGGCGAGGGTTGCCAGCGCTTCAGTGAGATATGGAGAAAGCCGCGGGGACTCTTCCTTAGCTATCCGAACAAAGATCGCATCACACAGATCCTGAGCCATCCCCGCTACGACGCCATTAAATGCATCGTGGTCAGCGATGGCGAAAGAATCCTCGGACTAGGCGATCAGGGCGCAGGAGGCATGGGTATTCCGATCGGGAAGATGGCCCTCTACACCGCGCTCGGAGGGATTCACCCGGAGCATTGTCTGCCGATTCTGCTCGACGTTGGAACGGATAATGAGGAAAGGCTGAAGTCTCCCATCTATATCGGATGGAGGCATCACCGTGTTCGCGGTCAGGAGTATGATGACTTCGTCGAGACCTTTGTCTCCGCCGTGAAGTCGCGCTGGCCGCACGTTCTGTTGCAATGGGAGGACTTTGCCGGCACGAATGCCGCTCGCCTACTGGCCCGCTACAGAGACCAGCTCTGCACCTTCAACGATGACATTCAGGGCACCGCGGCCGTGGCTGCCGCAACGTTGATCTCTGCCATCAACGTCACGGCCGTTCCGCTCGAGCAGCAGAAGATCGTGGTCGTTGGATTCGGAACCGCTGGTATCGGCATCACCAACCTGTTGGCGCAGTTCATTCAGGACAGGGGCGTCTCGCCAGAAGAAGCCCGCAGGCGCTTCTACGCAATCGATCGCTACGGTCTGGTTACCGAGCACGGCAAGGATGTGCGGTCCGAGCAACTGCCCTATGCACGCAAAGAAGAGGAAGTCAAAGGCTGGAGCTCGCAGAGCGGAGAAATCACCCTCGCCGACGTGGTCCGCAATGCGAAGCCGGCGGTGCTTATCGGCGTATCCGGCCAGGCGGGGGCTTTTACCGAAGAAGCAGTGCGTGAAATGGCGAAGCATACGGCCCGTCCCGTCATCTTTCCGCTGTCGAATCCCACCTCGCGCAGCGAAGCTACTCCGCAGGACTTGATGGACTGGACGGAAGGACGCGCGCTGATTGGCACCGGCAGCCCGTTCGAGCCGGTAAATGTTGGTGGAAAGACAGTCCACATCGCGCAGACCAATAACTCGTACATTTTTCCTGGGCTCGCTCTCGGAATCATCGCGTCCAAAGCAAGGCGCGTCACCGATATGATGATCAAGGCCGCGGCTACGGAATTGACACATCACCTGCCCACGCAGAAGGAGAAAGGGGGGAGCCTTCTGCCACCCATGTCCGAAGCGCGCCAGCTCGGTCGTCTGATCGGCCAGGCGGTCGGAAAACAGGCGATTCAGGATGGCCAGGCGCAGGTGGCTGACGAAGATGCCCTCAACCGGGAGCTCGACGCGAATATCTGGGAGCCCGTCTACGTACCGTACGAATACAAACCCTAGATTTCTCGACAGAGCACCTATCAAAGCGGGGGAGGCCCTGATATGGCAACCAAGGAAACGACAGCATATTTCTTTCGCGTCGAGAAGGATTCCTTAAGGAGAGGTCCAGGTTCCGGCGGATCATTTATGGGTCGGCGCAGACACAGCCAACTATGAAAACTTTATTGAGCACGATGGCAATCTCGATCATGCGTTTTGACGATCTCGACCCGGCCGAGACCACAAATCCCGCACTCCCATCGGTGTCTCAATCGGCATACCAACTCGGCACCATGGCCGCCCGGATTTTGCTAGATCGGATCGACGAAGAAACAGGTCCACCCAAATATATTGTCCTCCCGACATCCCTCAAACTTCGAGAGTCGTTGGCGCCTCCGCCCGAAAATTTTGGATCCGGCGTTATGGCGTTATAGGGAAGCGGCGACACCGTGTGGTAGGGGCGCAAGCAAAGAGCTTCGTGAAAGGCAGACTCTCGCCACTATCGCATTCCACATGGCCGATGCTTGAGCGATGGGTCTTCAGCGCGATCAAAAAGTTCTCCATACCCTAGCAGCAGGGTAGCGAGTGCTTTATGGATTTGCTAAGCCGCTAGCAGCAGGGATGCTTCCGTGGCGTGTGCGTAGTCATTCTTGAGCCAAGCTGATCTGTGAGGCGAGGGTGCTCCGAGCAAATGCACTGAAGGTAATGATTGTGTTTCCAGAGGTGGCTGAGACGGGCGAGTTCCCGTGTGAATTGAACACTTGAACGGAGACGGCTTCGGTACCGGCGTTGTTGATCGGAACAGTCTCACAGCGGTAGTTGTTCCGGCGGCGGATAACCATGCTGCTCTCGCCCAACACGACCGTCGTACTTTTTGGTTGTTTTGAACAGCTCGAGATGGCCATCACCCGAAGAAGGTCTGCATCGCTCACGGAGGGCCTGCATCTCTTGAGGCGACATCGGTTTGAAGCCGCGCGCAATTCCCACGTTCTGGTGCAGCACATCCAGCGAGTCGATACCACAAATTGTGGCCGCAACCGGCAGACTCATCGCATAACGCAGTGCCTCTTCTGCCCGCACGACGCCATATTGGATCGGCTGGCCGTCACCCCCGAGGCTCTTCATGCCGAGCGCCGCAATCCCCTGGCGCTGAACCTCAGGAAGCACCTGCTGCTCAAAGCTACGGTAGGTCGCGTCAAAACAATTGAGCGGCATCTGGACGGTGTCGAATGGGTAATTGTGCGCCAGCATTTTGAGATGTATCGCCGGGCTCTTATGTCCGGTGAAACCAACAAAACGAACCTTGCCCTGCTTTTTCGCGTCATCCAGCGCTTCGACCACTCCACCCTTTGCGAAATGCAGGTCCGGGTCGTTCTCGTAGATGACCTCGTGAATCTGCCATAGGTCCAAATGGTCGGTTCCCAATCGCTTCAAAGACTCCTCCAGTTGCTGCATGGCGACGTTCTTATCCCGGCCGTGCGTGCAAACCTTGCTCATAAGGAAAACTTTGTCGCGCCTTCCCTGTAGACCAATCCCCATCCATTCTTCGCTGCGGTGGTCGTTGTACTCCCATGCGTTGTCCATAAAGGTGACTCCCGCGTCCACCGCCTCCTGAACCAGGCGCACGGCCAGCTCCTGCGATTGCACTGTCCCGAGGTGATATCCGCCAAGACCGATGATCGAGACTTGTGCGCCCGTTTTTCCGAGCGGCCTCAAAGGAATCTGGTCAGGACCGTTGTTCGTCACTTGCGGCGGAACTGTAGCCGATGCGATCTGGCTTCGCAAAACTGAAGTCGCAAGCACTCCCCCAGCGAACGCCAGGCCTCCATGTATTAAGGACCGCCGCTCGATTTCGGGAACTGCATGGGATTGCTCGTTCTGTCGACGCTGGTCTACCATCTTTCACCTCCTCGACGTCTCCGGCGTTGTCTCTGGCATCAACCACGGGCCGTCCGCCTTGTCTAACATCTCTGTGACTTCTCTTTGAGTGTGGTCGAAGGGGAACCCATGAGGCATACGGGTCATCGGGTTGTCATACCGCAGCGATACTTTGTACGGCTCGAAACGGCCGTCGGCCGCCGTCGGTGCGCAGCGAGCGCGCAAGGCCTCCATCTCACTCTGAGTCATAGGCTGAAAGCCGCGCACGACGCGCAAGTTCTGATGCAGCACGTCCAGCGAGTCCATGCCGCAAATTGTGGTCGCGACGGGCAGGCTCATGGCGTAACGCAACATCTCCTCAGCCTGGACAACGCCGGCTTTTATCCCCCAGGCGGTACCGCCCATGCTCTTCATACCCAGCGCCGCCATGCCTCGCCGATTGACCTCGGGCAAGACTTGGCTCTCAAAGCTGTGGAAGTTCGCGTCGAAGGGATTAAGCGGCATCTGCACTGAGTCGAACGGATAACCGAGCTCAAGCATCTTCAGGTGAAATGCAGGATCCTTGTGACCGGTGAAGCCGACGAATCTGACCTTCCCTTCTTTTTTGGCTCGATCGAATGCTTCCAACACCCCACCCTTGGCGTAGGCCAACTCCGGGTCATTGTCGTAGACGATGCCGTGAATCTGCCAGAGGTCCAGATGGTCGGTTTGATAACGCCGCAGCGAGTCTTCGAGCATCTGCATCGCTAAGCTGCCGCTTCTCCCATGGGTGCAGACCTTTGTCATAAGGAAGACCTTGTCTCGGCGTCCGTCCCGGAGCGCCCTGCCCAGGATGGTCTCAGTCTTGCCGTTGTAATACTCCCAGGCGTTATCGAAGAAAGTAACGCCGGCGTCTACCGCCTCGTGGATGAGTTGCACCGCCTCGTCCAAGGTCGGCACATCGCCGAGATGATGTCCACCCACCCCGATGGCGGAAATGTGCGCATCCGTGCTTCCAAATTTGCGATAGATCATGTCGCCCGCGCCTCCCGTTGGCCCGGCTGTTAGTTCTCCTGATGCTGTAGAGGAGGAGATCTCCTTCGAGTTCGCCGAGACGACAGATGTAGCAGCCACGGCGCCCGCGCTGACTTTGAGAAAGTCCCGTCGAGTCGTATTCATCTCTACGCCTCTAACTCCGCTTGTCTTTCCAGAAATCCGATCAGGTGGCAGGCTCCATTCTGCCGGATGGGTTCACTGAACCTAACATATTGACACTTGTGCCAGGACCTCAACAACCCACTCGGAATGACCACGCCGCCGTGATCAGTTTTCCCGAATGAATGGTTCGCTTCTAATCCGCAGCCTCAACTGCCGCCAACAGTCATCATGGAGTGACCGGCGCCGATACGCTGATCGTGGGTTCGGCTGTGTGTTTATCAGAACACGCAGTTCAGAGCCACAAGCGGAAAGGAGCCGGTCATGCAGCATCGGCGCTTCCTACCCACTTAAGCGCGAGCAGGCGAGCGATCGTGACATCCCGCCTTGAGCATTTCAGGCGAAGGGCGCAATCCTGCTCCGACCACCCTTCGAGAATCGACATAACAAAGACAAAACGCTCGAAAGCGCCCAGGGCATGAATTGCGGCGAACGGACTGTTCTGCGCTGCAGGACTGATCAGCGAAGAGTTATCGTCGCTCTCCGGCACGGGTCTGATCATCTGTATTGCATGCTCGATGATTGCGCGCCGTGCCAATGTGGTCGCCCACGCTCTGACGACACCGGTCTCTTCCATGCACTCATCCAACGCAGAGATGAAACATCGTTCAGCTTTTCCATCGTTTCCCGTTAGCAGTAACGCGAGCAGGTGGAGACTAGACATCTCATGAATAAACGTCTTGCAGAAATCAGTCGCCGTTGCGTATGGTGCGATCTTTTCCTCGACGAACTGTACGGTATCTAACATATCCACCTCCATCGCCCCAGGGCCTCCTGGACGCCGGGTATCGGCTAAACCAAATTCTGAGAGAGCAGAACAACTTCCCTCAGAACAGTTCACGCTGCGCTTCTTCGAAATTGTGCAGAGTAATTTGGATCTGCGCTTGCGCGATGCGAGAACGATGGCTGCCAGAAGCCGGCACATGGTCCGTCGGCTATCGGGTTAGCTCGACCGCAGCGTACAAACACATCATTCGTTGTGTCTTGTATGCGTGTATTTGGTCGATGTAATTTCCGGGTTGCTTTCGAAACTAGCTTCGTAAGCAGGAACGCATTTGAAACGTATGCCTTTGCGGCAAAGACCAACTCAGATCGCATCGTATCCTCCTGCGGCCTTGAGGTTGATCTGCTCCTCGATGGCCTAATCGTTTTGGTGCATTTGCAATGCCAAATAAATCCTAGATAAAACCTCCCGTGATATAGCTGAATTAAAGAGTGTGTTCTCATGGACCGTGTGTCCGTCGATTTTTCGACAGATATGACAGATCCTCGACGCTGAAGGCTGCGTTCTCGGTGCCAACGCTCACATTTTGTTTCGTTGTGCCAACTACGCCATCTATTGAACACGTTGCCTCAGCTCAGACACCGGTACAGGTGGGCGTTGCAGATTAACTGCAAGTTCTCCGAGATTCAAGGAATGGATTCACTACCCATGCAACACCTAATGCATGCAAAATGAGCTGATCTCCCAAATTCAACAAGTCGGCCTGTGAGACGGCTTGATACGCGTATTGAACGCTGGCATTTTGAGTGGTACACCATGGTTCGTGACAGTTGCAGCGCTCACAATACACACAGTATGGTGCGGCGCTTTTCTTATCGCGGTGAGATACGGGGTGTTCATTTTGGACTGGCATTGGCTATTCCTTGGCTACTGTGTTTGGGGCTCTCCAAAGGCGATCGCTCGGTACTTTCACTTCGCCCATGCTGTCAGATTCTTTCGGAGTGCTTTAGGCCCTGCCTTCAGTAACAGTTGGGTTGATTGCAACCTCATCATCGACTACGGGCGCCGAAGCCGGGTTCGCCAGGTTCGACGGAACCGCGCCACATGGATACTGGTAAGCTTCGGATGCTTCGAGATTCGGTTAACCTTTGCTCTCGCAGAAGTGCACGCGGTATGCCAAATCTAAGGCTAGAGTGCGAACGGTTCAGTTGCGGAGCTTTTCAGGCACTTGAAATGTGGTGCCTTCGAAAAAGGTCCCAGCATGCGTCGCGATAACGTCAGAGAAAGCTCGCGATGTCTTGTTAGAGGCAGTTCCAGCGCTCTGAAACATGAGCGTCTTCGATATCGACGGTGAATGGTGTCGTAAAGGCGTCTTCCTGTCGGTATAACGTCTCCCGATGTCAGCCCTAACGCAGTAGGTGGATATTGGAGGCCGTCTCGTACGGGCAGGTCGCGATATGACGTTTCTGGCTCGGCCGAAACGAGCCGAGCAAATCCAGGCGCCAAGGCTTACGGATCTGCTTTAAGCGAAATGCCGCTCTTTTCCAGTGTCTGCCCCAACACCCGGTCTAACTGGGTCGCCGCCTTCAGCCATGCCGCCTTGGCCATAACCTCGGTGGTTTGCGCCTGTGCGAGATAGGTCTGCTGCTCGATGACCGCGAGGTTGGTGGCATAGCCTGCGGTGAAGCTTTCCTGAGAGGCGTCAAGCAACTTCGCCTGCAACTCTCGCGCCTTTGTGGCGGCGGCGGCCGCACTCTTGGCGGCGTTGAGAGCGGTTATCGCGTTCTGCACTTCGGCAGCTACCTGAGACTCCAGTTGCGTCACTCGCAACTGCTGCTGCCTCAAAAGAGCCTGGTCGGCTCCGAGATTGGCTTTCGCTACCCGGTTTTGCACCGGCAGGAAGAACTGTACTCCAGCCTCATACACCGTCGAGGAACGACTGCCTCCGGTTGGAATCGGGTCGGTGGTCACATTCCCCGTCAAGCTGTCTCCTCCGATCGCTGTCAATCCCGGGATTACAACCCCTCGGCTCTCATAGCTTGCGTAAAGATCGATCTCAGGCTTCGCAGCATTGGCCGCGCTCGCGACCTGGCGCTCGCCGTTGGTCACCTGCAAACGCGCCTGCTGCACGTCAGGGCGCTTCTCCCACGCGCCCTTGATCAGCTCGGGAAGCAGCGCTTGCGACTCGGCCTGCGGCGGCAGGAGCGGGTCGGTCGCCACGAGTTCGGGCGTCGTGCCCGGTGTTGCCGCGAGCGACTGCGGATCAAGCAATGTTCGCAGGATCACCTGCTGCTGGTCTCGTAGGGCGATGGTTTGGGTAAGCGCCAGCTGCGTGCTCGTCACGAGGGACTGCGCACGCGCTACCTCGATGGGTGGCAGGCGTCCCACATTCATCTGCTCCTGGTCATTATGCAACAGCAACTCGGCCGTCTTCAGCGCCTGCTCCTGCACTTTGACTGAGTCCTGCAGGCTCACCATGTCGATATACAGGTTTTCGACCCCGGCAATCGTGCTGATCATTTGCTGCTCCAGCACTGCCGCAGAAATTTTCCTGTTCGTCTTTGCAATGGCGATGTAACGGGTGTTGTTCGCGCACCCCGCCCCGCGCCAGAGCGGTTGCGCGATGAGTGCATAGGCATTGGGATGGGAGAACGGAACCGCGCTGGAGCGTCCCGAGTAGAAGGCCTGCACAAAGTCGTTGACCCCCAGCTGGATGGTGGTCCCCGGGCTGAAGCCTTTGGTCAGGAGGGTATCGCCGATCGTATTGTCGGTTATCGTCTTATCGGCCTGCGTCACCGAACCCGGTGGGAGCGTCAGGAGCGAGACGGCCGGGTTCCGCCGCAGCCATCCGTACCGGCCCAGCAGCTGTGCGTCGAATCCGGGCACCGGCGATCCGGCGGAATATGGGGCCGCACTGAGTAATAAGGAGTGCGATCCGCCCAGCACGCGGCTTGTGTTGTAGGAGGAGGATATTGTCGAAGTGATCGGGTCCACGCTCAACGGAGACAGGCCAGGAGAGGAAAAGCTGAGCAGAGGCACGGCGACGGGCCCTTCGCCCGCCGGTGTATCCGCCACAGTGTAGTTAATCGGACGCGGCAGCCCACCGCCCTCGGCCAACGGGACGCCCAGGTTCGCGACTGTCTGATCGACTTGCTCCAACTCGATGTCAAGATTGTTCTTCAAGGCCATCTGAAGGGCTTCTCGAAGGCTAAGGTCGAGCCGCTCTGGCTGTGCGTTCGCTGGCGCGGGTGCTGCTGGGGTGCCCGGCGCCTGCGCCAACGATATGGACGGCTGAGGCGCCGCCGGAAACTGGAATGTGGCCGTAGTCGATTGCGCAGCCGAAACGCACGCTGAAGCACAGCCCACTACGATGCAGGTGAAGGCTTGGCGGGCGCCGGAGCGTTGATTGAAATATCCAAAAAAAAAGCTCATCTCGCGCAACCTCCTCCAAAAAGAGCGTGATGTGATTGATCCTGGCTGGCCGTTACATCTTGCTCGGGCGTTCTGTCGCCCACAGCTAATTGCCGCCGCCCTGCTGGCCGGCGGGGGCCGGTCGCGCTGTCACGCGCGCGCCCTGTTTCACCGCATCGTTAGGGTTGACTACGATAATGTCGCCATCCTTCAGGCCCGCGGTGATATACACCTGCGTACCCAGGTCTCGCCCTACGTTCACCTGCCGCATCTGGATGACGTTGTTCTCTACCACGGGCACAAACTGACCGCGCGCCAGACTGAGCAGGCTATCGCCCGAGATCAGGATGCCCGGGTTCGGGGCCTTGTAATGCATCTGCGCCGAGGCGAACATGCCGGGCCGCAGCCGGTGCTGGGGATCGGTTATCTGTACCTCGGCGAGAAGCGTCCGCGTCTGCTGACTCAGTGACTCACTGCTCCGAACTACCTTGCCCTTGAATGTCTTCCCGGGCAATTCTGAAAGGGTGAGGTCCACTGGCCGGCCGGTCTGCACAAAAAGCGCGTCCTGCTCCGGCACGGACACAAATACCTCCAGGCTGCCGAGGTCCACGACATCAAACAATTCGCCGCCCTGTGCGCCTCCCGTGGGCGGACCGCCGCTGGACCCTACAGGTTCAGCCGTCAGACCCTGCGCTGCTCCGGAAGCCGACACCAGATTGCCTGTCTCAACGTTGCGTGCCGTGATTGTGCCGTTGATGGGCGAGCGAACCTGCTCGAAGTCAGCCAAAGCCTGAGTACGAGCCAACGCTCCTTGCGCTGCCTTCACCGCGTTCTGCATCGCCTCCAGATTCGATTGCGCCGATTCAACCGCCGCGAGAGCCGCGTCGTCGTCCTGCTTGGAAAGGATGCCGTGGAGCACCAGCGTGTGCACCCGCCCGTAGGTCGCCTGCTGCAGCCGCAGGTTGGATTGCGCCGTCAACACGTTGTCTTTGCTTTGCTGCACCGTCGCCGCCAACTGCGCGACCGAAGCGTCCAGGTCCGGAGCGGAGATGACCGCCAGCAACTGACCCTTGCGTACCGTATCCCCCAGGTCGACATACCGCGTCTTCAGATACCCTGACGCCCGCGCGTAAATGTGCGCACTCCGGAGCGGGATCACAGTGCCGGGCAAGGTCAATGCCTGCTCCGAACTTGCGCTGTGCACGGTTTGCACTTCCACGATTGGCAACGCGTTCTTCTGTTGCTCAGCTCTCGCGTTCACTATCTTGTCGCGGTTGTAGTGGGGCAGTAAGCCCGCCAGCAGAGCGAGGCCCAGCACGACGATCGCTATCAGGATCCACAACAGCCGCCGGCCGTGCTTTGGCTCCGGTTGCGCACCATGCTGTGGATCGCCACCCATCGGCGTTGATGCCTGGACGTCTGCGCTCATTGGTGCGCTCCTTTCTGCGCTCCCGTTCCCTGGACCTCGTCCTCTAACCGCTTCTCCCAGTTCACTGGAGCCCGCTTACTCATCAGCGAGTACATCACCGGCACCATAAATAATGTGCCTACCGTGGCGAACAAAAGCCCGCCGATAACAGCGCGCCCGATCGGTGCGTTCTGCTCGCCGCCTTCGCCCAGTGACAGCGCCATCGGCAGCATACCGATGATCATCGCCAGAGCCGTCATGCATACCGGTCGCAGCCGTGTCGAGCCCGCGATCAGCGCCGCCTGCTTTGAATCCTTGTTTCCCTCACCCCACGATTCGTTCGCAAAAGTGACGACCAGAATGCTGTTGGCGGTTGCGACGCCAATGGTCATCAGCGCCCCCATCAGGGAAGGCACGTTGAAGGTCGTCTGCGTCAGGAAGAGCATCCAAACGATGCCGGCGAAGGCTCCCGGAAGCGCCATCAGAATGATGAACGGAATGGTCCATGACTGGAAGTTCATCGCCATCAGCAGGTAGACAAACACCACCGCCGCGGCGATCCCCACCTCCAGGTTCGCAAAGGATGTGCTCATCGTCAGCACCTGGCCGCTCAGGACGATCTCCACCCCGGGCGGCAGGTGTTGTGAGTTTTTCTCGACAATCTTCTCCACATCGCTTGCCACACCGCCGAGGTCGCGCTGGGCCACGTTCGCAAACACGTCCATGATGGGCAGTGCGTTGTAATGCGAGACGGTCTGCGGTGAAACCTGCCGCTCAGTCATCGAGACATTCCGCAACAGCTGGTCACTGGCGCCGGGAATCGCCGTGACCGCCGTCCTCTCCACCGAATCGATGTCGTGCAACCGGTACTGTGGCACCTGCACGATCACCGGGTATTCGACCCCCGTCTTCGGATCGAGCCAGAAGTTGGGCGCAACCTGCCCGCTGCCCGAAAGCGACAACAGAACGTTATCGGAAACGTCTCTTGCCGTCAGAGCGAGTTGCTGCGCCTTGAGCCGGTCTACATTGATGTTTAGTTTGGGCGCATTGACCTCCTGCTGCATGAACACGTCCACCGCACCCGGAACATCCTTGATCTGCTCCTGAAGCATTGCGGCGATTTGCGCCGTGGATGCTGCGTCCTTTCCGCGCACCTGCACATCGATCGGCGCGGGCAGCCCAAAATTCAGCGTTTGATTCGTGATATCCGCAGGTTCAAAGAAAACCGTCTCCTGGGGAAACTTCTCTGCGAAGTCCTGCCGTAGAACCTGCATCCATTCCTGCGTCGGCCGGTGCTTGGCCGAGAGCAGCACCAGCACATCCCCATCCCCGTTACTCGTCGTATCGCTCGCTGAGTAGGCCAGGTTTACGCCGCCTGGCGGTAGCCCGATGTTGTTCACTACCATCTGCAGCTGTTCCGCCGGAATCACGCGCCGAATCTCGTCGTTGACGCGCTTGAACACCTCCCGCGCCGTTTCGATCCGCGTGCCCACCGGCGGCCGGACGTGAAACTCCATCTGCCCGGAGTCCACATAGGGGAAAAAGTCCCGGCCAATCACCGGAATCAGGGCCATTGAACCCACCACCACCACCGCAAAGGCAACCAGCGTCATCGCGGCGTGCCCCAGTGCCCACTCCAGTCCGGCTCGATACTTCTCCGCAAACCGGTCGAAGCCACGCTCAAACTTCTGGTGAAACCGCCAGATAACGCTGCGGCTCAACGGCGACTCCTTCTCCTGTCCCTGATAGAGCGGCACCTCCTTCGGCAGAAGAAAGTGCATCATGGTAGGCACCAGCGTGCGCGAAAGCCCGTACGAAGCGATCAGCGCCAGGACGACATTCACTGCCAGCGGTGTGAAGATGTATTTCGCCGAACCGGAGAGAAGCGTCACTGGCACGAACACGATGCAGATCGACATGGTCGAGATCAGCGCCGGCATCGCTACCTGCTCCGCGCTGTCCAGGATCGCCCTGGCCAGCGGCTTCTTCTCTCCGACACCGAGATTGCGGTGTGTGTTCTCGATCTCCACCGTCGCATCGTCAACCAGCATACCCACCGCCAGGGCCAGTCCCCCCAGCGACATGACATTGATCGTCTCGCCAAGGGCCGACGACACTGCGATCGCGAACAATACTGCCAGCGGAATGGATACGCTCACAATCAGCGTGCTTCGCCAACTGCCCAGAAACACCAGCACCATCATGGCGGTAAGAAACGCGGCCGTTACTGCCTCCTGCACCACGTCCCGGATCGAAGCCCGCACGAGCACCGATTGATCGAAGATCGGCGTCAGAGTCAGCGCGCTTGGGAGCCCGGCCTTGATTCGCGGAAGAGCCGCCCTCACCTCGTCCACGATGGTCAGCGTCGAAGAAGCGCCGCTCTTGATGACGGTCAACAGCGCCGACGCCTGCCCGTTCTCGCTCACATAGCTTGTCTGCGGCTGATATCCGTTGTGGATCCAGGCCACATCCTTCATCTGAACCACCGCGCCATTCACCGTTCGGATAGGCATCGCGTTCAGCTCCGCGACAGTCGCCGCGCTGCTGTTGGTCCCTACCAGGTACTCGCGGTCGCCCATCTTCGCCGTGCCCGAGGGCGTGACCAGATTCTGGTTATTCAGCGCGGCTGAAAGGTCCGAGGCGGTCAGGTGATTGGCCAGCAGCTGCAACGGCTCAACGTCCACCATAATGGCTCGCTGTTCACCGCCGTACGGCAGCGGCACCGCTGCACCCTTGATGGTGGCCAGCTGCCCGCGAATAAAGTTTTGGCCCAGGTCATAGAGCTCGGTTTGCGAAAGCCCCTTTCCGCCCATGCTTACCTGCACGATAGGAACACTGGAAGCGTCGTACTTGAGCACATACGGCGGCAGAATTCCTGGCGGCATCAGGCGCAGGAGCGACTGTGCCAGCGCCGTGACCTGTGCAATCGCAAGGTCCACCTGCACACCCGGTTGAAAATGGATCTTGATAACTCCGACGCCGCTGTAAGACTGCGATTCCGTGTATTGAATGTTATTGACTGTAGTGGGAAGCGCCCGCTCACATACCGCGATGATGCGCTTGGACATGTCGTCCGCATCCATCCCGCTGTAGGTCCAGATAACGCTCACGATTGGAATATCGATGTCCGGTAAAATGTCCGTTGGCGTTGTCAGAATGGAGGCGATGCCGAAGATCGCGATTAACACCGCGACAATGACAAAGGTATAAGGCCTCTGCAGAGCAAAGCGCACAATCCACATAAGGGCTCTCCTCGCTCGGTGTTTCCGAAGCAGGCTACCGCTGCCGGGCTGCTCCAGTCTAGTCACTCCGTACCGGTCAGCTCCCGTCTCTTCGCGAGGCCACTCATCCGAGCGGCTGATGCATTAGTGCTGGGGTCATCACTTCCGGTCTCGCATCGATCTTCCGAGTTTCCTTTCGGTTCGCGACCTCTGCTATATGCTGTAGAGCATCAACCCGCGTCTCCAGGATTTCTTGTACCGAAGTACCCAAGAGAACGGCGCAAGTCTGGTCGGGATATCCTTCGAGCACAGAGAGGACGTACACGAATCGTTCAAAGTCCTCAAGCGCGAGGATGCTCGCAAAGGGAACATCTTCCAACGTGGTCCTCGAAACGTTGCCTTCGTTGGCAGAATGTGAAGCGATTGCGGGCAATTTTGCGGAATCGATATGAGGCGCAATTATCCGAATTGCATTGCGGACTATGACGCACCGGGCCCAGGAACTAGCCCACTCCTTAAAAACGGGGTTTCCATTCACACAGTCAGCGAGACCGGCCACGAAGCATTGCTCCGCCTCCTCGCGATTTGCCGTTAGCAAGAAGGATAGAAGGTAAAGACTGTTCATGTCTTCAGTGAACAGCTTGCGAAAGTCATCACTCGTTGCACATTTACTCCTACCGGTTGCCTTGGTTGGATGTGCATTTCGATAACTCATTTCGGTTCTCTCCTCATTCTTCGTCGTTAGCGGCGTGGTTCGAAGACATCAGTTACAAAAGGCCGGCCCTGCATGGTCTTGAAGTCCGTTCAGGCCAACGAGTGTGGGCTGGGTCACTTGCACTGACTCGACGCTCTAGGCACGATGGTCTGCACTGCTTTCTCCCGGACCGTTGCCGTTATCGGTTAGCGCCTTTATTCCATCTTTGAAACCGCGGAATCCTTCGCCGAGCCCTCTGCCCAACTCAGGGAGCTTTTTCCCGCCGAAGAGCAAAAACGCGACAGCTGCTACCACCATCAAATGAGTCGGCGTCAATAATTCGCCCATGATTCGTCCTTTCGCAAAATGCTTGCGCGTCGTTGAAGATCGATGTTGAAGTCGGGCAGCAAAACAGCTACGCTTCGCTGCCCGTGGTCGAGCAGTTTCAATGCCAACTTAGACGATATAGAGCTTTTCGGACGGGATTTTGGTGGCCATTTCTTTATCGATGCCGAGGTGCGCCTTAAGCATTTCGCTGGGCATGCGGCGCATCCACTGATTCAACGACACATCCTCGAAACGATCCGATGCGAAGGCCTCGAGAACGACCATGTCTGTGTCACCGGTATTTTCTATGTAGTGCGGCGCGTTCGATGGCACATAGCCCACATCGTTGGCGTTGAAGTCCATGGTGCGCGCATTATCGTACGGAAAGAACACCGTCATCCGACCCTTGCCTGCGATCCAGAACTGCCACTCCGATGCGAGTGGATGCCAATGCAGTTCGCGCATACCGCCCGGCTTGATGATGAGCAGCGCCGCGGCTATATGCGTGGACAACGGAAAGTTCCGCGAGTCCACGATTCGCGCGCTGCCACCCTTGGTGCTCTTGGTCGGCTCCATTGACTTGAGATGGAAAGTGAATTTACCGTCCGTGAGATTCTCCACCCCGATGTCGGCCTTGTCCGCATCCAGCGACGGAGGTATCTCGCTTGGGAAGATGTAAAGCGGTGTCTCCGGGAAGTTATTGATGGCACTCATAGGAAGCCCTGTATTCTTGGCGATCACCTCTGGCGGCGTATGCGCCATCCAGGCCGACAACAGCATCGTGCCGTCTTCGGAAAAGTCGCCTTGCGGAAAGACCAGCAGGAACTCCGTGCCATCCGGGCCAAGGCCTTGGATTGAGTGCGGATGACCTGCGGGAAAGATCCACAGATCGCCCTCGCTGACGTCGCCAATGAACATCTTGCCCTCGGGGCTCATCACCGTCACACGCGCATTTCCGTACAGCACATAAGCCCATTCATCGGCTGTATGCCAGTGCAGTTCGCGGAAGCTCCCCGCCGTCAGGCGCATGTTTACGCCCGCTACATCCTTCGAAGAGGGCAACACACGATCGGTCACCTCGTGCGTCCAGCCGCCTTCCTCAATACGCTTCTTTACCAGGTCAAAGGAGTACCACACCGGCACCACATCGCCGTGATCCGTTGGAGGAGGGTTGTTGGAGTTGGGATTCAGCGCCAGAAGAGCCTTGTTCTCCTGTCCTGGATCGCTCGAAGAATGGTCCTTTTCCGCTTTCTCCGTGCTGGCCCTCTGTTGTGCATTAGCGGTTAATCCCGTAAGCGCGGCCGTTGCCAGTGCCATAGAACTCATGCCAAGGAAGTTCCTCCGGGAGGGATGTTCCAGGATTGATCTTTCTCGCGTGTGGTCGCCCATTGTCGTAACCTTTCGTGTTTGCAAGTAGTCGGCCGGTCGATGACCGAAACGATCAGACGCCTTAGGCGCGTCTTAATCCTTCCTAAGGCAAGTTCCGTGCCAAACCTAAGGCAAGTTCCGCGCCAAACGTGCGAAACGAGGAAGATAGAATGCCCTTGCAAGGGCTCCATGGCAATCTCTAGGTTTCTCTTGGGTTTTGCGGCGATTTATCTTGCGAGAAGGAAGGCTGGAATCGGCGAAGGGATCTTTTAGTAGGCGTCGAGTGGTCGCCATAGACTGTCGGCATTCCGACTCCACAGAGGTTATGTAAAAAGAAAATAGTCGCGCCAGACAGACAAAATTGTATGGCACTTAGAGTGCATTGTCTGTAGTCAGAGATATAGCGCTAGTCGCCGTTATCATCCGCACCCTACCTATTTGGAGAATTAAAGCCATGAATACCAGAGTAACGAAATCGTTGCCTCTTGCTGCGTTTAGATCGCCGTCCGTGTTGCGAGCAGGAGTTGACCGAGAAATATTTTCAGCATCTTCCCGCGCTTGTCAGGACCATCGGGACCTCGAATCAAAAGAAGAGAACCAGATGAAAGGACGTCCAATGCACTCTATAGAACGATATGGCATGGTCGCAGCTCGCGTACTCGTCGCAATGATTTTCATGATGACTGCTCTCAACATAATCGGCCAGACTTTTGCGGAGCATGAAATGGCCGCTCAAGGCATTCCTGCCAGCCTTATCCCGGCTCTGATTGTGGCAGCGCGTGCTCTGCAACTTGTGGCCGGTATGGGCCTGATCTTGGGAATCTACCCCCGTATTTCTGCTCTTGCTCTGCTATTGTTCTTGATACCGGCCACCCTCTTGGGACATGCATTCTGGCAGGCCGTGGGCACATCTCTCTATACGGTTCAGCTGATTAACTTCTTCAAGAATGTATGCATGGCTGGCGGCCTGATTTTCATCGTGGCGACAAGAAGTCAACCGGTCTTGCTGCCACGTCGCCCAATGCGCGCCGATCGATAAGCGGCCGTGCATGGACTGGATTGAGAAAGGCCTTGCGGCGACGCGAGCCTAAGCAATTCAAGAATCCTTCGAAAGTCATGGCCATCGTACTATCAGTTCGCCGGCGTCTCCAACGAGTTACGAGCCGTTGGTATTTTGTTTTGATCGCTCTTGTCATCGCTCTCTCGGCGTTGCCTGCGAGGACGCAGACTCCGGATCCGCAGCCACCCGGTCCGGCTCCAGACCCGGCGCGTCCACCGTTGAATCCATTTCCTGCAGAGCAGAATTGGAGTTTTCTCGCGGACTCTTCGAAGCACATGGACTTCTTCGACCCGGTCAAGTACATTTCGTTAGGCGAAAACCCCCAACGGTACCTCTCGCTGGGATTCGAATACCGTATTGAATACGAGTATTACGACAACTGGATGTTTGGCGAGGGGCCTCAAGACCACAATGGATACGTCATGAATCGCGTCATGCCCCATTTCGATTTCCACGCGGGCAATGACTTCCGCCTATTTTCAGAATTCAAGTTTGACTTCACCACCGGAAGGAATGGTGGCCCACGACCCGGAATTGATCAAGCCCAGGGCGATGTTACTCAGGCGTTCATCGAGATCGGATCTCATGTCAGCAGTCCGCACGGCACGAGCCTGCGGGCGGGACGCCAGGAAGTCGTGCTTGGTTCGGGCCGCTTATTCGACAACAACGAAGGCCCCAACGTGAAGTTGAGTTTCGACGGGTTTCGCGCGATCGCCGAGAGTGCGCACGTAAGGATGGATCTATTCGCCTTGAGACCGGTCGAGGATGTCGATCAAGGTTATTTCGACGATGAACCGAATCATGCGCAAAGCGTCTGGGGAAGCTATCTGACTGTTCCGGCCCCAATCGTGAGCCGCGGGCAGGCCGACATCTATTACATCGGGCTGGACACGAAGTCTGCCACCTACAACAGAGGGACTGCCCACGAGTTTTGCAACACCGTCGGAACCAGACTATTTCGCCCAATAGGGAAAGGCCTGGACTACAACTGGGAACCTAATTACCAGTGGGGAAGTTTCGGGAGTGCCTCGATTCGCGCATGGAGCGTCTCAACGGAAACCGGGTTTACGTTCGATCGCACACGCTTTCATCCTCGACCATCGTTACGGGCGGACGTATATAGCGGCGACGGCAATCCTGCGAATCATCCTCTCGGAACCTTCAACCCGCTTTTCCCCCGCGGCGCATACTTTACCCCCAAGGCGGTGCCTTTTCTGGGGCCTCAGAACCTGATCGATGTGCATCCCGTGCTTCAATTCCAGCTGAAGACGAATGTAACGGGAGCCTTTGCCTGGGACTGGTACTGGAGGGAATCGACACACGACGGTATATATGCTTTTGGAAGCGACGCCCTGATTGATCCGGCTGGTACCAGCCATGCGCGCTATCTCGGCAATCAAGGAGATCTTGAGATTCGATGGGCTCCGGCGCGACACATCATCATTGCATTCAACCTTGCCGGCTTTGAGCCAAAGACTTTTTTTAACACCGTGACCTACAACGCCGCGCCAATCGAAGGGGATGCCGGTTTTACGTATCGCTTCTAGAGGCTGAGTGATCGGTCTGGTCCTTTCAGTGAAGTGACTCTACTGAGAGAGGGGTCAATTCGCGGCTCAGACCTCGATACTCCCCAACGAAGTGACTGGATATCGACTCGGCGAGCTATTTCACGCAGATTTTTCGACACATCCCTCTTGTCATGCACCAAATGCCGACCCTTCATGTGGCAGCAGGTCAAATCTTGATCAACGCTATTCCTGAGTCAGGATCGAATTCCTTCTGAAGATGAGCCGGGCTCTCGGTCAAAATCAATTCGCATGTCGGACGCACGCGAGCCTCAAGGAGGTGCCCACCGTGGGCGGTCCCGTCAGAGCGTCCTACGACCACGTGCGCATGCACCTGCGGCTCTCCGTCCCTGAGGGCGATGTCGCCAATGAGCGAAAGCAGTTCCACTTGTTCGTCGAGAACGCAGGCTGGATCGTATTTTTTCGTCTCCCAGTTGAGCCAACCCAGCTTCGCATAAGAAAGAGCGCCGATGGCTTTTAAGCTACTTCCCGCCAAACCCTGCCCCCTCGCGAACTTTTGCAACGCGCTTGCGATCTCGTCGCCGGTCTCAAAGATTAGGACAAATGTTTTCGGTTCATCCTCGATTTGTTTCCATCGCATGACATCTCCTCCTAAATCCGTCTCATATCTCGGGAAACAAGATAAAGAGCTACGAAGCTACTATTTCAAAGCTGGATCGATCAGCGTCAGATCCGTTTCCGGGTCAAAGCGCTTCTGCATAGCTACCGGATCGACGGTGACCATCACTTCCAGCGTCGGGGATACATACGCGGCGAGAACATGGCCGGCGCGCGTTGTTCCGTCTGGATTTCCCACCACCAGGGGCGTATGGACTACGGGCTTTCCTTGATAGAGCGCGATATCACCGCTCATTCCAATCACTTCGTGCTGACCATTGATGGGAATCTTCTTGTACATTTTGCGCTGGGGATCGAACCATCCCAATGTTGCTCCATTTAATGCTCCAATGGCGGTGAAATGCGCATTCGTAACGTGATACTTCTCGGCAAACTCCAGGAGACCGGAAAAGGCCTCATCTCCCTGGTAGAAGATAACCGCATATTGTTTCGTCGGTTCTCCAGGGTTCAGCAATTGAACCTGCATCTTGGGAGCGCTACCCCGAGGAACGGCTTCCGATGGTGAGACATATTCGCTTACCGTCTCCTGCGAAAACCCAATCATGGTTGCGACCCTCAATCAATACCAGAACACAAAGAGTTTTTGCCATCACGTCCTCCCCTCAATGTCATGCAAGAACTGTGCCAAATGTCTTTCGGCTCCGTCCGTGAACGCACGCCGCTTCCCAACCCACCGTACGGTAAGGTAGCTTCAACATTTTCAGCCGCATGAGTTGGCAAGGCGGTTGGGGATAGTCTTAGAGTATTCGGATAAGATGTCCTGCGGGCTAACGCAGCGTCCGAATGTCGACGGGCTTCGGCTTTCAACGGCCTCAATTCCGAGTGTCCGCCTCGATAATGGTGTCGGAAGATCGATACTGTTGTGGATCCATGGAAGGTCCGCTGAATTATCAGAGTAGATTATGGTCCAACCAAGACGAGCGTTTTGTTGAAGAGACGCGCTCTCGCAGGATGGCAACGGACTTGCTCCTGTTCAGGAGCGACCGATAATCGATTCCGCAGGTTTAGGTGAGCGGTAAAATTGGGGGAATTTGCAGGCGCAGTGGAAATGTCACTCCGCGTTGATGTGAGGTGAATCATGGCCCGGCCAAATCTCCAATTGCAGTTTGCACACTCCCCCGTCCTGCGCTACGGTCTTTCAGTCACTTCCTTTGCCATTGCCTTGAGCTTGTCGCTTCTGGCGCGACACTACGGTTTCCGCAACGTGGATGTGCAGCTTTTCCTATTTGCTATTGCCGTAACTGTCTGGTACGCAGGGATCGGGCCTGCGATGCTCGCCGTTGTTCTCTCCGGCCCGGCCGAAGCCTATTTTTTCACCGAGCCAATTTACAGCTTCTACATAACACGCGCTGATGTCCCGCGCTTTGTCATCTTTATGCTATTTGCGTCCCTTCTTACATGGTTCAGCGCGGTCCGGCGCCGCGTTGAACAACGGCTTCTGCAATCCCGCGACGAACTCCAGAGGGAAGTGGTGATGCGAACCCAGCAGGCAAGCCTGCTCAATCTCACGCATGACACCATTTTCGTCCGTGATATGAGTGACATCATTTCGTACTGGAATCGAGGGGCGGAAGAGTTGTACGGGTGGAGGGCAGAGGAGGCAATCGGGAAGCATAGTCACCAACTCTTGCAGACAAACTTTCCGATGCCGATCGAGGAAGTTCGGGCGGAGTTGCTACGCAGCGGCCGCTGGGAAGGTGAGCTCCGAAAGTCCACAGCCGACGGCTCCAGTGTGGTGGTGGCAAGCCGATGGTCTCTGCGTCAAGATGAGCAGGGGCGGCCAGTTGCGATCTTGGAAACGAACAATGACATCACGGAACGCAAGCGCCGGGAGGAAGAAATTCAAAGCCTTAACGAGGAACTTACAAAGCGTTCCACGGAGCTCGAATTCATCAACAGGGAATTAGAAGCGTTTGCCTATTCCATCTCGCACGACTTGCGTGCCCCCCTTCGCCATATGGCCGGTTATTCTGAGCTACTTCAAAAGAAGGCTTCTTCCGTTCTTGATGAGAAGAGCAACCACTATATTGCGATGATCCTGGACTCGGCCAAGCGTATGGGCAATCTGATTGACGATCTCTTGGCATTTTCGAGAATCGGGCGGGCCGAAACGCAAAAGACACTGTTTAACCTGGCACAGCTCGTGAAAGAAGCACTCAAAGAGGTTCAGCAAGACACAGAGGGACGCGACATTGCCTGGAAAATCGCCGCCCTGCCGGAATTCTATGGTGACCGTTCGATGCTAAGGCTTGTGATGGTTAACCTGATCTCGAATGCGGTTAAATTCACGCGCACGCGCCCTCAGGCCGAGATCGAGATCGGATGCGCAAACGGAAACGCAGATGACTTGGTGGTATTCGTCAGGGACAACGGGGTGGGCTTTGATATGAAGTATGTGAATAAACTGTTTGGCGTGTTTCAACGCCTGCACCAGTCTGATGCATTTGAGGGAACCGGCATAGGACTAGCTACGGTACAGCGAATTATACGTCGTCACGGAGGGAAGGTCTGGGCCGAAGGTGTTGTTGATAGCGGTGCGACTTTCTATTTCTCGGCTCCGAGACCATAAGGAAAATTATGGAGAGCATGAACAAACTGGGGCGCATCTTGATGGTTGAAGATGATCCCAAAGACGTGGAGCTTACTCTGACGGCCCTTGAGGAATACAACCTCGCCAATGAGGTCGTTGTTACTCGCGATGGCGAACAGGCACTCGATTACTTGTATTACCGTGGAAAATACAAGACGCGCTCCAGCGGCAACCCTGCAGTTATGCTGCTGGATCTGAAACTACCCAAGGTCGATGGGTTGGAGGTGTTGAAGCAAATTAAGTCCGATGGGGAGCTAAGAATGATTCCCGTAGTTGTGCTCACCTCGTCGAAAGAGGAAAAGGATATGGTAGCAAGCTACAAACTCGGAGTGAACGCGTACGTAGTAAAGCCAGTTGATTTTCATGAGTTTGTAAATGCCATCAAGGAACTGGGCGTTTTCTGGGCAATCATCAATGAGCCGCCACCGGGAAGTGTAAGAAAATAATATGCAGCAGCCTTTGCGGATTCTGTCACTTGAGGATGACCCTAAGGACGCAGACCTCATCAAGGAGCTGCTCGAGACCGAAAGGATTGCCTGCGACATAACTCGCGTCGAAAATCAGGCTGATTTCCAGGCTTCCCTGAAACAACGCGAAGTTGACCTGATTCTGGCGGATTACAGCCTTCCCTCGTTCGACGGCATTTCTGCGTTGAGGTTCGCAATGAAGGACTGCCCGGACGTGCCGTTTATTTTTGTTTCCGGAACGCTCGGCGAAGAAGTGGCGATTGAAGCGCTCAAAATTGGCGCCACGGATTACGTTCTGAAGACGCGGTTATCGAGGCTTGTGCCGTCGGTGCTGCGTGCGCTGCGTGAAGCCATAGATAGGGCCGAACGTAGGCGCGCCGAGGAGTCGCTTCGCCAGAGCGAGGCGTATTTGGCGCAGGCTCAAAGGCTCAGTCATACGGGGAGCTTCGGCTGGCGGCCATCTACCGGTGAAATCCTCTGGTCAGAGGAAACTTTTCGAATCTTCCAATACGAGCCAGGGACGAAACCGACCGTAGAACTTGTTCTCCAACGGGTTCATCCGACAGACGCGGCTCTCGTGCAACGTACAATCGAGCGGGCCGCGCAGGATGGAAAGGATTTTGAGCAGGAATATCGCTTGCTGATGCCGGATAGTTCCGTCAAACATGTCCACGTTCTAGCTCGCGCCTTAAGCGATGAATCGGGCAGCATAGAGTTCGTTGGAGCCGTGATGGAAGTCACTGACCGCAAACGGGCCGCGGAAGCCCTGCTTCGCACTGAAGCATACTTGGCCGAGGGGCAGAAGCTAAGCCAGACCGGCACTTGGGCGTGCAATATTGCTACTCGAGAGATGATCCATTCGTCCAAGGAACACCGGCGCTTATTTGGTCTCGTTCCAGAGAGGGTCGGGATACCTTCATTCGAAGAGTTTTATCAGCGCATTCATCCGGACGATCGAGGGCCGGCCGTCGAAGATCTCGAGAGAGCAATGGACGCAGGAAGTGAACTCGAGGCGCATTTCCGAGTCGTTCTGCCGGGAGGGACCACGAGATACATGTACGGAATAGGTCACCCTCTCGCCCAGCCATCCGGCGAGACAGCCGAGTTCGTGGGCGCCGTGACGGACGTCACCGCAGCAAGGCAGGCGGAAAAAACGCTTCGAGAGAGCGAAGCATACTTGGCAGAAGCTGAGAGGCTCAGCCATACCGGCAGTTGGGCATGGAACCCCGCCACGGGCGAACATAGGTACTGGTCCGAGGAATGCTACCGTCTGCACGGTCTTGACCCGTACGGTGGGTTGCCCAGATTCGAAACATTCTTTCAACGCCTTCATCCAGAGGATCAACCCGGGGCAGCGGAAAAGCTCGAGAGAGCAACGCGCGAAAGGGAAGAGTTTGAGATGGACTACAGAATCGTTCATCCCGGTGGTGAGATCAGAGATATCCACGCGGTAGGCCGTCCGGTTCTTAGCTCATCGGGAGATCTCGCTGAATTCGTAGGTACTGTAATCGACGTCACCGAGCGCAAGAGGGCGGACGAACAACGCGAGAGATTGCGCCAGACGCAGACCGATCTTGCACACATCAACCGGGTGACAACCATGGGAGAGTTGACGGTTTCCCTGGCACATGAAGTGAATCAACCGATTGCAGCGGCGATCATCGACGCCAATACTTGCTTGTCGTGGCTCTCGCGCGATCAACCCGATTTGGAAGAGGCGCGCGCGGCTGCGTCAAGAATGGTACAAGACGGACGGCGTGCGGCCGAGATCGTCAAGCGAGTCCGACTGCTCTTCAAGAAGGGGACTCTCCAACAGGAGTTGGTGGATCTCAATGAAATTATTCGAGAGATGATCCTTCTCCTCCACAGGGAGGCAACTCAATTCGCCGTATTCCTTCGAGCGGAACTCGCTGCAGACCTCCCTCAGGTCATGGGGGATCGCGTGCAGCTGCAACAGGTATTGATGAACCTCATGATGAACAGCATCGATGCGATGAAAGATGTGGATGGGCCGCGCGAGCTCACCATTCAGTCGCAGCGTGGTGAGCGTGGTCAGGTGCTGATCTCGGTGAGCGATACCGGCGTGGGGCTGCCGCTACAGAAGGCTGAGCAGATTTTCGATGCCTTCTTTACCACCAAACTTCATGGCACGGGCATGGGGCTTCGGATTAGCCGCTCTATCGTTGAATCGCATGGCGGCCGCTTATGGGCTGCCGCTAACTCTCCGCGCGGCGCCAGCTTTTATTTCACGCTATCCGATAACGCCCAGCTACCTCAATGACATCCACAGCTGGTTCCACGGTATTCGTCATTGATGACGACGACTCGGTTCGTGCGGCCATTCAAGGCATGCTAAAGGCGGCGGGCTTAAAGGCCGAGACCTTCGGGACCGCGCTACAGTTTTTGTGCGGTAAGCGCCCAGATGGCCCAAGTTGCCTTGTTTTGGACGTGGAGCTCCCCGGAGTTAGCGGTTTGGATTTCCAACGGGAGTTGGCAGCCGCCGGCATCCGCATTCCCATCATCTTCATCACTGGTCATGGAGACATTCCGATGACGGTGAAGGCCATGAAATCTGGGGCGGTGGAGTTCCTGACTAAGCCCTTCCGGGACGAGGACCTGCTGGATGCGATTCACCAGGCTTTGGATCGCGATCGGGTAACGCGTCAACAGGAGAATGAGCTTACCGAATTGCGAAAGCGTTATGAGTCGCTGACAGCGCGCGAGCGCCAGGTTATGGGTCTTGTGGTTTCAGGCATGCTCAATAAACAAATAGCGTATGAGCTCGGGACCAGCGAAATCACGGTCAAGATGCAGCGCGGGCATGTGATGCGGAAGATGCACGCCGAGTCACTGGCGGAATTAGTGCGAATGGCCGCGAAGCTTTAGGTTTGGCCCGGGCAATTGGCAATCCTCCAGTAGAGCTTACATACCAAAGTATGATTGCGCAGCGTTGGTTTCGCTCCTAAAGTCCTACCATGGCGATTCAGGAGAAGGCCAAGATGATTGCGATTGTCGACGACGATGATTTAATGCGCACGGCATTGCAGGGCCAGCTGAAAGCGGCCGGTTTGCTGGCGCGAGTGTTCGCGTCGGCAGAGGAATTCCTGAGGTCGGGGCAGCAGCATGACACCGCCTGCCTGATCACGGATATCCGCATGCCGGGGATCTCTGGTCTGGAATTGCAGGCCAAGCTTAACGCTGAACATTGCAGGATTCCGATCATTTTCATCACAGCACACGGCGACGAAAAAATGCGGATGCAGGCATTGAGAGCGGGCGCAGTGGAGTTCCTGGCAAAACCCTTCGACGACGAAGTCCTGCTCGAGAGTGTTCGAGCGGCTCTGGAGAGTTGAGTCCGACAAGAAAGTGTTCACGTGAGACAGGAGGTACCCTGTGGAAGCTTTCGAAAGGTTCATGTCCAGCGACGAGGTACAGAATCGACGCAGGTTCGAGCAGATCATAGGCAAAAGCCCTGCTCTGGAATTGGTGCTCGAACAAGTCGAACGCGTGGCGCCTACGGATGCCACTGTACTTATCGAAGGAGAGACAGGCACCGGCAAGGAGGTGATCGCGCGCGCAATTCACAACCTCAGCTCGCGATGCGGGCGCGCCTTCGTAAAGTTGAATTGCGCAGCCATTCCGCTGGATCTGCTGGAAAGTGAGCTTTTTGGTCACGAGAGAGGCGCGTTCACCGGAGCCGTAGCGCAAAAGGTCGGCCGTTTTGAGCTAGCCGACAAGGGCACGCTGTTCCTGGACGAGGTGGGCGATCTTCCACTAGCACTGCAGCCCAAATTGCTGCGCGTCCTGCAGGAACAGGAATTCGAGCGCCTGGGTAGCACTCGGACTCACCAGGTGGACATTCGGCTAGTCGCCGCGACGAACCGTGATTTGAGGGAGATGGTGAAGCGCGGCGAATTCCGCAGTGACCTCTACTACCGTCTAAATGTTTTTCCCCTCATGCTGCCACCGTTGCGGGCGCGCAGCGAGGACGTCCCGGCGCTGGTGATGCATTTTGTCGAGATTTTCGGCCGCCGGTATGGCAGGCAAATCGAACACATTCCTCCGGAAACCATGTCTGCACTCAGTTCGTACCACTGGCCGGGTAACATCCGCGAACTGCAGAATCTGATTGAACGCGCGGTGATTCTTTCAAACTATGGCGTGCTTCCCAACCCTTTGCCAGCCGCTGAAACTCAGACTTTGGCCATATCTCCGGCTGCAGCTACGCTTAGGGACTCCGAACGCGCTCTGATTCTGCAGACGCTTGAAGCAGCCGGTTGGGTGATCGGCGGCCCGAGTGGCGCGGCGGTCAAACTTGGCGTGCCGCGCACTACACTTATCTGCAAGATGCAGAAGCTGGCGATTTCCCGGCCGGATCTTCAAAGCAGCGCGGATCTGATGGGACCGGTACGGCAGGAGCCAGCCTCGCGGCCGCAAACACAGTAACGATCGATATCCGGAAAACGAGCGCGACGATAGTGAGATCCTATTCTCCGCAAGACTCCGCGTAAGCTTATTAAAGCTTCGCCGCGGCGTACTTCGCGTTGAAGGATGTCGAGCGTCGTGACATTTGGCAGCGCCACGAGCATATGACGTGCTGTGACCGCTGAAAGAGAGTTCCTGTCTCAGATGTGATCTCGCGCACAAATCACCAACCCATCACATCTCGACCGCTTTGTGGTCTCTTAACAAAACAGATCATTACGTCAGCGGCAAAACTGGTCATTCGTCAGCGCTGGCTACTGAACATGAGCGAGCGCCGCGAGTCAAACCATGCGTCGCACAAGATCGCTGTGTCGACAATCTTCCGGACGGTGTCGGGATTTCGACTGAGACTTCTCAGGGGTCTTTGATACATGCAGAAGCAGATAGGAGTAATACTCCAGGACTCAAGTACATCGCTGCCATGCTCATCAGCAGCGGATCTGGCATTACGCATGCTTTCAAGATCGTGGAAGGAGAAAGCACAATGACCAACGAAACCAACGATACAGATACACAGAGACAGCAGGACGACTCCAGTGCCTCCACAACTGCCGAGAAACAACGGATAAGCCGCATAGCGGACGAAGCTGCGCGGCGAGGCAGGGACAGGCAACAGGGTTACGACGAGGAACACAACATCTTTACAGAGTAGTGGGATTCCGAATACAGGTTCTTCACTGCCCGTCCTATATCGGGGAGCGGATGCTGCGAGAAGTGCTTCCCGCACAGTCCTATCGAGATTGCGGGCGAAGCCTTGTTCAGAGCAGTAGCGGAGTGTGGAGACGCGTATCCAATAGGGGAAGTATCCCCGAATTTAATGATCAAAGGTTCGTAAGCGGATATGGAAAGGACAAGACTGCTAATGGGCCCCTCGAAGGGAGAATCAATTATGAAGTTCATAAAGCAATGTTTGTCATTTCTTATTTCTTGTTGCCTGGTATCAGCTACTGCCCCGGAAAGACTCGCCGCTCAGGCAGACCAATCCTCCGCGCAACAGCCGGTTCAGGCCGCTCAGCTGACCCCGGAACAGCTGCAGCAACTGGTAGCTCCGATCGCGTTGTATCCGGATGCCTTGGTAGCACAGATCCTTGCGGCGGCTACCTATCCCGACCAGGTTGTAGAAGCGGACCGGTGGCTAAAGCAACATACCAATCTCAAGGGTGAGCAACTCGGAAAAGAAGTCAATAAGCAACCCTGGGATCCCAGCGTGAAGGCCCTTACCGAGTTTCCATCGGTGCTCGCAAACATGGACCAGAATCTCTCCTGGACTTCGTCACTCGGCGATGCTTACTTCAACCAGCAGCAGGACTTGATGAACGCTGTTCAGGCAATGCGCGAGCGGGCGGAGCAGGCGGGCAATCTGAAGAGCACATCGCAGGAAACGGTAAGCAACGGGGGGCAAACCATCGTGATCGAGCCCGCGGACCCAGAGGTTGTTTACGTGCCTGAGTATGATCCCTGGCTCGTCTATGGAGTGCCAATCGGCATCTGGCCCGGCTGGTATTCGTATCCAGGACTGTACCTAGCCGGTCCGGGAATTGCGTTTGGGTTTGGCTTTGGAATTGGCTTCTTTGGCGGTTTTGGCTGGGGCTGGCACAACTGGGGATACGATTGGCAGCACCACGGGATCATTTACAACCATAACACCTACGTCTCCCACAGCAGAGTCTTTGTCAACCGTAACAACTTCAATCGCGCCGGTGGAGCGCATGTGGGTGCCGGATTTCACGGCGGAAGCCCCGGTTTCCACGACTCTGAAGCACCGCAGCATGGATTCGCGGCATCGCACGCCCAGCACGGTACGCATTTTGGTGCTTTCAGCGGCTTCAACCGCGGAGGAGTGTCGAGAAGCTTTTCCGCTCGCGGCCAGTCGAGCTTCGGCGGAGGCTTCCACGGCGGCGGAGGTTTCTACGGTGGTGGCGGTTTCCATGGCGGCGGCGGTCGAAGGTAAGGCGGTTCCAATTACCGCAAACGAGACTGATGATAAGGAAAAAAAAACTCATGCGCACACACAATATGACGGTTGAAACCATTGACACATTGGTCCTGAGACTTGCCTGCGGGTTCCCATTCATGGTCCTTCTTCTGCTGTTGCTGCTGCTTCTTATAGGCTTCGACACATGCTTTGCTCAGGACTCACAACCAAGAACGTTCTCGTCTCCTGGCGAAGCTACTGACGCTCTCTTTCAGGCTGCGCAAAAGGATGATGAGTCGGCTTTGGAAGCTATCCTCGGAGCAGGGAAGGAAGTGACTTCCTCGGGCGACGAAGAGGAAGACAGGCTCGAACGCGAGCAGTTCAGCCAAAAATACCAGGAGATGCACCGTCTAGTCCGAGAATCCGACGGAAGCACAGTTCTGTATATCGGCGCAGAAAACTGGCCCTTCCCCGTTCCGTTGGTCTCCAGCCACGGTGAATGGTATTTCGATTCTGATCGCGGCAAGCGCGAGATCTGGTTCCGCAGAATCGGAGAAAATGAAACCAACGCAATTGAAACCTGCCACGCCCTGGTTCTGGCAAAACAGCGCGAGGCCACAACAACAGGTGACAACCCGGTAGTGCAATTTGCCCAGACCGTTGTCGCTCCCGCCAGCACGAAGGACACATCCGGACCGTTCGACGGATACTATTTTCGAATGCTGACTGGACAAAGTAAGACTGGCGCGGGATACGCCTTCATAGCGTATCCCGCAGAGTACCGGTCGTCAGGTGTGATGACGTTCGTCGTCAGCCCAGAGGGCATTGTATACGAAAAGGATCTCGGACCTGACACAGCAGAACTGGCGAAGACGATAAGAGCCAAGGCCATCTTCGGCTGGCACCCGGCAGAATAGCGGTGACACCGAGCTCTTGCAGTCGAGCCTCGCGCTTTTGTAGCCTGCGGCACAGGAAGCCCAGACTGTGCCTCGGCTACGTTGGGGTTCAGGAAGGACCGATGCCTTCTGAGCTAGTCGACTGCAACTCTCGGGGGCATCGTCGGGGCGGTTCGATCACCGCCAAGATACACCAGAACGACTGACAACGAGGAGATTGGTGAGGGTCATGCAGGTAAACACACTCAATAAACGCGCAGCCAACATCGGATTTATCGGCCTGGGGCTCATGGGAAGCAGGCTGACGGAACGGCTGCATTCATCAGGCTGGATCGTTCAGGCATGGAATCGCAGTCCGAAGCCGGCAACAGCGACGAGTCAGAATGGTATACGGATCGCGCCATCGGTTGCGAAGCTGGTGGCTGATTCCGAGGTGGTCCTTTCTTGCCTGGCCAATGATGCGGCTGTTCACTCCGTGTATTGCGACAGTGCGGGTGTTTTCTCCGCGGCAAAGCCGGGCACCATCCTTCTTGAAATGAGCACTATCTCGCCGCAGCTATCGCGCCTGCTGCATCAGGAGGCTTCAACCCAGGGAGTCAGGATGCTTGATCTGGCTATCTCGGGATCAACGCCGGCGGTCGAGGCCAGAAAGATCACACTGTTTGCTGGCGGGGAGCGAGATACCTTCGAGCAATGCATTCCCATTTACGAGTCCATCGCCAAACAGTGGTTCTTGATCGGAGGCGGTTCTTCCGGCGTTCAGATGAAACTCGTCGTCAACCTCCTCCTCGGTGTGGGAATGCAGGCCATCGCGGAAGCAGTGTCTCTGGGTGAGCATCTCCAATTGAATCGAGATCTTCTGCTCGATGTGCTGTCCAAAACCGCGGTCGTAGCTCCCGCGTTTGTTGGAAAGTTCCAGAAGATAAAGAACAACGACTACTCACCGGAATTTCCTTTACGGTTGATGAGCAAAGACATGGATCTTGTTATGGAGACCGCCGTGACCGCAGGTGCCGATTTGCCCGCGGCATGCGTTACCCAGTCCGTGCTTGCTTCCAACCTTCCCTCAAATGGCGATCTGGACCTGGCGGCTATTGTCCCGGATGTCGTCGGTCACGAAGGTTTGAAGAAAGAGAGTCTCTGCGTATGAGTTACTTACCTGATGTGAAGCGGTATGACGAAGCGATGTTTCGACGGTGCGGGCGATCGGGGATCGTGTTGCCGCCGGTATCACTTGGGTTGTGGCAGAACTTCGGAGGTATCGACGTTTTCGAGATCGGACGGGCAGTGATCCGGCGAGCGTTCGAGAGAGGGGTGACACACTTCGACCTGGCGAACAACTATGGACCACCGTATGGGTCGGCCGAGGAGAACTTCGGGCACATCCTTCGGAAGGACTTTCGCGACCACAGAAATGAACTCCTTATTTCGACAAAGGCAGGGTGGGATATGTGGCCAGGGCCCTACGGCGTGGGCGGCTCGCGCAAGTATCTGCTCGCGTCCCTAGATGAAAGCCTGGGGCGCATGGGACTCGAGTATGTGGACATCTTTTACTCCCACCGGCCGACCATGGATGTCCCGCTGGAGGAAACCATGGGCGCGCTGGTGCAGGCAGTGCGGCAAGGCAAGGCTTTGTATGTGGGCATTTCGTCGTATAGCCCGGAACGGACGCGCGAGGCAGCACAGATTTTGAAGGCCGAAGGCGTACCGCTGCTGATTCATCAGCCGTCGTACTCGATGCTGAATCGCTGGGTGGAGAAGGGTCTGCTCGCCACGTTGGAGGAACTGGGCGTTGGTTGCATTGCGTTTTCTCCGCTGGCCCAGGGACTGCTGACGAACAAGTATCTGAACGGAGTGCCGGCGAATTCGCGGGCAAATGCGGAAGGTTCGTTTCCGAAAGAGTTCCTGAGCGAAGACAATCTTGCACGAGTGCGGGCGCTGAACGAAATTGCGAAGGGACGCGGACAAACGCTGGCCCAGATGGCGATCGCGTGGGTCCTGCGCGACAAGCGCGTAACCTCGGCGCTGATCGGAGCGCGCAACGTGGAGCAACTCGACAACTCGCTCGACGCGGTCAGGAAGCTCCATTTCACGGACGCAGAATTGTCGGAGATTGATCGCTACGCACGCGAAGGCTCGATTGACCTTTGGAGAGACGCCCGAGAGGGCGCGGCGTAGCAAAACACTATTAAGTGACACGTAAGGAAGTGCCCACGGCGCGCCGGCAATATCGCTATTAGGTCTCTCGCAGGCGCCAGGTCTGGGGCCGCCCCGTAGGTGTCGCGGTCGCCAAAGACGGCAGCTTGTTCGTTACCGACGATGGCTGCCGCTTCGTCTGGCACGTCACTTACGTCGGCGAATAGAACCCTTCCAGAACCAACTGCAAGTGAGGAACTTGTGAAAGATGCACAACACGATAACTAACCTGTTCTTAATCGCTGCATACGGAAGAGGTCTCATTGACGTCTTCCTATGACAACCTGTTGTTGGTCATGACAGGAAGCTCGATTTTCACAGTTGGCGTACTCGCCTTGTGCGCTCACTTCTCGAGCGCCGTCCTGCGGGAACGGATCCTGCTCTGGTTTGGCTTGTTCGCTGCTCCCTATGGGTTGGCGCTCGTCTGTCGCTGCATCCTCATTCCACAGTGGGACGGGAGTGCCGAACAGATCATTGTTGATCTGGGACGAGTGACCTATCTCGCGACGAGCATACCTGCGCTGTTGCTCTTCCAGGAATTTTATGGACCGGGGTGGCGCCTGTCATCCAAATGGTTGCTGTGGATCTATGCGGTCGCACTGCTCGGTCTGTTTTTTCTGATGGTCACGTATGAGCGTCGACGAACGATTCCGTCGCCCGGATTCACTCTGGTTATCCTGGTCCCTTTGACACTCTTGATCGATCGTCTGGCCGGATATCGCCCCCCGCCAATCAAGGGGCGGCTGGTCATCTTCAGTGGTTTGCTTGTCTTCTTCCTGACATTCTCCTACGACCGCTTCTCGACATTGAGAATCACCGGGGTGCATGTACCGGCCGAGCCATTCGGCTTCCTCTTCCTGATGGCGTGCCTGGGCTATGTTGTCTCCAAACGAGTGGCTACGAACGAGGCTGAGTGGACTTCATTGACCGATGAGATGAGAGCAGCACGCAGGATACAGGACGCAATCCTCCCCTCGTCGATGCCCACCGGCAGCCCCTGGGCCGTAGCAGCGCGCTATGCACCCATGTCCGGAGTAGCCGGTGACTTCTACGGATTTCCCCGTGTCCTGCCGAATTCCCTCGGCATCATTCTTGCCGACGTCATGGGGCACGGTGTGGGGGCTGCCCTCGTCGCATCCATGGTCAAGGTCGCCGTATTCAATGCGGCGGAGCGCAAACAGAGTCCGGCGAAGATCATTCAGGAGTTGAACTGCACTTTGTCTAAGGAGGCGCCTGGGCAGCTTGCAAGCGCGATCTATGTCGAATTAAATCAAGAGGGCCATCTTGCAAGGTACACAGCTGCTGGTCAGCCGCCTCCCCTGCTTTGGCGACGCGGCGAGCAACGGCTCGACCCTCTAGACTCCGCCGGACTGCTGCTCGGCGTACGCCCCCAGGAACCTTACGACGACACTACGCTTCAGTTCGCGAAGGGAGACCGTCTTCTCATCTACAGCGACGGACTCACCGAGGCTGAAAACGGAAAGGGCGAAAGTTTTGGCGACACAATGTTGCCTGAATTTTTTGTACGAAAGCAGAACCTTTCGGCGGATGCATTCGCGGAGGAGTTGCTGCAGACAGTGCTCGCCTGGTCCGTGGTGGACTCCCGCCCAGGACAAGCCGACGATATCACCTTCGTGATCGTGGAGTGCCGGGCTTGATTTGTACCAGAGAGGGAGAGACAGACTGGAACAAGGAGAGCATATGGCACGAGGGACGAGGTATCAGCCGGAGCAGGTAGTAAATTTGCTGCGACAGATCGAAGTGGCGGTGGCGAACGGAGCAGACGTACTTCCGCTTTCCGGCTTGCAATAAGGATTGTTCGATCGCCGACCTTTTCAGGAAGAATGTTGGCGATTGGTCATCAAATATGGAATTAAGTCAGAAGTCGACCATCGTCGCTGGTACCAGGAAGAACTGGACGAGGCGCGGGAATCGCTCACGAAAAGTTATGGGGTCTTGAGCGCCTGCTAGGAAGACGAACGGCCCGGTGAGTGCATCGGCGGATTTGCGACCATTGTTCTGCTAACCACTATATACAAGTTGCCGGAGGCTGCACGGTCACTAAAACGACAGCGTCGAGAGAAGCAGTGCAGACGCAGGAATCTCCGATATACTCAGCGATCGGGGTGAAACGGCATGCCGGGGTGCCCCGCACTGGCGGGTTCTGGAGTGCGCAGATCTAAATTGACAACAATCGGATCCTGTCCGTCCCTCACAACTACAGCTTCACAAATTTGATCAGGGCTTGCATTGATCTCCTGGTGCGGCACGTAAGGCGGAACGTAAATAAAGTCGCCCGGCCTAGCTTCCTCGCTAAATTCGAGTTGATCGCCCCAGCGCATTCGAACTCGGCCCTTGACGACGTAGAGAACAGTCTCCAGTTCTCCATGGTGATGCGGCCCGGTCTTGGCATCCGGCTGAACCAACATCGTACCGGCCCACAATTTGTTTGCTCCAGCTCTTGCATGGGTGATGGCGGCAGCGCGCGTCATGCCCGATGTCTGTGGCGTATTCAAATCAAGTTCATCTGAGTGAACGATTTTAACTCCATGTTTTGCCCAGTCCATTTATAAGCCTCTTTTCGAACTCCGCATTTTTTTGTTCAATGTCCACTGTGATTGGTTCGTTGATGTCCATGCCGGTATTCTAAGGCTCTGTCGATGAGGTTGTGATCGGCGGCAGATGTTCGTGGCAAGCGTTCGTCTGCGAATCGCACCTATT